>Ga0308012_10002046_pt1 | contig 10366 bp, 9 predicted proteins | sample Neamet179_FD_203133 | JGI IMG/M metagenome (GOLD analysis project Ga0308012, IMG submission 203133) | Marine microbial communities from water near the shore, Antarctic Ocean - #179 | ecosystem: Environmental > Aquatic > Marine > Unclassified | place: Southern Ocean | collected 2014-07-25 | reverse complement strand
TACAAGGGAGAGTTCCGTAAAATTTCTTAACATATGGGTCGATAGCTTTTGCGCACCTTTTGTAAATTAGTCTATGAAGTAAGTTTTTAGATACCCAATTAGTAGCAGAATTGGTGAAATCTGCATGACCATCAGCATATACAATTACATTTCTATTTGCTTTCAAGTATTTTATAATTTTGAATATCCCTAAAAATTGAATGTCATGTAAAAATATCAAGTCAGGCTTAAATTCATTTAGATTGTTAAAAATATTAGGATAAATTCTTAACTTTCTCACGACCCTAGATGGTAGAAGTTTTGTGTAAGGCAATCTCGTAACTTCAATTCCATCTTCATTAAGATATGTGCCATGGTTTATATATGATAACTCATTTCCATTTAAATAGGTTTCTGTAGATGCTAAAATTTTTACACTGTGTCCTTGTAATTTATGCATTTTAGGCAGTATATTCTCCTGATAACCATAATTATCTATATAAAAAGCGGCCAAACAAATGTGTAATATTTTCATAATTATATGTTTTTGTTTTCTTTAATGAATCGATCAATGTCATTAAAATATTTAGCCATATGATTTAATTCTTTATCTGTGAATTCCCACCACTTAATGTCTTGCAGAAAACTGATAGTTTCTTCATTAAAACGATATCTAATCTTTTTAGCAGGAATACCACCTACTATCATGTAAGGCGGAACATCTTTCGTCACGACACTTCCCATACCAATAATAGCTCCATTTCCAATATTAACTCCTTGTTTAATGATAGCATTTTGGCCTACCCAAACATCATGACCAATATTTGTTGTTTTAATACTATCCCTTTTATGTTCTGAAAATTTTGCTTTAACACTATCTCTCCCTTCATAAAACACAGGAGAAGTAGAAACCCATTCGATTGGATGCATTCCACCACCAATAATAACATTGTTAGCAATCGAACAAAAAGATCCAATTAGAGCATTGGATATATCACAATTATATCCACAAAAAGAATGCTTTTGCATATGAACATTCAAAATACTACTTCCCGCCTCTACTTTTGAAGTATTATGAATAATAGAACCTTTGATTGCACTTCCATGAATCTTCTTGAAGAATTTAGCCCAATAATATTTGATACTCATGCTTATTTATATATTTAAAATGAAAATTGATATGGGTTACTCATATTTGATGAGTTATATATAGTAGAAAGAAAAAGTATAAAATACAACAAACAAAAACCTATTACAGCCATTCGCTCATTTGTATTTTTCTTAAAACGAACTATTTTAATTTCTAGTACATTAGATTTTATTTTTTCAATTCGCCTATTTGGTTTGTTCCAAAAATGAAATACTGCAATTGCCAATACTACAGATCTTATCACTAAAAAATAATGATTAATCCTACCTAATAACTGAATATTAAAGGATAAATTAAATAAAATTGATCCTATAAAAAAGAGAATGAAATACACTGTAGTTTTTGGATAACTATTTATTACGCGTCTACTTATTAGAATAATTGAAAGATTAATTATAATTTTAAATATAAAGCCAAAACCAATTTTTGTTTCTTCATTAATAAATAATTTATTAGATTCAATATATCGCAAATAGGTTTCTAAAAATTGGATTTTGTTTCCTAAAAATCCAAAAAATGATTCGAAGTAATTTAACAAAAGAGAACTACTTCCAATAAATAAAGAAATAAAAAACAAAACAAGCCAAGTATTTCTTTTATTTATCTTACGGTAAGGTATAAAATAAAAAGGTATAAAAATTAATATACTTGCATGAAAAAGACTTGATAAACCTAAAAATAATAGATATCTTTTTAAGTCATTATTTATAATAAACCTGATTGCAAACAACCAAATACTTATCGAAGTAAATTGACGTACCCCATTCATAGACCAAAAGAAATATTCATCTACAAAAAGAAAAAAAATTAAATACGGCAGTAACAGATTTGGAATGCACTTAAATATAAAATACCAACTAATAAAAGCAATAGTGAAAAACATCCATTCATACGACATTCCAAGTTTAAAAATTATTTTATTCACGAAAAAATAACCAAACTCCATGTATTGGTCACGAAGTGAAATATCCAGATTATCCTTCAATGAAAGAAATACATCCCTATAACCCATCCAGTCATTACCTACTTCATATCTAAAACCAACAACAAAAGAGATTAGTAATAAGCCTAAAAAATGCGCTGTTCTTAGTTTTGGTGTTTCACAGAAATTAAAGCCTTTTATTCTTAAACTATATTTAATATTGGTTAATATTAATAATAGCCCAAGTAGTAATAAATAAATGAAAAAAGTGAAAAAATCAAACATTTAACAAAATTTCTTTTGAATGGTTCGGTAATTAGAATTCAAATTTGTGATTTTTCATCAATAAATAGATTTAGAAAAATATTTGAAACATTAAATTAGTTTTATAAAGAACCTTCTAATATCTTCAAGTATTCGTCTTATCAGAAACGGGAAACAAAATAAATCAATAGAGAAATTCAATAAATATATTTTGCAGTTAAATTGCTTCCCACAATGTGATTTTAATGGATATAATTGAGATTTTTTGATTATTCCTTTTATCTCATAGTACTTATACAAATTTGGAATTGAAAAAAAGTGATACATTGTATTTGAGATTGCTCCATATACCCTAATATTTAAAATTGAGAGTTGATCTTTGTTCAATGTATTTTTCTCTATAAACAATTCAATCACATTAAGGATATTTAGCATTTCTTTTACCTTTGTGTAGTCCCATAACCGGGAAGCACTCCCTACTCTAATATTTACTTTATAAAAATCAATGTTAAGATGACTTACAAATGAGGAATGAAGAAAAGCTATAGCCATAAATAAGGAGTCTTCACCATTTTTAAGTTGTTCTGAAAATTTTAATTCATAATCAGTAATAAATTGTTTTTTAAACAAAACTCCACAAACACTGCCTCTTTGGTAACCTCTCTTAAATAATTCAATTCCTGAAAAAGAAATTCCTGATAAATACTGAGGAAAAATATAGAGATCTTTTCTTTTAATCTCGTTATGATAGCTAGCAGAATTTAAAATTAGGATTTCAACATTATTGTTTTTTAACTCAGAAACTATTTTATTTAAACTATTTTCTTCTATGGCATCATCTGAATCAACAAATAAAATGTATTCCCCTTTTGCAATTTCCACGCCTTTATTTCGGGCTGAAGAGACACCTCCATTTTTTTTGTGAATAACAACAATATTGCTATAGTTTTCCTTAAAACTTTTAATAATGCTAATTGTGTTATCCGTTGAACCGTCATCTACAATAATAATTTCATAATTCTCGCCATTAAAGTTTTGATCTAAACAGCTATTCAAACATTTGAAAATAAACTTTTCGGTATTGTATACTGGAATAATAATTGATAGTTTACACATTTCAGACTAATTGATTAAATAAAACTTAGTTAACTCCTGACCTTATATGGGTATTAAAAATAATTAATCTCTAATAAATTTTTAATCGTATTCTCCCAACTGAAATGATTAACTGCTTTTTCTCGAGCATTACGAGAAAATCTCGAAAGATTATCTGGCGAAATAATTATTTTTTTTATAAGGTCGGCAAGCTCAAAAGGATCATCATCCTTCATTAAATACCCATTCAAATTGTGATCAATAATCTCGTCTGCTGCAACACTATATTTACCACTTTTATTACTAATAGCAATAGCTGGTAAGCCACTCGCCATTGCCTCTACATAAACACTCCCAAACCCTTCATATAAAGACGGAAGCACAAAAACATGATTTTTATTATACCAATTTTGCACGTCCTCCTGCCTTCCAACAAAACTAACTTTATCTTTAACGTCTAACTCGTCTGCCAAGTTTAATAATGTACTTTTATAAGCACCTTCACCTACAACAGTTAAATGTGTTTTATAGTTTTGCTCCTTTAATATACCTATCGCTCTTATTACACATTGTATGTTTTTATCTTTTTCCAACCTTGATAATGAAATTATTTTAAACTCATCTCCTTGTTGAAAATCATTATATTTAGGAGTGAATCTTTTATAATTAACACCTGGAGGAACAACTAAAAATTTACTTTCATCATCTTTCAAACCAAAATGACTAATTGTTTGATCTTTTCTTTCGGAACTTAAGAAGACATTAGTACAATTTCTTATCGCATTTATTTCAAAATAATGCGCTACCTTAAAAGATAACATTGAAGATACAGCTTTGAACAGGCCTTTTAATCCCTTATTGTTTTGCAACAAAATATTAAATGGCCTATATGCATAGTAAGAGTAAGGTGCAGCATTAATATAAATAACCTTCTTGTTTTTAACAATTTTACTAGCCGCCCAAGCCATTCCAAATGATCTGGTCCAAACAACATCAAATTCATCTAATTTAGATTTTAATATCTTTTTTGTATTGACAACACTTCTAAGAAAAAAAACAGAGGGCTTGAATTTATTTGGGTCCATAGCTATGATCCGAACACCAAAGGGTACAGCATCATCAGGTATAGTATCACCTTTAGTATTTACAACAGCAACTTCATGTCCCTGCAATAACAATTCTTCACATGCATGGTATATCCAAGCTTCAATTCCTCCTTTAGATCTACCTAGAACTGAATGTAAAATAATGACTTTCAAAATATTTTTTTTATTACTAGAATTAACATGGTTATAACTTTATTTGATAAACGTTTTCTTGAATTAGAAGCATGGTTTTCAATTCCTGAAAAGTTATTATATTTCATTTTTTGATAACTTTTTTCACAGATATTAAGATATTCAGTAGGGTTTATTCCATTAATAACAGCAAGGCAAAAAGAACTAAAAATCCAAGCATCACTTCTTACGTAAAAACGATGATCTAATACTTTATTTTTATGAGATATTATTGGGTAAAAATAATTTCCGTTCCAAGAATATTTTAGTATCCAATCATAAATTTTCCTAGCTCTATATATGTATTCTTCTTTTTTATTTACATCAATTTTTGAAGCTAAAATAAATCCTGAAGCACAAGAACAAAAACCCCAAAGATGAATGTCAGATTTCGTATTGTAATATGATACTTTTCCTTCTAGATCTTGTAAGTCTGCAACATGTTTTGAAGCTTCGATAATTATCCCCTTTTGATATTTATTACTATTTAAAAATTCTGATTCACTATGAACTTCTACTTGCTGCATTTGATGGTAGTAATCAATTTTATTTTTTTTATGGTCAGAAAGATCAGATCTACTTTGATCGTTGTAATACCAAAATTTACCGATTTCACCAACACTCATTGCATTATATAGATATTTATTCATCCCTTTATAAATAATTTCCAAATCTTCATTTGGAAAAAAAGACAAATAAACGCCTAACGCAGCAGCAGCAAAGGAGGTTCCATTATAAACCATAACTTCATTCGTATTGTAAGGGCCGTAAGGTATTGCCCATTCATCACTTTTAATATTAAAAGCATGGTTTTTTATCCATAACGATCCCTTTTTGCATGACTTCTTCACCAAATCTGATGGGAAATTTTTATAATACTTACATAATACTAATAATGCAAATGTCTCCGAAGAAATAGACTCACCTTTTAAGTGTAATTTACCAAAATTATATTCATATCCAGGATCAAACCCCCCATCATCGCACTGCAGGTCATTAAGAATTGTAAATAACTCAATTGACCTTTCCTTCCACTCTTCTTTTTTAGTAAACTCCCACAACCTTAAACAACCATTAAGACTCTGGTAGATTGTTTGAACACAAAACTTAACATATATTGGTTTATTAATCGTGTGATTAATAATTTTTTTTACAACTTCTTTAATCATTTATTAATTTCCAATATTCACTATTAAAACCATAAAGCTTGCTATAATAATCTATAAATATTTCAACACTTTCACTTGAATTATAAATAGGAGTATAACTTAATTCATCTTTCGCTTTATCAATTTGATGGTTAACATTTCTAAGCTGTTGTTTACATAAATTAATTTCTAAACTAGCTAAATCTACACTAGTCTGTTTTGATTTAACATAACTATTTCTGTGTTTCGTTTTTGAGAATAAATTATTCACATATTTCAAGCTGTTTTTTATCATTACATTCTTGAAAATTGCTGACTTTCCAATCAAATTTTTTAATTCTGGAATTTTTATAACTTGAATTAATAGATTTTTGACTGTTAATAAATCCGGCTTCATATCTAAACACTCATTTTTAGTTATTCTAGGAATCTCATCAATTTCCTTATCCAAAAACTTACAAAACTGATTAGCCAAATCATACCAAGTATAATTATCCCCGTTAGTGATAAAAATTCTTGATCCGTCACTTTTTTCAGAAAATAAACTTAACTCTATGGCTAAACATAAATTATTTACATCAACTAATGCACAAGGGTATTTACCATTTTCTACTAAAGCAAATTTATTATTCTTTATGGCCTCCATAACTGAATGAAAAACCCGGCCATAAGCGCCGGTTATATGTGGTGGACACAATACTATCGAAGACAACCCATTTTCGTTGGCACTCTTAATCAATTTATCTTGCTGTGCCTTATACCAACCATATGATTTTTTCTTAGCTAAAACAGGTCCAGATTCATATTTACTTTTATCATCAGGAAGATCTCCATATACTGTAATACTACTAATATGAACTAATCTCGTAATATTATTTTTCTTACAAGCATTTATAATATTAGTAAGACCTTGAGTAAGTAAATTCAATGGACTTAAGGATAAGTTAATAACATGAGTGCAACCACTTATAGCTTTTTCAATTGAATCGTTATCGTTTACGTCAGCTATTGACAGTTCTATTCCATGTCTTAAAATTGGCCAAGCATTACCAGGAGACCTAATTACAGCTTTTATCTCAACTTCATCCTTATTAATTAACCTTTCAACCAATGCTCTGCCGACAAACCCAGAAGCTCCTATTATACAAATTTTGGGCTTATTCTCCATAGTACCAATCACATTTTAATGGTTTCTTAATATTATATAAACTTTCCGTCATTTTAACATTCGTAATCGAATCCTTAAAACTAGAGAAATCAGTGTCTTTATTTCCATTTCTGATTTTTTGGATAAGTTCATCTAATTGCAATAAATACATATCAGATCTTTTTCTAAGAAATGATTCATCAGAGTCCAATGACAACTTAACTACTTCATTCCCTAAATTATACTTAATAGACAAGACCGGCTCTTCCCAATCCTTATGTATAATTGTTCCATTTTCACATTCAATAAAACATCCAGATTTTAAATTTACAGTTTTAGATGCTCTTATAATCCCTTTGAAGTTTTGTTCACCCTCATTATAAATAAACTCTGCAACGGCATTAGCTTCAACTCCTTTAATTGCATCATCTAAATAAGTGAAAGAACTTGGAATTCCAAAAAAATCAATCATCCTATCTAAATAATGAGATCCATTAATAATAAAAGCCCCACCGCCAGATTTTTCTTTTGATAAAATATAATTTGAAACAGGTGCCCAGCCACCAGCACTACCAAATTGGAAAACAAATTTAGTAATGTTACCTAAATGTTTACTGTTAAGTAAGTGCTTTGCTTTTTGAACTGATGGCCAAAACCGAGTACAATAACCAACCATAACAATACAATTAGCCTCATTTGCTTTCTTTTCGATTAATAAAGCGTCTTTATATGTATTTGATAAAGGTTTTTCAACTAAAACATGAATTCCAAGTAAAAAACATTGTAAACATATATCTACATGTGTATCATTTGGCGTGCAAATTATTGCTGCATCAACTTTACCTTTGTATTGACTTATATCCTCAACGTGAGCTGTTTTTAGCCTAAATGTATTTATTAAATCCTTCGATCTTCCTGAACTTCTATCAACAATTACAACAAGCTCGGCATGTTCGTTTTTTAATATAGATGGTACATGCGCAGACTCAGCAATTTTACCTGCACCTATAAGGGCAATTCTAATTTTATCCATTCCTTATTTTAAGTTTTTTTTAATAATCATTGCAGGAACTCCAGCAACTATACAATTTGAATCAAAATTTTTAGTAACTACTGAGCCAGCTGCAATCAAACAACATTTACCAATACTCACTCCTGCTGTAATAACAGAATTTGCTCCAATCCATGTTCCACTACCCACAAAAATAGGACTTCCAATCCCCGGGCCAAACCTATAGCTATTATCTAAAATAGTATGATTACTACTACTCATGCTAATTTTAGGGCCTAACATTACTTCATTATCTAAAGTAATACCTCCTCTAACGCCACATATCCAACAAGCTGGACCAATAAAAACATTGTCTCCAATGACTATATTATATAAATGTTCTAGCTTGACACCAATTGCTACTTGAAAATTTTTTCCGCAACTATTTAAAAAAGGCTTATATATATAACCTCTGATACGACAACCTCTTGGTGTTTCAGGAAAAACTTGTGTAACTATTACTAATATCCTAATTATGAATAATTTTAAAAAATTAAATTCTGCTTTAACTATTCCATACAAAAACTTAACGATTTTTAACACCATATTTTTTTACTTAATAGATTAAAATAATAATAACCGCTTCCAGCTTTTTTAAAAAAAAGGTAATTCAAGATGAATGAAAGAATTAATACTGTAAAACTTAAAAAAGTATAATACACTATTAATAATAACCAATTATTTATTACAATAACGTCATCAAAACAGATTCCTAAAAAATAAACAGAAAAACCTACTATTAGAGGAATAATAGCATTTTCTAAAACAAAAGGTGTTAGCTTAATATTATTAAAAACATTTTTACCTATCACTATACAAATAAGAATACAAACCCATGAAAAAATAAGAGTTCTAATCCCAGATCCTATTAAACCATAATTATAGACTAAAATTATGGTGGCAACAATAGATGTTATTGTTAAAATTGATATTATACTTGTTAGTAACTTCATTCGCCCAGTACCTTTCAATAAACTCATATATACTGAAGCCCCTCCATTAAATGCAAACCCTAAAGCAAATAATTTCGCAAACTCACTACTGTTATTTGAAAATTCCTCTGAAATCCATAAAGTTAAAAAATTAGAAAAGACAACAGATAAAGGAATTAATATTATCAGAGAAAAGGTTGTTAGCCCCCATAAGACGTTAACATATAATTTCTGCATACCGACACCTTCTTTCATAGAACTAAACTTAGGGAACAACACGTTCCCTGCAGCACCAACTAAACCTGAGGCGCGCGATGTAATATCTTTTGGAGCAGCTAAAAATGCTACATCAGAAGCACCATAAAACATACCTAAAACTAAACGATCTGCATAATTAGCAATTTGTGAAATAATTGAATTTAAAAAAGAATATATACTAAAACTAAAAACTTCTTTTAAACCATTTTTATCGTAGTGAGGAAGTATTTTTAATTCTTTTATCATCTTTTTAGAAACTATGTAGTAAGTTATCAATTTCAAAATACTTATTAAAACAATTACACACATAAGACCGATAATCCCATAACCTAATTTAACAACAATTATCATACTAGAAAAGCGTATAATAACAATTAATAAATTTACTTTACTAGTAACATCATATCTTAATAAAGCTTGAGGTATTTTTTGTAAAGACTCAGCTATTGTAACAAAAACAAAACTAAAAGCTGCAATTCGTAATGCCAATATCCCTGTATCAACTTGATCATTATCCAGTTCAAATAAATTAATGATTTGTGAAGAAAACAGTTGAATTATTATAAAAATACTCCCTAAAATTATTATATACAGATATAAAGTAGAATTGACTACTCTATTTATTCCTTTAATGTCATTTTTTGAATAATATAAAGACACATATCTTAAAGTAGCTTCTCCTAAACCAAAATCTTGTATTGCAGCAAAGCCCCCTATCATTAGAATGATACTAAACAATCCATAATTATTAATACCAAGAGTATTAATAATTATGGGCATAGACACAAAAGCGCCTAAAACAGAAACTATAATAGAAAAAATACTCCAATTAGCGTTAGCTAATAAACCTTTGCTTTTATCCATAAAGTTTTATTTCTTTACTCCACAAAAATCTAACACGATTTTATCAGCAGGAATAGTTAGATTTTTAAACTCATCGTGTGCTACTAAAAAGACGATAATATCAGCTTTTTCTACCGCTTCTTTACAGTCGGTCAACTTAAATACTGTGTGTGTTTCTATATTTGGTTCCACAATATAATACGCTTCATTATTGGCATTTTGAAGCACTTTTTGTGCAATGTATTTTGCAGGAGACTCTCTTAAATCGTCGATGTTTGGTTTAAAAGCCAAGCCCATCAT
>Ga0308012_10002045_pt1 | contig 10369 bp, 9 predicted proteins | sample Neamet179_FD_203133 | JGI IMG/M metagenome (GOLD analysis project Ga0308012, IMG submission 203133) | Marine microbial communities from water near the shore, Antarctic Ocean - #179 | ecosystem: Environmental > Aquatic > Marine > Unclassified | place: Southern Ocean | collected 2014-07-25 | reverse complement strand
TCTGCTTAAGAGTGATGGTTTCTAAACAGCCATCATACCAAATTCACTCGGTGATAACTTAATTCGTGGCTTTTGTTCTTTTAAACAATAAGCCACTATTCCTGAAATTACATTTAGCATAAAGCCATTCTCACTACGGTGTCGGCTATGCTCTACTTGTGAAATGTTTTTCAATTGGTCGTTAATTGTTTCAATGATGTATCTCTTTGATAACATGGCTCTATCAAACAAAGAGATTGCTTTCGCTTTCATGTTTTTACGCACTGTTGTCACCAATTCAATATCCTTTTCTGCTAACTTTTCACTCAGTTTTTTACCGATATAGCCTTTATCTGCATACAGCTTCCCTGATAGATTTTTACACAACTCAGGTATTGGTGTTCTATAATTTGTATTGCCTGGTGTGATCTTCAGTGAAATAATTTCACCGATGTGATTAATCAAAAGGTGTAATTTGAAGCCGTAAAACCAACCCATCGTACCTTTACCTCGTTTAGCTATTCCATCAAATACTCGATTACGAGGAATTCGAATGTTATGGCAAACCTTAAGGCTTGTTGAATCAACAAACGCAATGCCTGTTGTCTCGCCTTTAACCGTTTGAAAATACGCACACATAGGGATGAGAAACTCAGACATTTTATTAGAAAAACGTGTGTAACTTAATAGGTTTGGGAAGTCTTCTAGCCAGTATTTCCGTACTAAACCTATATAGAAGTTCTTGAAATCGCGATGATTTGATTGATGAAAGGCAATAACAATGGTCATACATTCGCTTGTGGACATCTTTGATTGGCGTCGTCGTTTTTTGACACCATCAGCAATTAACTCGGCCTCCCATGAAGGTAAAAATTTATGACAAAAGTCATCGACATCACAAAAAACATCTATTAGTTTATCCACTTGCCCACCTTGTTTGCTTTCAAATTGTTTTTAGTCGAAAGATCTGATCGCTAGGTGGGCAAATAGTTCCGTTCTTATCCAGAATTCAGGTTATTTAACAATGATAAAGTGCTTTTAACCGAATCCTTCGGATAGCGTTTATTGGAGATTTTTACGACGTTATCGCCTTTTTATATAGAGTAATCACATTAAAAAGGCTCTACCTTGCATAAATACCCAATAAAAATCTGTAAAAAATCTTAAAAGATCAACAGCCTCTAGCCTTACTTTTAATTTAAGTTGATCATAGCAGCTGAATATCTAGATACTTACACGGTTAAATATCATATAACTCTTTTGTTTTTTTATTTAAGGACTAGACTGTTTGTATTGTTTTTATTATTTTTTTATTGAACTCTTATGTTTAAATGTACCCTATTAATTTTTAGTTTTTGTACTTTTTCAATCTATGCATCTCCTTTTGAATTTAAGATTAAATCGCTAAAAACAACACTATCGAAGCCTGACACTAGCCATACGTTAATTTATCAATCACCAGCAAGTACATCTCCCAAAGTTGCTTTTTTATTAAGTCCAAAAGACAATGAGCGTTTGGGTTTTTTTATTGATATTAATGGTATAGAGATTGGTTATTCTGCTGATGTTTTTAAAAAAAATCTAGAAACAAAAACACAAGATATTCTAATGTCTTACCGAAAGTTTAAACACTCTAAAATTACATTTAATTACCAAACACTTGAAGGTTTAAGTTCTCTATCAGAAAATCTCAGCGCCAATGGAGCAGATAGGCGTTTTGCCAATAAAATTAAATCAACAAAATTAGAATTATTAGGTTTACATGACTTATATACTTTTAATAATAAAACGTCTCTCTTTAATCACTTTTTTTTAAATAGTCCCAAATTGAGTAACCATTTTGATTGGTCTTTAAGTATCATTGGTACTTGGTCTTATAAAAATGTAACGCTTGAAGATCCTGAGTCTATTTTATTTACTCCGCGCTTTCTAGATAAAGGCTTACCCAAAATACAAAAATTAAGATCTAATTCTTTTAATGCCCACATTGGTCCTTTCCTTTCAGTGAGTTTACCTAATAATTTCAATTTTTTTACTGAATATAAGATCGGTCGCGGACATATAAAAAATACAGATAGAACATTAGGTTTGAAAAAATCAGGTAAGGAAAAATCTAACGCATTGGGTGCAGGTATATCTTGGACATCACCAGACAAAAAAACGCTTGTTTTACTAAGAGGATGGAATCAAAAAGGTCGTCATATTGAGACAGCATTTGGTGACTTATCACTTATTAACTTTTTTTAAATAAGTGATAAGATGGGTATTACGGCGAGAGGTAAATTATATAGTATTATATTAAGTACTGTATTTTACATACTAACGATATGACGACGGTAACTTATAGTTCAATATTAACTTCATCACCTTTACTTTGTAACCATATCTTTCTATCAGGGCTACGTTTCTTCGACAATAACATGTCCATTAACTCCATCGTAGCACTGTGATCATCAACTGTTAGTTGCACTAAACGACGAGTATTAGGATCCATGGTGGTTTCACGCAATTGTGGAGGATTCATTTCTCCCAAGCCTTTAAAGCGTTGCACATTAACTTTACCACGCTTTTTATCAGATTCAATACGCTCTAATATGGCATTTTTTTCAGATTCATCTAAGGCATAATACACTTCTTTACCTATATCAATACGATAGAGTGGTGGCATAGCAACATAAATATGTCCCGCTTCAACTAAAGGCAAGAAATGTTGCGTAAATAAAGCACATAATAAAGTGGCAATATGTAGCCCATCTGAATCAGCATCCGCTAAGATACAAATTTTACCGTATCGTAATTCAGACAAATCATTACTGTCTGGATCAATACCTAGAGCCACCGAGATATCATGGACTTCTTGTGAAGCTAAAATTTGTCCTGAGTCCACTTCCCATGTATTAAGGATTTTACCTCTAAGCGGCATAATAGCTTGAAATTCACGATCTCTTGCTTGCTTAGCACTACCGCCAGCAGAGTCACCTTCGACTAAAAATAATTCGGTTCGGGCTAGATCTTGACTACCGCAATCCGTGAGTTTACCCGGTAAGGCTGGCCCTTGAGTTATTTTTTTACGTACAACTTTTTTACTTGCACGCATACGTTTTTGCGCATTGTTAATACAAAAATCTGCTAGCAACTCGGCTTTATCAGTATGCTCGTTTAGCCATAAACTAAACGCGTCTTTAACTACGCCAGTAACAAAAGCCGCACATTGACGTGACGATAATCGCTCTTTAGTTTGTCCTGCAAATTGTGGATCTTGCATTTTTATTGAGAGGATATAACTACATTTATCCCATATATCATCGGGCGTTAATTTAACACCACGTGGCAATAAGTTACGAAATTCACAAAACTCTCGCATTGATTCAAGTAACCCTTGGCGTAAACCGTTAACATGCGTACCTCCAGCAACCGTTGGAATTAAGTTAACATAACTTTCACCAATACTATCTCCCCCTTCAGGTAACCATGTAACAGCCCAGTCAGCAGCCTCAAACTGTGAACTAAAACTCCCGACAAAGGGTGCTTCGGGTAAAGAAACATATTCTTTTACTGAATCAATTAAGTAATCAGTCAGCCCATCTTCATAACACCACTCATATTTTTTATTTTCAACTTTATCATTAAACTTAATCGTTAAGCCTGGGCACAATACGGCTTTGGCTTTAAGTAGATGAGTTAAATGACGCACAGAAAACTTAGCGGTATCGAAATAGCTCGCATCTGGCCAAAACTTAACACTTGTCCCGGTATTTCGTTTTCCTACAGTACCTGTTTCACGGAGTTCTTCTACTTTATCACCATTTTCAAAGGCCATTTCATAGATTTTACTGTCTCGCCTAACAGTTACATCAACACGTGTTGATAAGGCATTAACGACCGAAATACCAACACCGTGTAAACCACCTGAGAATTGATAGCTTTTATTTGAAAACTTACCACCCGCATGTAGCTTACAAAAAATAAGTTCAACGCCAGAAACGCCCTCTTCAGGATGGATATCTGTAGGCATACCACGACCATCATCTATTATTTCAAGCGATTGATCTTTGTCTAAAATAACACTAATATTTTGTGCATGCCCAGCAAGCGCTTCATCCACAGAGTTATCAATGACCTCTTGACCTAAATGATTGGGTCGAGTGGTATCGGTATACATACCTGGGCGGCGTCTAACAGGCTCTAAGCCACTAAGTACTTCAATGGAGTCGGCGTTGTATTGATTAGTCATTTGAAACTCAATTTAATCGTGGTTAAAGGATCTAAGTATTAGTATTAGTATTAGTGGCAGTTTATAAAATTAGTCTCATTTTATAAACGCTGAATCAAGTTGAAAAAAGTCAAAAATCGTCGGTAAGCATGTATTAAAGTTAATAAAGCTATGATCGCCTCCCTCTTGTACTATTAATCGACAATATCTATATTTTTCCACAGCTTGTTGGTAATTTAACACTTCATCGCCCGTTTGTAACATAACTAGGTAATTATTTTTTTTATCGCTCCTCTTTTGAGGGACTGTTTGTTCCAGTATTTTTAATTGTTGAATATGCTCTTCTGTGACCTGATATACCTCTTCTGTATAAGGATTAACTTGCTCACCAAGATAGTCGTATAATAGTTCATAAGGCCTTATAGCGGGATTAACTAGCACTACTAAGCAGTTATATTTAGACGATAGATAACTTGCAAAATAGCCCCCTAATGAAGACCCAATTAAATACCATTGTGTATCTACTGAATATGTTGCAATGAGACGTTCTAACTGAATAATCGCTTTAGCTGGTGTTGAGGCTAGTTGTGGACAACAAAAACAGACTTCAGGAAAATTAATATCTACATACTCACGTACTTGTTCTGCTTTTAATGACAATGGAGAAGAATTGAAACCATGGATGTAAAGGATGTTTTTTTTCATTGGTACACTTTTAATTATTTAAATAGTTAAAGGGCTGAATGATTAAATCTAGCAATATGACGAGTATGAATACACTGTTTCTTTAAGTAAGTAAATAAGCAAGAAAATACATAAATATTATGACAAAAAACAACGCAGTTATTTTATAACATAACAATATTAGTGAGTAATTTACCTTCGGGATATAAGGTAAAAACTCTATAACCAGGTCCCTTATCTAATGCTCCCCCTTCCTTTGCATCAGGATCAAATTGCATCGATGTCGCTGGACAAGTATATAATATTACCGGCTCTTTGCTCTTTATTGATTGAGATTTAAACTGCTGGTTTAATGGTTGTGTTAATTCCATAGCACCATGTACATGACCACAAGCAATACCTTTAATATTAGTATAACAATTAATCGCTTGCCAAAAGTCTGATTTATTTTGTAAACCATGTTTATCAATAAAATAACCTACATCAATTGGATGATGATGCATCATAAGCAATTGACATTTATCCTTACTAATAGCGCCTTCTAATTTATTCAACGCTTCTTTACTGACATATCCTGCGGGTGTTTCACTCTTACTGTTAACAAGTTGAATTTGCCAATGGGTGAAGGTTATTTCTTTATCAGCGATGAAGGGTGAAGCTGAAAAGTACTTATCCAGTAATGCAGGTTCATCATGATTACCCGCTAAATAATAAATAGGTACCGTAATTTTACATTCAGAAACACAATCAACAAAATTTTGATATGACTGCTCGGTATTATCTTGGGTCAAATCACCCGTAAATATAATAGCTTCTATTTCACAGCGATGACGAATACTGAATAAAACATCCTTAAGATTTTTAAGTACATTATAGCCATGATGTAAGCCGTTTAATGATGAAAATAAATGACTATCTGTTATTTGCGCGATAACAGTCGGTTTATGCTCTGCAAGTGATTCCTCTAAAAGAGAATCACTTGCTTTACTATACAGGTCAGGCTTTGTTACTTTCATTAGTTAATAACTCACAAATTAAGAGGTCATAAAGTTAGGAATATAATTCAATATTGACTTGCCCTAAGCGCAAACATAAATGTAGCCATTCATTTAAAAATTGATTAGTTTGTTGCTTTTCATCTTGTTGATGCATTTGATTATTAGGGTAATCATAGCGCGACTTTACTTGTTTGATGTCTTGCGTAGAAAGTACTTCAGCCATGCGAGCATCATGATATAAACGAATCGTCATACGAGGGTGTAAGCCCTTTGAAATGACACCTGGAATATTTTTAAGAGAATGGGATAAGCTTTCTTGTTCAAAGTTTATGACAGAGGTATAACGGGTTACTTCTGTTATCGTTACTTTATAAGAAAGAAAGTCACTAATAAAAAAGTAGCGCGTTTCACCTAATACTTTTTTATTGGCTAGGACTCTAAGTAATAGCATGTAATTATTAGCGCACAAACTCATCAAGCTAACCAAGTTAGGTCGATAATCTCTTTTAGTAGTATTGACCACTGCTCTATTAGGAAAAAAACTCATGAATATCTCTTAATGCTTAATTAATATTGAACTTGATTAGACGTTTAGCTTGATAAAGATTGATAATTAATTGCTAACCATTGTAACCCGATAATAGTCGCCGCGTTAGTAATCTTGCCCTGAGCTAATAAATCTAAGGCTTGAGTACGGCTAACAAGATGTAACATTATATCTTCGTTTTCTTCTGGCAGACCATACACTGTACCTGTATTAACATTTTCACTATCGAAGTGCGCTAAATAAAGATGAATACGTTCGCTCATGCCTCCAGGGCTAGAAAAATATTGCATAATAGGTACTAAATTATGCTTACAAAGCGTTAAATTACTTTCCTCTTTGGCTTCTCGAATAGCTACCTCAATGGGACTCTCATTATCATCAAACATACCGGCAATAAATTCTAACAACCAAGGACTATCATCGCCTCTGAGAGCGCCCGGTCTAAATTGCTCGATCAATAATACTTTATCTTGTTTAACATCGTAAGGCATAACAACTACAGCGTCACCTCGCTCAAATATTTCTCGGGTAAATATTTCGCTTTGCTCTCCTGAAAACAGTTTATGCTGCAGTGAATACTCATTCATTTTAAAAAATCCTTGATATATAGTCGCTACTGAATGCACTAATACCTGATCATTACTATAGTTGAGCATAGATATCGGCTCATTTTTACTCTTTTTCATTACGCCTCTCTTTTTAATAATAATTTGTTACACTCATCAACGTTTGTTTTATGTTGTTAAGACAAAAATCCATGTAGGATAGCCTTTCAAAGAAAATAAAAACATCACACGAGTAATATACCCGTAAAGATTCAAAAGCAATTAACATGCTTATTGTTTGAAACGTGTATAAATCCAAGGAATGCCTTACTTATGAATAAAATACTAAGCACACTGATTGTAGCGGTAACCGCTGCGATGAGTAGTACACAGGTACAAGCAGATGATTTATTATCTGTTTATCAACAAGCGTTATTAAACGACCCTGTAGTACTAAAATCTCAAGCACAATTTATGATAGTTAAAGAAGATATTGTACAAGCAAGAGCCGTTTTATTACCACAAATAAATCTTAATGGTGCTTATAGAAAAGGAGAACAAGAATCTTATTCTTCATCCTCTATTATCAACAGCCAATTTTCTAATTTAACCTACGGCGCAACGTTAAGTATGCAACTTTATCATCACGATAGTTGGTTACGTTTAAATAATGCAGAGAAATCAGCGCACCAAAGTGATTTAATCTATCAAGTAGCAAAGCAAGACTTAATTACTCGTGTTACTAAGGCTTACTTTGATTTACTAAGCACTAAAGACGACCTCGTTTTTGCTACTGCTGAAAAAGAAGCGATTTCTCGACAACTAGAACAAACCAAACAACGGTTTTCGGTAGGTTTAACCGCAGTAACCGATGTTTATGAAGCGCAAGCACAGTACGATATCGCAGTTTCCGAAGAGATTAGCGCTGAGAATGCTATCTTTCAGGCTGAAGAAGAGTTACGTGTTATTACAAATACTTACCCTAAAAATGTGAGTATATTAAACACAAAACGCTTTAGCACAAGTACGCCTTTTCCTAATAGCGCTAATGAATGGCAAGTTACCGCAGAAGCAAAAAACCTTGATTTAATCACCGCTAAAGTCGGTATTGATATAGCAAAAGACGCTATAAAAATTGCACGTTCAGGTCATTATCCCACATTAGATTTTGGTACAACATATAACAGCCAAGATAATGAATTAACAACCCGTAACGTTAATACAGATACTCCTGCGATTAATGATTACGCGCTTGGTGTCACATTAAACATTCCAATATATTCTGGTGGTGCTATTCAAAGTTCGGTACGTCAAGCTCAACACCGCTTTGTGTTAGCCAGTCAAGATTTATCTTTAACGCATCGTAGTGTTGTTCGTACTACGCGTAATGCCTACAATACTGTTATTGCCGCTATTTCATCAATCAAGGCCTTTGAACAATCAGTATTAAGTGCTAACAAAGCATTAGAAGCGACAGAAGCAGGTTTTGAAGTAGGAACACGTACTATCGTTGATGTCTTAGATAGTACACGTAACCTATATAATGCTAAACGTAATTTATCATCAACACGCTATAATTATATTCAAAACGTTTTATTATTAAAACGTGCGGCTGGCACTATTACCGACAAGGATATAAGTACAATTAACTCTGGCTTGATTGCAGTAAATTAGTTTCCATTAATAGCATGTCATTAACTCCTTGCTGAAAAATAAAAAAGGCTTAAACAATTATTGTTTAAGCCTTTTTTACAACATTATTAAACGATTAAAGCATTAAAGCATTAAAGCATTAAAGCATTTAGCGCTACCTTATTAGGTAAAAGAACAAAGTTACATAAGTGTTCTAAATAAAGTTGTTAGCTCTGTTGCTTCTCGCTCAACAGAATAAAGAGCTTCGACACGTTGGCGTCCTGAACTCCCCATTTGAGCAAGCTTCGTTTCATTTTCTAATAATAATGCCATTTTACTTTTTACTGCCGCTAAATCATTTACCGGTACTACATAACCATCTACGCCTTGACGAATAATTTCAGGCCATGCACCGGCATTCGTAGCAAGCACAGCAGCACTGCTACTCATTGCTTCAAGTACAGTTAAACCAAAGCCTTCATTTTCACTCAAAGCAACGACGAGAGATAAACTACTAAATATTTTTGGTATATCAGAAAAATTCTGTTGTCCCATAAAAATAATACGGTCAGACATGCCTGCTCCATCAATATTATTACGTAGCGTTTGTTCAAATTTTTTATGTTTAGCCGTCACCCCTCCAACAATCACGGCGGTGTAATCAGGGTAATCATCTAATAACTCAATACAACTTTGAACAAAGAGGTGAACCCCTTTTTGCTTTCTTACACGGCCAAGAATAGCAATTCCATACTTACCTTTAACTTGAGTTGGCGCTAATAAATTAAGCGACTGCCAAGATTTTTGCTTGTCTCCACTTGTTATATAAGTATTGGTATTAATACCATGATAAATAATCGCGGTTGGTGGTTTTTCTAAAAAATTGGCTGAAGCTTTACTCATGGCAATAACTGCATCCATACGCCTTGTTAGCCACGAGGTAAATTTAGCGCGTTTACGTTGTGCAGCAGAACTAAAAACAAGCTTTATTTTAGCTCTAAAACAATACTTTAAAAGAATACCTTGAATCATTTCATCAACGCGCCTAGCATGAAAAATTCTATACTTACCATTAGATAAAGGCTGTTGACACATTTTTACTACTTGCCAAAAGCTAATGGCTAAACTGCTATCGGTTAAATTATTTTTCCCCATAACGCGTAAAGGGATCATATCTTTTTGATAAGAAACTACTTGCAACATTGTTGAAGTAATACCTGAAAAATTATTTTTTGAATTGCCAATAATAAGCTCTATTTCACTATTGCCTACCGCTTGGCTAACTGCTGCATCCATTAAAAGCCTCAAACTTTCCATTATCAATCATAAATTATTATGACTGCTATTCTACGGTAAATATTCTTAAAGTGGTAAATAACTTCATTGCCCAAGACAAACTAACTTAGGTATAATCAAACCAAGTTAAATAAAGGTCAGATGAGAAAATACATTGAGCAGAAATAAAGTGTTACAGCCTAATTTTACGTTACATTTTTTATTACCCAAGTTTTGGTTAACTTGGTTAGGCGTTATTATCCTTTACAGTATTTCTTGGCTGCCTTTCAAACTGCAGTTGGCTATGGGGCGTATTTTAGGACGATTAATATTCAAGCTAGCCTCAAAGCGTAAGCATGTCGCGATAACAAACTTAAGATTATGCTTCCCAAAAAAAAATGAGCAGGAATTACAGCATATTTTAAAGATGAACTTTGAAAATACTGGCATTGCTTTATTTGAAACCGGTATGGGCTGGTGGTGGCCAAATTGGCGA
>Ga0308012_10002033_pt1 | contig 10405 bp, 10 predicted proteins | sample Neamet179_FD_203133 | JGI IMG/M metagenome (GOLD analysis project Ga0308012, IMG submission 203133) | Marine microbial communities from water near the shore, Antarctic Ocean - #179 | ecosystem: Environmental > Aquatic > Marine > Unclassified | place: Southern Ocean | collected 2014-07-25 | reverse complement strand
TTCTTGTACGGTGTTGTTAAAGATAAATTACCTCATTAATTTCCCTCATTTTTTTTATTTACACTAATTCATCACTTTAACAACATACTATTATGATTACATTTTTTAAAAACCTATTTGCATCAATTGACTATAAGCAACTTATTGCTGATGGAGCTTTAGTTATTGATGTTAGGTCTAAAGCTGAATATAAAACCGGAGCTATAAAAAAGAGTATTAATATTCCATTGGATAGAGTTGAAAAGGAATTGAAGAAAATTGTTGATTTAAATCAAACTCTTATTTTTTGTTGTAGATCAGGTAATCGCTCTGCACAAGCTACTAGAATAGTTACATCTCAAGGGGCTAAGGCTTATAATGGAGGGGCATGGAACTCTCTTCAAAGAAAAATTAAAAACTAAAACTGATGATTCTATTTTCCCGTTCAATATTGGTACTAATAAGCCTGTTATTTGTAAGCTCATGTGCTCAGAATTCTGATGTTAATGCGCAATCAGTTAAAGAGGTTGGCGTAACAGAATTTAAGTTGCTCATAGCTACGGGAGGTGGTATTTTATTAGATGTACGTACTCCCGATGAAATTAGCGGAGGTTATATTGAAAATTCAACTCACATAAACTATTACGATTCTAAATTTGAGTACAAATTAAGTTTGATACCCAAAGACAAAACGATTTATGTGTATTGCTTAAGCGGTGGAAGGAGTTTAAAAGCCGCCAAAAAACTGTTAGAACTTGGGCAGTCTGAGGTCTATAATCTTAAAGGAGGAATTAGATCTTGGAAGTCGAAAAAGTATCCATTAGAAATGGGTGCTAGTGTAAGTAGTCCACCAATAAAATCAATGAGTTTGGAAGAATTAGAGCTTATACTAAGCTCAGAAAGTATTGTCTTAATTGACTTCCATACTGAATGGTGTGTACCCTGTAAAAAAATGGCACCTGTAATAGCCGAAATTGAACAGGAGAATACTGACCTATTAAAAGTAGTGAAATTAGATTTAGATGCCCACGAGGGGATTTCTAATAAATTCAATATTACTGCAGTACCCACTTACTTAATTTATAAAAACGGTAAAGAAGTTTGGAGAGCTTCTGGCACGCAGTCTAAAGAGAATATCGAAAACCAGATTTTTTAACTAAAACAACAAGCTATGAACAAGGTGATTTTAGGAATGCTAGCAGTAATTAGTATTCAATTTACAGAAGCTCAAAATCAATTATTTATTCCAGATACTTTAGCTGGTCCCACTTTCGATTTGACAGTAGCGTACGATTCTGTTGAATTTATTCCCGGTTATCTAACTCAAACGGCTGGAGTAAACGGTCCTATTTTGGGTCCAACACTCATCATTAATAAAGGCGATGCTGTAGCGATAAATGTAACTAATGAATTAAGTGACACCACAACTATGCATTGGCATGGAGTTCATTTACCTTCTGAAATGGATGGCGGACCTCATTCTAAAATTGCACCTAATACTACATGGAGTCCCAATTGGATAGCTATGGACAATGCATCTACTATGTGGTATCATCCACATTTACATCATACAACCTACAAGCAGGTTATGATGGGTGTTTCAGGTATAATTATCAATAGAGATCCTGCTGAGTCTGCACTCGACTTACCTCGTACTTATGGTGTAGATGATATTCCTCTTGTTTTACAAACAAAGGTTATGACAGCAGATCATCAAATTGACACTGATTTAGACCATAGAAATATGGATACTATGTTATTAGTAAACGCTACTCGTGATGCTTATTTTAATGCACCTGCACAGTTGGTTCGCTTTAGAATTTTGAATGGCTCTGCTATGCGTTCTTTTAATGTTGGATTAAGTAATGGTGCTGATTTTTGGGTTATTGGTTCTGATGGTGGGCTTTTATCTGCCCCAGTTCAGGTTAACGACTTAGTGGTTTCTAATGGAGAACGCTACGAAATTATAGTCGATTTATCTGGCTTAGAAGGAACGTCGGTAGATTTAATGAATTTTGGAACTACGATGCCTTCGGGTATATATGGTACTGCTACTATGGGCGGTATGGGTGGTTCTTCAATTCCTAATTATTCAAATAACCCATTAAATGGTGCTGATTTTACTTTGCTCACATTAAACGTAGGCGAACCAACAGTAAATTCAATTTTCAGTTTACCTACAGAACTTGTGAGCGTTGATGTATTAAGCGAGTTTGATGTTGATGAGAATAGAACTTTAGACATGTCGGCTGTTGTAATGGGCCCAGATGGAGCCTTAAATGGTCCTTTTCAAATCAATGATTCACCCTTTAATATGAGTGAAGTAAATGAAGTTGTGAAGATTAATAATACCGAAGTGTGGACTATTAATAATCAAACACAGATAGCACACCCGTTTCACATTCACGATGTACAATTCAATATTATTGAATTAAATGGGAGTACACCACCTGCTCATATGCAAGGATGGAAAGATGTTGTTTTAGTTCCTGGTCAAATGGGCTCTGCAAAATTTATTGCAAAATTCGAAGATTTTACTGACCCAGAAATTCCATTTATGTATCACTGTCATATTTTAGCACACGAAGACGAAGGCATGATGGGTCAATTTATTGTTGTTGATGAGGATTTTGATGTGTCTTTAATTGAGAATTCAATTTTCTCCTTTTATCCGAATCCAGTTTCTGACTTTCTTACAATAGACATGGTTCATAATACAGCTGAAACACTTAGAATATATGATATTTCAGGTTCTGTAGTTTATAAACAAGAGATTTCCAATAGGAGTACAGAGATAGGATTATCTACTTTGTCTCCGGGAATATATTTCCTAGCAGTAGGTACTAACATGGAGAAGTTTGTGAAATTCTAAAACACATTACGTGCATTCAGAAAAACATATAATTACACTTTCTAAACTAGTGGTGAGAATGGCCTTGTTGGTCTTCTCATCATTAGCTTTGGTGCTTTTTTTATATTCTACAGGACATAAGGGTTTAGTTTTCGATTTTTACTTTACCGAAACTGTAGAATCTGGAACCCCATCAACAAATGAAGGTTACTTTACAAGAGATTTTAATATTAGTGAATTAGGCTCCTCTATTATGGACTCTACCATCAGGTTTGGTTATAATATTGTAACAAACACAAGCGAACATATAGGTCCTCATAGTTTAGATATAGAGAAGCGATTTGCGGGTAATAATTTGAATTGCCAAAATTGTCATTTAAATGCTGGAACAAAACCTTTTTCTGCACCTTTTGTGGGAGTTACATCTAGATTTCCTCAATATCGTGGTCGAGAAAATACAATCGGTTCTATAGAAGAAAGAATTAACGGTTGTATGGAGCGGTCTATGAATGGTATGAAAATGCCAGAAAATAGTTCAGAAATGAGAGCCCTTGTTTCCTATATGAATTGGCTCAGTAAGGATGTTCCTACCGGAAAGAAAATTGTTGGCTCAGGATTCAAAAAAATCGTACTACCAAATAGGATGGTAGATTTAGAAAATGGAGAAAATGTTTTCATTAAACATTGTGTAGTTTGTCATTCGGAGGATGGAAAAGGACAATTAATGGTTGATTCTAATATTTATCAATACCCACCAGTTGCAGGAGAGGACTCTTATAATCATGGAGCTGGAATGCATCGTGTAATTACCGCAGCTCAGTTTATTAAATCAAATATGCCTCTAGGTGCCACTGCCGAATCATCTATTTTAACTGATGCCGAAGCCTACGATGTAGCTGGATTTATTAATAGTCTAGCACGTCCGTTTAAGGAAAATACCGATATTGATTTCCCAGATTTAAAGAGAAAACCAATGTCTACTCCATATGGACCCTATGCGGATGAGTTTTCTGTAGAGCAACATAAATACGGTCCTTTTAATGAAATAAAAAAATGGTATTTCGAGAACTATTCAATGTCTAAATCTAAATGATGAATTATTTTAAAGGGCTTATTTATTTAATATTGACCGTATCCTCTGTTCAGTTGTCAGCTCAAAATTCAATTATTGAATTTATCAAGGATGGTAATTTATCAGGTAATCAACGAACATTTTTAATGGCAACAGACAATCAAGCTAATCTTATGGATTGGTATGGTTTGTCTACAGGTGGAAATGTGAATTATAGTACAGATAAATATAATGGATTTTCACTCTCGGTAGGATATTATGGATTGACAAATGTTTTTGGGAATTCAAATTTGAGAGATTCTATAACAGGTAAGCAAAGTAGATATGTTTTGGGTAATTATGATTTTGCTGATATTAACAATAGAACTTATGGGTATGTTGGAGAGGCCGTTTTAAAATATAAAAGTGAACAATTTCATTTAAATATTGGACGTTTTAAATATAAAAGCCCTCTTTTAAATCCCCAAGATGGTAGTATGTTACCGACCCTTGTCCAGGGATTAAATATTAGTTATAATGTAAATTCATCTATCACAACTGAGTTTTCATGGTTCGAAAGTATACTTGCACGTTCTTCTAGTCGGTTCCTTAGTATTGAGGAAAGTTTTGGCGTTTACCCCCAAGGCCTTAGTGTAGGTCAAGGTCCATCAAAATATAAAGGAAACTTAAATTCGAATGGAATATTTGTGAGTTCTATAAAATACAAGTCAAAGACTCTCAACTTTAGATTATACAATTATACTATTGAAAATGTGTTGAATAGTATGTATGTTGATGTTTCTAAACAGGCTCTTGTGTTTGGATTGAAAAGTAAATTTTCCTTTCAATACATAAGGCAAGACAATCTCAATAGAAATACTAATTTATCTGTTTCTGAGATGTATATGTCCGAAGAAATGGCTCAAGTATTTGGTGCTAAATATCAGATAGCACCTCGGAATAAAATGTTAGTATCATTAAATGCAAATTATATTACAGATCAAGGTCGATTTTTGTTCCCTAGAGAATGGGGTATTGAACCCTTATATACATTTCAAAAACGCGAACGTCTAGAAGGTATGAGTAATACCTTTTCTTGGATGATAGATTTTAAAAATACGCTATTAATTAAAGAGACTAGAAAGATTAATTACTCTTTGAGTTATGGTCATTATTACCGTCCAGATATACAAAATCATTCACAAAACAAGTATTTAATGCCTGCAAACAGTCAGTTAACCTTTGATGTTTTGTACTTGCCTCAATCAATAAAAAAAGGTTTCGTTTTAGAGTGGATTACAGCATTTAAGAGTCCTTTAAGTAATGATGAAATACTTAATATGAAGGCCGTACTAAATAAGGTGAATATGATTAGTCATAACCTAATACTTAATTATTACTTCTAAAATTAGTTATAATGGAAAGCACTAAACTCGGCTTAAAAGAAAATCTATCTCAATTTTTACTATTAGTTCTTGTTAATGCTTTCGTAGGTGGTATGGTAGGTATAGAAAGGTCTATTTTGCCAGAATTAGCTCTCGAAAAATGGGGTTTAGAAGTTAAAACGGCAATTCTCAGTTTCATTGTAGTATTTGGAATTGTAAAAGCGTTTACAAATTATTTTATGGGGAGGTTAGCTAATCAGTATGGCAGAAAGAAGCTTCTAGTCTTAGTATGGTTTTTTGCAATTCCAGTTCCCTTTTTATTAATGTATGCACAAACTTGGAATTGGATTATTCTTGCAAATGTATTTTTAGGTATTAATCAAGGTTTAGCTTGGTCTAGTACCATAATAATGAAGATTGATTTAGTAGGTTCTAAAAATAGAGGTTTTGCGATGGGAGTAAATGAAGCAGCAGGATATATAGCTGTTGGTTTATTTGCATATTTAAGTTCTATAATTGCAGATAACTACGGACTTCACCCATACCCATTTTATTTATCTTTTGTCTTATTGATTCTTGGCTTATTGTCATCCATATTTTTTATTCGGGACACTAAAATACATGCTATTCTCGAAGAAGAATCTAGTTCTATTCCTCGATTAAAACATGTTTTCAAGGAAACAACATTTACAAACCCCAATTTATCAAGTATTACAATTGCTGGCTTAGCAAATAATCTTAACGATGGTATGATGTGGGGCTTATTGCCAATTATTCTTTCTGTTAAAAGCGATTTCTCTTTAACAGAAATTGGTTTTTTAGTCGCTTTATACCCTACTGTTTGGGGTTTTGGTCAATTATTTACAGGGCCATTATCTGATAAGTATTCTATAAAAATAATTTTGGTTTTGGGTATGCTTATTCAATCCCTTGGGATTTTAATGATTGCTTTCTATTTTTCAAGTTACCAAATGGTATTTATAGCCGCCATACTACTAGGCGGGGGTACTGCTTTAGTTTACCCAACTTTTCTTGCTGCAATTTCAAATTACACACACCCATCACAGCGAGCAGAATGTATAGGTGTTTATCGATTATGGAGAGATTTAGGTTATGCAATTGGAGCTATAGTTTCCGGTATTATTGCTGATTATTTTGGCCTTCAAATTGCATTTGTAGTTATAGCAATTTTCACAATTATTGCAGGTGTACAAATTAAGATAAGAATGAATACTGTTAAGGTTTTTGTATAGTATCTTAACCTAAGATAAGAGTCTTATATTTCAAACCTAAAGATGAATTATGCAAAATAGGATTTACTTAATAGCGATTGTCAGTTTTATGCTGTCGCAGAACATTATTGCTCAGACACCAGAATGTGATCAAACGACAGTTCAGTTAATCATCAATTCTGGAGATTGGGCTGAAGAGATTTCTTGGTCTGTTTCGGATACTAATGACTCAGTAGTGGATACCTTATCGGTAAATTATCTGAATAATATAGAGTATGTACATTCGCTTTGTTTGTCGAGCAATAGCTGTTATCTGTTTAACCTATATGATTCTTATGGTGATGGTTGGAACGGAGGTACTTATTTATTACAATATGAAGATTCAATTACAATTTCTTCAGGTACATTGGTAGGTGCCGAAGTTTTTGGTTCAAATCAATTCTGTATCAATGAGACTTCATTATGTACCTCAAATTATATTTCTTTAAATTTTGAAACGGGTATTTATGCAGAAGAAATTTCTTGGTCTATTACAGATACTTTGTCAGTTTTAGTTGACACACTTGCCATAAGTTATTTAAATAATAGCACGTACAATTTTCAATTATGTATAGAAGATGGTTGTTATTATTTCAACATGTACGATACTTATGGAGATGGTTGGCAAGGGGCATCCTTTGAGCTTTTAAATGCAAATGGTGAAATCTTTGCAAATGGATTGCTTTCTGATGGATCGTTTGGTCAAATAGTCTTCTCATTGAATTCAGATTGTAATATTGTTGTTTGCGAAGATGAAAATGCAATTAATTACAATCAAATAAGCTCTAGTGGTTCAGAATGCTTTTATCAGTCTGAAAATGTTAATCTTTTGTTTAATTGGTTTGATGCAAGTTTACAAACAAATGGTTTAGCAGGAAGTTATACCGATGTATACGGTTATGCAGAAAACAATAAAGAGTATGCGATAATAGGATCTACTTTTGGTACTCATATAATTGATGTGACAAATCCAACAGAATCTTACGAAGTCACTAGAATTCCTGGAGCCTTTAGCTCTTCAAGTGTTACCCATCGAGATTATCATACAAAGGGCAAGTATTTATATGCAGTTTGCGACCAAGGGGAAAGTACACTCCAGATTATCGATTTATCGAACTTGCCAGATACTGCTATTGTTGTTTACGATTCTGATGAGCTTTTTACTCGCTCTCATAATATATTTATCGATACGCTAACTAGTAAAATGTATTCCTGTTCAACAAAGGGATTTGACTCTCTACTTTTAGTTTTTACAAGAGAAAAAAAACATTCCTTCATCAGAATATAATCGTACTAAGTTACGAATTATAGAGCTGCCAAAGCTTTCGTTATTTTGTCTGTAATTGTATTTTCCGAAGAAACAGAACTCTCCATATATCCAACGAATCCTGAAGCTGATTCTGAACTATAGATTAACAATTGATCCTTAAAAACAATTTTTTAGATGCAATAAAAAACGCGACTTTAGGCATTCGTAAATATCTTAAATAATGAGTTTACGAAACCACAAAGTGCGTCTTTAGATCTTTCATAATTACAAAGGTCGTATAAATGGCTATCGCTCCTTTGTTACTATAAAAAGTTCTAGGAATATTTTTTGTATAGCCTGGTATGGGCTTATCATCTTATGAAACTCTAAAGTCGAATTTAAATTCACTTAAATCTTGATTCGCTTTGATAATCTTGTCTTTAAGAGAACTTTTATAGGCTATTACCTTTTTCATTACCTCTTCGTTTCCAGCACCTATCATTTGAGCTGCTAAAATACCAGCGTTTAAGGAAGCATCTAATCCAACTGTAGCTACAGGAATACCAGGAGGCATTTGTAAAATAGATAAAATAGAGTCCCAACCATCAATAGAAATCGAAGAACGACAAGGTACACCAATAATAGGAAGTGGAGTAAATGCTGCCATTACCCCAGGTAAGTGAGCTGCACCACCTGCACCAGCAATAATTACCTTAATACCATTTTCGTAAGCTTTAGAAGCATAAGCTTCAACTTTTTCTGGAGTACGGTGTGCCGATAAAGCGTTTACCTCAAAAGGAATTCCCATATCGTTTAGGAACTTCGCTGCTTTTTGCAATACAGGCCAGTCCGAAGTACTTCCCATAATTATGCTTACTAATGGTTTCATAATGTGTTTGTTTTTGACATTTTTTTAAGTTCTGAAAGTTCAGTATCTAGTTAAAATTTTAGGTCCTGACGCTTTAATTGAATTATTATTATTTAATAATTCTCTTTGAAATAGTATTTATGCCACTAATGCTAAGTAGGTTTTCTTATAATCGGAAGTTTGAATCTGTCTAATTATACTAAGTACATCAATCATAGTTCGCATTCTTTGAGCATATTCAAACTCTTTAAAATAAGTATGATTAGCTATTCTTCGTTTAATGTTTCGGTGGAGTATAGGTGAAACTTGAAAAATAAAATAGCGATTGTTTTTTATGAATAAATAACCGCTTAATTAAAAGTTCACAAAAGTAATAATGTTAAATTGATCACGACTATTGTTCTCAAAAAACTGGGTCATATAACCTGCCTCTATTCTGATATTATTAATAGAGTAACCAAGACCTCCATAGACTCTGTTTCTATCAAATACTGCAGATGCTGTATTTAGAAATACTTCATTGTATGCAGAAAAATATAATGTATTGTTTTCGCTTTTGATTATAGGAATATTTAATCCTACGAAATAACGAAAACGCATTTTATAATCACTTTCCACAAAACGCTGCTCAAAACGATAGCGATGATTTAAGCCTACAAGCCCTATTTTCTGTTTGCTTGAAAATTGTTGAAAAATACGATGTTCGTTAACTGAAACTTTACCAGTATTATTCTCTAAATAATTTTCGGATAAAACATAGCCATAACCCAGCAATAAGTTTGACTTACCATCTTTAAAGGTGTAGCCCAATCCAGTACGCACTAATAATTGTTCTAGATCACCAATAAGGTTGTAATTTCTATACTGAACTTCATTATGTAGATTCCAATTTTGACTCAGCTGTTTATTACCGATATATATAAGCCAATTACCAATAGAACTATCCTGACTTTGAGCAGACAGAGGCAGCATTAATCCTAGGATTAATGCTGCTGTCATAATTTTTATTTTATATTCCTTCATAAAACGAAAGTAGCAAATTATTCGTAAAAGTTTACAATCCCAGTTTTAACATCGTACATAGCTCCAACAATTTGGATTTCACCATTACGTTTCATCTCAGAAAGTACATCACTCTCATTTAAAATCCTGTCGATGGTAAGTTCTACATTTTTAGTCGCTACATTATCTACAAAAACAGAATTAGAAGAGTTTCTTAAGGTTACGTCCTCTGGAGATGTTATAGCTATAACAGCGGGTTTAATTTTACCTAACAAGGTCGTTAAATTGCCTAGTTTAGCATCGTCGCAAGCTCCCTTTACTGCCCCGCAGGCAGTGTGACCTAAAACAACTATAAGTCTTGTGCCAGCGAGTTTACAGGCAAACTCCATGCTTCCTAAAATATCTTCATTAACAAAATTACCAGCAATACGAATACTAAAAATATCTCCTAGACCTTGATCAAAAATCAACTCGGACGATACGCGAGAATCAATACAACTAAGAATAGTGGCAAATGGAAACTGCCCGCCGCTAGTGTCTATGACCTGATCAGACAAGTTTCTATTAATTTTTAAATTGTTTTGAAATCTAACATTTCCATCTTTTAAATGCTGTAATGACTTTTCAGAAGTCATTGAAGATTGAGTTTCTCGAGTATGTGCTTTCATTATTGGGACGTTTTATGAAGTTAAAATAAGTGAGCAATCAAGCTTATTAATCAAATTACTAAGATTTGTTTTTGTGGTTCC
>Ga0308012_10002031_pt1 | contig 10419 bp, 10 predicted proteins | sample Neamet179_FD_203133 | JGI IMG/M metagenome (GOLD analysis project Ga0308012, IMG submission 203133) | Marine microbial communities from water near the shore, Antarctic Ocean - #179 | ecosystem: Environmental > Aquatic > Marine > Unclassified | place: Southern Ocean | collected 2014-07-25 | reverse complement strand
AGTCTCACTCAGTTAGGCTGTTATTTACCCTTGTATGATATTGAACTAAAGGCGATGCCTCAATGGTTGAATAATCAAGCAAGACAATTACAACTTAATATCTCTCCAGAATTAAACACCCTGCTCATTCAACTATTTGAAGGTAATTTACTTGCCCTTGCACAAGAGTTAGAAAAACTTTTCTTACTTTTTGGGTCTCAAAATATTAGCCTTGAACAAGCAGAAAGTATAATTCTTAAGCAAGCTAAGTTTAATCCTTTTCAGGTAATTGACTCTTTATTGCAAGGAAATTGTGCAAAATGTATCACCATGCTTGACCAGCTTCAGCAAGAAGGCATGGCTCCTGCGCAATTAATGTGGGTATTCCATAAAGAAATACACCAGTTATACGCCATGTTAAATCAATTAGAACAAGGCGAAAGTATCGGCAAAGTTTTTAAACAATATCGCATTTGGGACAAGCGTAAGCCTTTATACCAATATGCATTAACGAATATCAAACTTGCTAATGTTAAACATGCCATTATGCGTATTGCAGATATAGATTTATTAAGTAAAACTAGCAGCGAGTTTAACATCTTCATTTTATTAGCTGATTTGTGTATCACCTTATATCACGGTGAAAAAACGGCAGGTCTTAGCCTTAACTATGGTTAATCTAAATAATTTAACTTTAAACACAAACCTTATAAAAAAAGGGCTTGGAATATTAGGGGGTAGCTTTGATCCTATTCACTTAGGACATACTCAATCAGCTAAGGCTGTTGCCAAGGAGCTAGGCTTAGCCAAAATACTTTTAATTCCTGCCCATATTTCGCCTCTTAAAATAACACCTGAGTTAATGCCACATGCAAATAGTGAACAACGTGCTGCCATGGTCGATATTGCTTGTCATCAAGATGCATTATTTTCATGTGATACTAGAGAATTAAAACGCGAAGGACATTCTTATACCGTTGAGACACTGAAGGAATTAAAAATACAGTACCCTAACCGACCGTTACATTTTATTATTGGCATGGACTCATTGATAACTTTCACCCAATGGCATCAGTATCAAGAAATATTATCCCTGTGTCATTTAGTTGTTAATACGCGGCCTAACCATACATTAGATAACATTAATATTGAGACAATAGCGTTACTGGATAATCATCAAACAACCGATATAACACAACTTTCTAAGGTTGAAGCAGGTAATATATTTTTCGCTAAACCGAATTTTTACGATATATCCTCCACACAAATACGACAAAAAATTGCACAAGATCAAGCTTGCAATAACCAACTTATCCCAGAAATTTTAGATTATATTGATAAAAACAAGCTTTACCGTTAACCCTGCGCGTAAAAAGTGTTAATATTGCGCTATTATATATTATCGCTCATTATTGAGCGTACCCAAGTTACGATTAACGATAGGAATAACACCTTGCAAACTGAACAACTTAAAGCATTTGTCATAGAAAAACTTGAAGACATGAAAGGCAGAGATATCATCGCTCTTAATATTAGCGACAAAGCAAGCTTTGCTGATTACATGATTATTTGTTCGGGTAATTCAAACCGTCATGTTAAATCTATTGCTCAATCTGTTGCTATTGAGTGTCGTGCTCAAGGTAAAGAGCCACTAGGCATGGAAGGTAACGATGTTGGTGAGTGGGCATTAGTCGACTTAGGCGATATCATTGTTCATGTTATGACTGATGTGCAGCGTGATAAATATAACCTTGAAGAACTTTGGGCAGAATAAGTTAAATTGAACTTATTCTCTTCAAACAATTAATTCTATAGGTATTTTCGATAAATAACGGATGACTCCGTTATTTTTACTTTGTGGTATTATTTGAATCAAACGTTGTGTTTTAGTAAATATCACTCTAATCAACTGCAATCGAGTTATTAAATCTAGTAACTCATTATCATAACTCGCCCTTAGAAGTTCTTCAAAAGTACTTTTAAGAATAAGTGCTAATTATGTTTTAATTATGTTCTCTAAAATCCGGCTTTAATAATGAATGTAATAACCTTTACCATGATAATAAACCTACTAATCGACACCAATTTATGAAACTTACCTTATATGCTGTGGGCAGCAAAATGCCTGCATGGGTTACCCAAGGGTTCTCTGAGTACAGTCGTCGTTTCCCTCGTGACTTAAGTTTTAATTTAGTTGAGATACCTGCAGGTAAACGTGGTAAAAATGCCGATATAAGTCGCATACTAGCTAAAGAAGGTGAACTGTTACTGGCAGCTATTCCTAAAGGAAACCGTATAGTTACACTTGAGGTCGAAGGACAACCTTGGACAACACCAAAGCTTGCCAAACAACTAGAAAACTGGCAACTTGATGGTAGAGACGTAGCTCTACTTGTTGGCGGGCCTGAAGGTTTAGCGCCTGCTTGTATTCAAGCTTCTGAGCAAAAATGGTCATTGTCCGCTTTAACACTCCCTCATCCCATGGTAAGAATACTCATTGCAGAGAGTCTTTATCGAGCTTGGAGCGTCAACACTAACCATCCATATCATAGGGAATAGTTTTTGTTAATGACTATGTTAGCCATAATTTTAGTACCTAACTTTAAAAAGTATAGCCTTATAGGACGTACTTTCTCCTTGTCCCGCCTTATTTTAAATAGCGGGTACTAATGGGTCCACGTCGCGTTGCTATTCGAAATAAATCCGCTGAAGCAAATTTATTTGCCCGACGTACCTTTATTACTTTTTGTGGCGTAGTCATCGTTTTATTAATACTGCTCGGCAATATATATAACTTGCAAGTTGAGTCGTTCGAGAAATATCAGACTCGATCAAACTCCAATCGTATAAAACTTCTTCCTGTAGCGCCAAACCGTGGTTTAATCTATGACAGGAATGGCATCTTACTCGCTGATAATAAACCGGTATACAGTTTAGAAGTGATTGCTGAAGATGTTGATGACATCAAACATAGTGTTGATGAAGTAAGCCTGTTACTCGATATAAGCCCTGAAAGAAAAAATAAATTTTTCAAAAAAATGAAAAGTAAACGCCGCTTCAAGCCTGTTGAATTACACTCTAGATTAAGTGTTCAACAAGTTGCTTTGTTCTCAGTAAATCAACACAAGTTCCCGGGAATTTTTGTCAACGCTCGTTTAAAACGTTATTACCCTTTTTCTGACTTAACTACGCATACTCTAGGCTATGTTGCCCGTATCAACAGAAAAGATGCTAATAAATTAGAACGTGAAGGTAAATCTGAAAACTATGCAGCCACTTACGGTATCGGCCGACTAGGTATTGAAAGGTATTATGAAGATTTACTCCACGGATTCATTGGTCATCAAGAAGTTGAAATAAACAACCAAGGACGAGTTATTCGTACGCTTAATTATACTCCTCCTATACCAGGTAAAGACCTAACATTAACCCTAGATATTGAATTACAAATGATTGCCAAACGTGCGTTATCAGGCAAACGTGGCGCAATAGTCGCGATGGACCCTCGCTCAGGCGAAGTTTTAGCTATGTATTCAAACCCAAGTTACGATGGTAATTTATTTGTTCATGGCATTAGTAGTAAAAACTATAAAAAATTACTTAATTCAAAAGATTTACCCCTAATTAATCGAAGCGTGCAAGGTTATCCGCCAGCTTCAACAGTCAAACCATTTCTAGCTTTAACGGGTTTAGAAGAGAGTATTATTACGCCAACGACAGTAATCAACGACCCTGGTTGGTACCAACTTGAAGGTTTACCCAATAAGTATCGAGACTGGAAGCCTTGGGGGCATGGAAAAGTTAATTTAACCAAAGCGATTGAACAATCTTGTAATACCTACTTTTTTGACCTTGCCTTTAAGTTAGGTATTACTAAAATTAGCACTATGATGGAAAGGTTTGGTTTTGGTGATTATACCGGTATCGATATCCACGAAGAAAGCAAAGCTATTATGCCAAGCGTTGAGTGGAAGCAAGATCGATACAGAAAGCAATGGTATACAGGAGAAACGCTATCTGTTGGTATCGGTCAAAGTTATTGGACTGTGACACCTCTACAATTAGCACAAGCCCTAACCACTTTAGTAAATCATGGTGAGCGAAAGATTCCTCACTTATTAAAAGCAAAGAGTGAGTTAATCATTGAAAGTACAGGTAACGCTTATCATCAAATTACACCAATAGTTTATGAACCACGTGCCCCTTTGAAACTGAAAAATGATAAAAACTGGGATGTTGTGCTGCAAGCTATGCATAGTACAGTACAAAAGGTAGGCGCTACGGCATATACCCCGTTTAAAGGCACCACTTATGATGCTTCAGGTAAAACGGGATCTGCGCAAGTGGCAGGCATTAAACAAGATGAAAAATATGATGCTAAATCAAGATCAGAAAATAAACGAGATAATGCAATGTTTATTGCTTTCGCCCCTTTTAATAACCCTGAGATTGTTGTTTCAGTTGCGATTGAAAATGTAGCTAAAGGCGGTGGTGCCACTAACGCTGCACCTGTAGCAAGACAAATTATGGATCAGTATTTCGGCAATAGAGTCATTAAATACGAACCTAATAAGCCTAAATTGAAAACAAAGATTTTACCTTTATCTAAACAGAAAGTTGATTCCTCCTTATCAAACACATCTCAAGAGACTGACTAATGCGCAGTACTGGACAAGACCAAGAAAAAATCAACACTATTTGGCAACGACTTCATATAGATATACCGTTATTATTAGGTATATTAACATTATTAGTCTTAGGACTATTTATTGTCTATAGCGCTGGTGGTCAAGAGATGGCAGTTGTTTATCGTAAGGCAAGAAGTATTGGCATTGCTCTAGTGGGTATGTTTATAGTCGCGCAAATACCACCTTTGGTGTATCGAAAATGGGCAGTCCCCGTCTTTGTATTAGGGTTATTAATGCTGATAAGCGTATTATTATTTGGTCATGTCGGTAAAGGCGCACAGCGTTGGCTTGACTTAGGATTTATAAAATTTCAACCTTCTGAAATTATGAAACTTATAGTCCCGATGATGATTGCGTGGTTCGTTAGCCAAGACAATTTACCCGTGAGAATTTCCACGGTAGTGCTTGCATTTATTCTAGTATTACTACCAACATTACTTATCGCTAAACAACCAGATTTAGGTACTTCGTTACTCATCGCTAGTTCAGGGATTTTTGTGATTTTTCTCGCTGGAGCAAGTTGGCGACTCATTGCCGTTTGTGTCGGTTTAGCTTCAGCATTCTTACCTATTCTATGGATGTTTCTGATGAAGGGATATCAAAAGCAACGCGTAATGACTTTTTTGAATCCAGAACAAGACCCGCTAGGTTCAGGTTATCATATTATTCAATCTAAAATAGCTATTGGCTCTGGTGGTACTGATGGTAAGGGCTGGTTACAAGGCACACAGTCACAGTTAGAGTTTTTACCTGAACGTCATACTGACTTTATCTTTTCGGTATTTAGTGAAGAGTTTGGTTTACTTGGAGTCGCCGCTTTACTTAGTGTTTACTTGTTTGTAGTGATGCGTGGTTTATGGATTGCTGTTAATGCTCAACACGCTTTTACTAAACTACTTGCAGGTAGTCTTACACTAACCTTTTTTGTTTATGTATTTGTTAATATTGGTATGGTATCGGGACTGTTGCCGGTAGTAGGCGTGCCATTACCTTTAGTAAGTTATGGTGGCACTTCTATGGTGACATTAATGCTAGGTTTTGGCATATTAATGGCAATTAGTACACATCGTCGCTTCCATGTTTAGCCTACGAATTAGTGAAAATATAATTTACTAAATAACTAGATAACAACTAAAGCAATTGATACGTATCTCAATTTTTTTGTATGTAAACGATAAATAAAGTAATAAATTTATGAACCTAGCTCTAAAACTACTGTGTATTATTTCGTTAATCTCCTTATTGAACGCTTGTAGTTCTGATCGCTATAAACAAAAGCATGACAGTACACCAACTCGCTTACCAAGCCAAGCAGAGCTAAAAGATGCTATTGCACGTGCAGAGCCCTACAGCAGAGGAGGCAACAAAAATTATCAAGTTTTTGGTAAACCCTACAAAGTATTAAGTTCTGCCCAAGGCTTTCAACAAACAGGTACGGCCTCATGGTATGGCAATAAATTTCATGGTCACTTAACCTCAAATGGTGAAATTTATGATATGTATACCATGAGTGCGGCACATAAAAACTTACCCTTACCAACCTACTTAAAAGTCACTAATACCACGAATAATAAATCAGTGATTGTACGTGTTAATGATCGCGGGCCATTTCATCAATCACGTATTATTGATTTATCGTATAGCGCAGCGTATAAACTCGATATGCTTAAAACAGGTACTGCTCAAGTTAAAATTACTGCAATTACAGACTTTGATAACAGAACTGGAAAGGTTAGAATTCCACAAGAAAATACGGTTACACCTATCCTTGATTCAGTGGTAGTTCCTACGAATGGAATGAGTATTCCAACACAAAATGATACCCCAAAAGAGATAAATATGGGTATTGCCACCCCCTACATCCAAGTCTTCGCAACCAGTAAAAAAGAACTTGCTGTGAACACAGCAAAGAAACTTGAAAATAAATACAAACAACAAACCAGCTACCCTGAACAACAAGGGGTTTATCGTATTCAAATGGGTCCTATCGGCGACCTTGCTACCTTAAATACATTGTTATTAGCATTAAAAGAAAATGGCTACCCTAACGCTTACCCAAGAACAACATCACAATAACAGCCAACGCTATAAGTTTTTCAAATAGGCCTGTTATACAGAGATAACTGCATTTTATAAATGTTGTTACATTTTTTACTCCATATCTGTAGTATTTCTACGATATTATGGTCAATAACTTTTTTTGCCCATAGCCATGCTTTTATAAAGTGGTATACTTTCATGAAGTTCAATTTCCTTAACAGTGAACAATTAACAGACACTATGATTAAAAAAATAAAGTTTTCGGGCACTTATACTGCCAACAAAAACACCAGTAAATTAGCCTCATTTTTCAGTAGTGCACTACTTAGTGCTGCGATACTACTAATCCCATCTGCGCATGCACTTTCTATTATCCCTGATGCGCCGCAAATTAATGCCAAAGGTTTCATCTTAATTGACTACACCACTGGTAAAGTAATTGCTGAAGAAAATGCAGACACTCAGTTAGCGCCTGCGAGTTTAACCAAAATAATGACCAGTTATATTATTGGTAAAGAACTAGAGAACGGCAACATTAAAAACACTGATAAAGTTCTGATCAGTGAAAAAGCTTGGGCAAAAAAATTCCCCGACTCATCTAAAATGTTTATTGAAGTGGGTACAGAAGTACCAGTAAATTTGTTGAACCAAGGGATTATCGTAGCCTCAGGTAACGATGCTTGTGTTGCAATGGCAGAACATATTGCCGGCAGTGAAAGTGCCTTCGCTGATTTAATGAATGCACATGCAGAGCAGCTTGGTATGTCTAGTAGCTTCTTTGAAAATAGCCATGGCTTAGACAGCACTTCTCATATGACAACGCCAAGAGATATGGCAACACTGGCTATTGCGCTAATTCGCGACGTGCCAGAAGAATATGCTATTTATAAACAAAAATCGTTCACTTATAACAAGATTAAGCAATATAACCGTAATGGCTTACTTTGGGATAAAAGCCTGAATGTTGACGGTATGAAAACCGGACACACTTCAAATGCAGGGTACAGCTTAGTTACCTCGGCAACTAAAGGTGATATGCGTTTAGTTACAGTCGTCATGGGTACATCAAGTGAACGAGCTCGAAAAGTAGAAAGTAAAAAATTATTAAATTATGGCTTCCGTTTTTTCGAAACGACTACTCCATATAAAGCTGGTGAAAAATTTATTACTAACCGTATTTGGATGGGAGACAAAGAAAATGTCGATTTAGGTATTATTTCAGATACAACGATCACTATTCCACGTGGTCAACGTAAAAACTTAAAAGCCAACTTTGAGTTAAACCAGCAACTCACAGCACCTTTAGCAAAAGGCACAGTCGTCGGAAAATTATTTTTACAATTAAACGATGAAGATATCGCCGAATACCCACTAGTTACTTTAGAAGAAATTAACGAAGGTAGCTTATTCAGCCGCGCAGTAGATTACGTTAAGTTGCAATTCGAAGACTAAGTACATTAAAATACGTTATACGCGTTAGAAAGAGCCTCATTATTTAAAGATAAATGAGGCTTTTTTGTTTTTGACTCACGGTAATCAACAAAATAATATCAGCACATAAATTTTAATGATAAAATACTTTATTAAGTTTCAAGCTAGAACAAAAAAGAAGTAAATAAAAATGAAAACCCATTTTGACGAATTATTAGATTTTCCTACGGTATTAAACTTTAAAGTTATGGGTGTTGCCTGTGATGAATTGCCAGACTTGATAATAGCTGAATTGCAAAAGCTTAACCCTGGTGATTATTCGCCAAAAATTAAGCCAAGCTCTAAAGGTACCTACCATTCGGTGTCTATTGCGGTTACGGTTACCAGTAAAGAGCACATTGAAACTATCTATAAAAACGTCACGGCCATTGAACAAGTACGCTACGTTTTATAGTGCTTGCGCAATACGATTAATCCCCCTAAATTAACGAGGCTTCCTTGGTGCTATCAAGTTCAATTGTAGAGCAAGATATTGTTAACGTTGCTGACTCATTAGTTATCCGACAGCTAAATACTATGGATTACAGTGAAGTTTGGCAGGCCATGAAAACTTTTACTGATAATCGTGATAACAGCACACCAGACGAATTATGGTTAGTAGAGCACCCTCCTGTATTTACCCAAGGCCAAGCAGGAAAAGCTGAACACTTGTTAGTGCCGGGAGATATTGAAGTAATAAAAGCAGACCGAGGTGGACAAGTAACCTATCACGGCCCAGGCCAGTTGGTCGTTTACGTTTTAATAAACTTACGCCGAAAAAAAATAGGCATTAGACAATTAGTTACCTTAATTGAAAACAGCATAGTATCAACATTAACCGATTATGATATTACCGCTTACCCTAAAGCTGACGCACCCGGTGTTTATGTGGATGAGAAAAAAATTGCCTCATTAGGATTACGCGTGCGTAAAGGTTGCTCTTTTCATGGTTTAGCCATGAATGTGAATATGGATTTATCACCATTCCTACGTATTAATCCTTGTGGTTATGCCGGGTTAGAAATGGTACAAACTGCTGATTTAAATGGTCCAAAAGATACCGCTAACGCAAGTACTGCGCTAGTGAAACATTTTATAAACTTACTTGAAGCTAATAATGTTAGCTATCAAATAGGTTTACCAAACGAGAGTAATACACATCATGAGTAGTGATTTAACCTCAGAAGCAAAAACAGCTAACCGTGTAGCAGGCGAAAAATTTCGCGATGCAGACAAATTAGCACATATCCCAATTAAAGTAGTCAGCTCTACTAAAGCGACTATGTTACGTAAGCCGGATTGGTTACGTATTAAGTTACCTCGCTCTAGTGAAAAAATTGATAACATCAAAGCTAACTTACGTAAAAACAACCTCCATTCTGTATGTGAAGAGGCCTCGTGTCCTAACTTATCTGAATGTTTTAACCATGGTACAGCTACCTTTATGATTTTAGGTGATTTATGTACTAGGCGTTGTCCATTCTGTGATGTTGGTCACGGTCGTCCATTACCGCCAAACCCTGATGAGCCTAAAAAACTTGCAGATAGTCTAAAAGATATGGGCTTAAAATACGTTGTAATTACCTCAGTAGATAGAGATGATTTACGTGATGGCGGTGCTCAACAATTTGCTGACTGTGTAAGAGAGTTAGCCGAGCAAGCACCTGAAACTAAAGTAGAAATATTAGTTCCTGATTTCCGTGGTCGTATGGACAGAGCTCTTGATATTTTAAATCAGCACCCTCCTCACGTGTTTAACCACAATATGGAAAACGTACCACGCCTTTACACCAAAGTTCGCCCAGGTGCTAACTATCAATGGTCATTAGATTTATTGAAAAAATTCGGTGAAGCTAACCCTACAGTAGCGACTAAGTCAGGTCTAATGGTTGGTTTAGGTGAAACAAACGAAGAAATTTTAGAAGTTATGCAAGATCTTCGCGATCATGGCGTAACAATGTTAACGATTGGTCAGTATCTTCAACCAAGTAAGGATCATCTTGCGGTTGAGCGTTATGTTCACCCTGATGACTTTGCAATGTATGAACGTGAAGCTAAGAAAATGGGCTTTGTTCATGCTGCTTGTGGTCCACTTGTTCGCTCTAGCTATCATGCTGATAAACAGGCTGCTGGTGAAGAAGTTAAATAGCTTCAGCCACTTTTAGCATAAAGACAACAGTTTTCAATGAAAAAGCCAGTATAGATACTGGCTTTTTTGATCTTAGCCATTAACAGTTAAGAT
>Ga0308012_10002021_pt1 | contig 10446 bp, 9 predicted proteins | sample Neamet179_FD_203133 | JGI IMG/M metagenome (GOLD analysis project Ga0308012, IMG submission 203133) | Marine microbial communities from water near the shore, Antarctic Ocean - #179 | ecosystem: Environmental > Aquatic > Marine > Unclassified | place: Southern Ocean | collected 2014-07-25 | reverse complement strand
CACGCTAAATTTTGAAAAGAGATTACGCGGAATAACGATGTAACCATGGTTATTTCAAGACCTGTACTAACAGTAAAATAAGTAAAACATATGCTGGTATGTGCTTAGCAATAATTAAAGGAAACGACATTAAAGCTAGGCGTTATTTTTCGCCCTCTTTAAATACGCTAACGCATTTAAATGATGGTCAAATGTATCAGTGCCCTGTGTCAGAGAGTTTAGCAACCAGAACACTATGTTTACCACTATTTACCTCATTAAGTTCTCAAGATGTTAATACGGTTTGCCAAATATTGGTTAATTTTACTCGAAAATTTAATTCTTAGTATATTGAGATTGGATAATAGCAATAACAAATATAAAACTATCACTAATTATTTGTACATAAAACTCGTTGATTTATACTATTTTTAATAAATCACAAGGTTAATATGATACATAAACCTATCTAAACAGAGAGTATTAAGCGGTTACCACTGCAGTATTACACCCGTTATTTATATGTATTAACACCACAAAAAGGCCCAAATGATCTTAATAAAAATCATTAAGGGACAAATTTCACCTAATCATATGAACTGCTCAAGCCTGGTACCTGTTAAATCTTGTATGATCTCATTACTTATATAAGGATCAAGTTCATGCCGCCACTTATCAATAACAGAAGAGTTTTTAAAAACAGAATAAGGTGAACTAATATGTTGAGTTGTTGATGCTGTTAAAAAGTCTATTGTTTGCTTTTCATAAGGTATAGAGCAAAATTCAAATAACCTTTTTGTAACCTCTTCAGGCTTAGATGTGAGTTCTTCATAATTTACAACACATACTCTTTCTGGCCATTTTTCTTTTAAGTCCAGATATATATTACATACTTCTTTCCACTTGTAATAGCCATAAAAGTCCTCCCCACCACTATTTTTACATGCACCATAACGCCATTCTTTTAAGGGGGCGGCTCCCTTAGGGAAATCTTTTTCATTCTGTAACCATGAATTCATTACTGCATTGGGGTTTCTAATAATGGCAACGAGTTTTAAATTTGGTATTTTACGCATCATTGGCTCTATAATGTTTTGATAGCGATTTTCTTTGAATACTAAAAATTCAGTTTTAATATCTTTGTCAAAAGTTGGATACTCACCTGTCAATTTTTTATCTGTTTGAGAAAGAAAATCGGAATTTTTAGTATCCATCTGTTGCAGTAAATTTTCAAAATCAGAAGCTAAAGAATCTTCATTTACCCAATTTTTAAATTCATAAGCAAATAACGGTTGGAATTTAAAATTAACAGCTTTAGCGCTATCAAATATTTGACCGAGCCAACTGGTTCCGCTCCTTGCAACACCCGCGATATATATACTTTTTTTATTCATTTTTATTTTCTCATAATCATATCAAAACGATAATCTGAGTATATAAAATCAGGACCTTGAACAATGAGGTTACAAGATTCAAACCCTATATATTTAGATAAATTACTCATAAATTCTTTTTCAAACCAAGTACCAATAATATCACTATTATTCTTCTTCAGATTATCAAAGTAAAGCGTTTGGTATTCTTCTGTACTATAAAAGTGCCACCTTTTTTCTATATCAGGAATGTCGCCGATATATAGTTTACCGCCTTTTTTTAACCATCCAAAAATATTACTTAATAAAGAGGTAGCTTCAGAATATGAGAAATATTGAATTCCAGCATAGATAATAATTGTATCAAAGCTTTCAGGGGGGAAAGTTAGTTTCCTAATATCTTGAGCAATAGTTTGAATATTTTCAAACTGAACTTTATCAATTTTGGCGAGTAAATGTTCGGAGACATCCACGGCAGTAACTTGATCAACTTGGTTAGAAAAATACCTTGAAATAAGACCATTACCAGAACAAAGTTCGAGGAAATTATCATTCAAAGTCGGCGTTATATTATTCTTTAAGTCAAGTAAGGTTTCCTTCCAGATATCTTCAGAGATTGGAGACTTTTTAAAAGTTCTATGAACCTGGCTTTGTTCATCTAGTCCCTGTGTTATTTCGCCATGTTCCTTCCAAAATTCTGGCCAATAATTATTTATCGTCATTATTTAAATACTCATTTAAAAAGTAGATCATAAAGTCCATTTCACTTTGAGAATACCTATGATCTACTGGTAGGGGTAATAAATTTTTCGTTATAGTTTTTTCAAGGGTAAAGTCAGGTGAGTCACGTTCAATAACGTCATTCCAAAGCGATGGAATATATAAACCTTCATCATAAAGTCGCTTTTTATCTATAGGCTTATTTAGTAATAACGGATAACAAAACGGACTATTTAGGTCATCTATATTTATTTCTAATTGATTGAGAGTTTTTAAACCATTGTGCAGGGTAATGAAATTACTCATTCTAAGAGATTTTATATGGATAAAATCTATTTGCCCTAATAACCGTTGACTAAAATCTGACATATAGCTTATTTTATCATCTAAGTTTTTTTCATAATCTAAAAAGGCTTGATAACTTGTTTCTTGTTTCTTCATTAATCTTAAAAATGAGTGTTTTATTGAGATATTGTCGTTTTCAGGGATTCTAGACAATATATCTTTCGGTATGTCTGCGTATAGGTAAGCTCCATCTGGTACACCAAAATGTTTTCTTAAGGAAGTGAACGATGGACTAAAACTATAACCTTTAAAGAAAAACTGATGGGTGTTATCAATAATCAGTCGTTCTTTATATTTCAGGGATAAACTTTCAGCATACCTATTTTTAGTGCCAAAATAATTGATGTAAATAAGAATTTCATCATCATCTAACGTTGGGAGGTACTCTAATTCTAATGAACCATTTATTGTGTAATACTCAAAATCGATATTTTTTGTAATAAGCGGCTCATATAAGGCATTACAAGTGTAAAAAGGTACGTACACTTTTTTAGGTTTAATAACATCAAGTAATAAATGTAAGCATGCTCGTCCTGTCGACAAAGGAATTGCTTCTTGATGGTATGTATTTCTATTTGTTGGCAATTCAAGTTCGAAAAAACCACCTATATTAGTCGATTTCATTCAAAGCCCTTATGGTCATTTTTACCATGAAGTCGAGTTGCTCATCATCAATTTCTTGATGTATAGGGAAGTTTAATATGTTACTTGCAAGTTGATAAGATATCGGAAAATCAGTAACTTTTATTTCTTTTATCATCCGGTAATATAAAGCGACAACTGGTACATTAAGCTCGATAAGTTTAAAGTATAGTTTTTCTCGCAATGAATCATCTACGAGTACCGGCAAGTTAAAAGGGATTGTATTATCAGGTAAGTGAGGGTAAATAAGTGTTATTCTTTCAATACGTAAAAAATTTCCGGCCAATTTTTTATAGTTTTCAATTCTTCTTGTACTCGCTTTAGCATGGTCGATATAAGCTAATTCTCGAACATAATCAATTGATTCCAATGTTTGTTTTTGTTGGCAGAGATAATTGTATTTAGGGTTATTTACACGTAATACCCCTCCTTTTTCCATTGGCAGGACTTTGTGTAAAGCATAAATACTGCAGTCACCCATAAAACCAGTAGGTGATTCTTTCTTATTATTACTGAAAACATGAGCACAATCTTCGATAACAATAATATTATTTTTTTTACATAAAGAGATAATATTTTGGGTATCTTTACTATAAAAGCCAAAATAATGAATTAATAATATCATTGATATTTTTTGGTTGGTTATTATTTTTTTAATTTCTGAAAAGTCAGGTTGTACTTTGTTATTAACGGAATAAAAAGTAAAGGGGATTTTTGATGAGCTAATAGGATCAAATACACCCGATCCTTCTCGGTCTGTAATTCCGATGTAACTCGGCAGTAATATACTCCCACCATTTAATTCAGTATTATCTAAAATATGTTTAAAAGCAGAACGAGCAGAATCAAAAAAAGACAATTGATGATTGTTCTCGGTTTTATTTTGGGGAGATCGGGTAATATGCTTCATTTTCATTCTTCTTTACTTAGCGAATACAGAGACAGCATAAGTTTTATATCTTCGAGTTTATTCCACATCATTACATCGATAATTGATAATGAAGCGCAAAAGTCACTTCTTTTTTGAGGATAACTTTTTAAATTAGTGGTTAAAAATGTTAGTTTGATCTTTTCATCATTAAACTTATTTACATCAAATATTTTCTGTCCGCCGATAGGGTTAATGTATTCAGAAGCTCCTAGGTGCTTAGAAATTTGTAAAGCCCAATCACCAGAGTCGTTGATATTTGTTTCTGGCATTGCCATAGATGAGAATAAAATTGGGGTATAAGGGATTGATAAATAATTACAGGTTTCTCTGAGGGTATGAGCGATTAATTCACTAACGTTATCAGTATTAATCGATAATGTTTGCTGGAGGAACTCGATAGTTTCGTTATAAAAAGGGGCTTTATTCTTATAGTGAGTTAACTTACCAAAAAATTGGTCTTTCCAGTTTAACTTTTCATTTATAGTTAAGTCGTTAATATTTATCCCTAAGCTAAATTTATTTAAAGGCACGGTAAAAAACTGCCACTCTTTCTCCTGCTCAGGGTGTAAAATTCTATTTCTATTTACCCAACTTTTTTTTGAAAATTGAATTTTATCAAAAACAACCCATTTATCAGTTGCCTGGATCAATTGAAAATATCCAAGGTAAGGAAATAAGTAAGGTTGCATTATTCCTAGTTTATAGGTATTACTCATTCATTATTGCCGCGTTAAATAGAAGATTAGTGGCAGTATGTTTATCGTCGTTATATATTTTATCCAAATTGCAGTTTTTTACCATTTGGTGATGTAGTGTTTTTCTATATTCCGTATTGTTTATTAATTCAAAACTTTTAGTGATCAGCTCTTCTATTGAGTTACAGCCTAATTCTTTAACTAAATCAAATCGTCCCCAAGAAGCCTCATCGGTATAAGTATACAGGTGGCTATTCCCTTTCAAAAATAATTTAGGTTTATTGAGTAAAACAGCATCTATATTGCTATTTGAACCACCAAAAGGCAAAGTTGGCAAGAGAAAGTGGCATTCACTGATACTAATCATGTATTTTTTATATGATGAAAAGTGAATAAGTTTAAAAGACTTAAGCATTCTTGAAAGTTGTTTTTTTGATGATAAATAGGGTAATTGTTTTTTATGAGAAGCACAATAAAAGTAAAAAGTAACTTTTTTATTAGTATTAGCTTGGATACGCTTACAAACATCAATAATCGAGTAATTTACTTTGGTTAATATCCCATTGATGCCAATTTTAATTTCTTGCTCGTCTTCAATAAACTGGTTATGGTTCTTTAGAAATGACTCATCTATATCTTCATGCATCGTCAATCCGCCAGTATCCTTGCTTTCTTCTTCAATCATAACCACTTTTTCAGAGGTATATTGCTGAATATCTTCAAGCGAAAAAGTATTGCCCAGCATTAAAAAACCATCTATTTCTGGACTAAAACTACTAGAAGGGTGCCCCCCCATCATTAACTGCTTAGGCGCTAAGCGAAGTTGGCTTAAATAAATCCCCCAAAAATTCAGACCTATTGATGGATAAAAAACTATATCAGGCTTTTCTTGTAATACTAGCTCTGCATTTTGGTTAATATTAAAGACATTCTCGAACCCTATAACCTTATCGAAAAATGAAAGTGCTTCATTATTTATATTCATTTCATCGATGAAAGCAATTAATTCATAGTCTCTAGATAAGCTTTGTAGCCGGTTATTAAAACATCTATACATGGCATGGTTAGGTAAATATTGCTCTAACATTACCGCCATTTTTAATTTAGGCTTTTGTTTGAAATCTGGTATGTCATCAATATACTGCTTAACCTCTGGAGAAAGCCATTGCGGTAAGTTATGCCTGATCAGACTTGTTAACCATTTTTTAAATTCATATTTATCAGGGGATGTTGCATAACTACAGGCAAAGAAGGGGTAGTTCATTGTACCCAAATCCCCTACAAGAGGTAAATCGAATACTGGTAAGCCTTTTGCTGACTCTAGTAAGTAATTAAAACCTGAGTTAGATTCTTTAGATAATGCAGGAATTGGCTGGGATAATAAACAAGTATACGTAAGGTAGGCGGACACCCCACACAGTTTAAATAATTCTGGCCATGGTAGCCTATGCTTACTAGAAATAGTAATAAGCATCAGTAACCCTGGGATATTTCTTTTATTTAATTTAATTTTACCTGCAGCATCTAATTTTATTAAACCTAAATGTTCAATTAACGCATCGGTATTATTCCAAATACTCGCTGAGAATATCCATTCAATAACGAATTTGTATTTGATAAAAACATTAATCGTTTCATTTAATGGTTTATATGAAGGCGAGCTAAACAACTCACTGATAAGAGAAGTAAATTGGTTACAAAATGTATAATGAACCTCTTCTATATTTATGGTCTTATTAGCTAAAGGGTCGTTTAATGTGGGGGTAATCAACTGCCCATTGTTTTTAGCCGATTCAGTAATAAAAAAATTAATTGCAGTCTCCGCATTAACGAATTTTTTACTTCTAATATTTTGTGCTATTTCAAAAGTGTTTAGGTTCATAATTTTAAATTTCTTTTAAGGTTGGATAATTACTCAAATATTAATTTTTATTTAATTAGAAATTCTGCCCTACATTATTGGTTAAAAAACAATCTCCCCCCTCCTTCTTAAGTTGTTGGCAAGTATCAAGGGCCCTTTGTTTTGTTATAAAATCATTTATTTTAATACGATAGTAGCTTATGCCATTTTTTTCTGCATTTTGATAAATATTAGAATGCCCCATCAACGTTGCCGAATGATTTTTTGACCACCTTTGCCAAGAATCATCTAATATACTTATATTATCAATGGTAAACACTTGTAATGCATATTTACTATAACTAGGTGTAACTTTAGGCACCTCCTTTGATGCTGATATAGGAGCAGGTAAAGGTGCGGGTGTTACAACCGTTTCTTGTGCTACCTCTTGAACGGCCATAGTTTTTTTTTGTTCTGCACTCATCCTTGCAATTTCTTTAATAAGGCTTTTAAGTTCAGCTTCAATCATAACTAGACGTTCAAGACTTGGTCTTATTTCTTTCCATTCAGCTAAGTGCTGCTCAATATTAGCTGTTGATTTTTCATCAGAAGTTACTTGGCTAAAATTTGTAGTTGCTGGAGTTGTATCAGCAGGTGAGCTACTGCAAGCACTTATCATTAATCCTAAAACCAAAGATGTTGAGATTTTCATTATATTAATCATATATTAACTCTCTTAAACATAAGTTATTTTGTACAAATTAAAAACCAAACTTATACGGTTCTACAGTACAATTTATTTTCATAGTTGATATTTTATCGCAAGCGGTAACGGATTCCATTTCTGTTTCATAAAAACCAAGATTTAACTGGTATTTCTCGGTATTTTTATTTTCTATATAAAAAACTTTTTGATTTAAATGAGAACGGTATTGTTTCTTAATTATGTACCAGTAAGCTTGTAACATTTTTAATGAACTAAACTCGCCCGCTTTTACAACAAAGCCCTCACTAAACTCTAACTCTTCTAGATTAAAGTCCGAACCATTTATTACATCACCTTGTGCGGTTAAACTAATAGGGATATTGTTAATATTTCTTAATTTACGTTTGGCTAAATAGGCTTCATCGATTGCAACAAAGTATTGACCTGGTAACAGTTCAACAAATAAATAATAACCGTCATACTCAGATTGCGTTGTTTTAACTATATTTCCTTCAATATCAATTAAATGAATGGTTACATAACCCAATGGCTTAAAAACACCTTCATCATCTGTTAAATATATATTACCTTCTACTTCGCTAGAGGTCACAACCGGAAAATCTAAGTGTCCTAAATAACCTTTGCGAGGCGTAATTGCTACAGGTCCTTTTGATGGAAGTAAAAATCCATCGCCTAAACTGTCTTTGTCTAATTCAATATCAGTTATTTGGTTGTTTTTCATGCCTTTAATTAAAGCAATACCATTGTCATTACTAATTCCTTGGTTATAACTTTGCAGTGCTTTAACTTTAGCGCCTTCGACTAAAACCTCACCTTCATCGTAAGTGCCGTTTAAGTTATCATCTTCAAAAACTCTTACCATAAGCGAGCCTTTACTTGTAATAGGAACTGCACTGAACATCGATTCTTTTTGATCTAATTGATAGCCAAATGAGAATCTAAAATTAATCCCAAATCGCCAATTATCTTGATTATCAAACGTAACGGTAGAATTGATGTTATAAGACTCTTGTTGAAAATTCATGCCTATTTCAGCTTGATATCGTTCTGATGATGTATAATAATTTAGTTTGATATTCGATTGGGTATTATCGAATAAAGAGGTGCTTAACTCCGAAGAAACCTTGTCTATTTCGGGGGTAGGCTTTATATTATAATCAACGCTAAAACGCGCAAACACAGTGCCGAACATGCGCTGTAATGAAGTGCCTCCATTAAGATACTCTTCAACATTAAAGTCATTTAAAGGTGTGTTTTTGTCGAGTGACAATTCAATTTTCCTCCAATCGATTCTGTTTTGTATCGATAATCCGTTTGTTTGAAACCCCAGGGAATTAGTAAAGTTTTGTGATTTAACTCCCGTTATAGCTGTATTATGTGAATATATATTTTGATAATTTATTTTTAATGTTCCTGACTTTTTTAAGGGTCCTGACATTGTAATATTGTGTGTTCTATGACTACCTGAGACGGCATCTAAGCTGTCTCCCTGCGTTATACTGCCATACTTATCTTCATTGTAGCTATAAGATATCGCCTGTTCAGCTATAGCTGTTTTAGCACTAAACAGAATTGAGTGAGTATCATCATCACTAAAATCACCTTGAAAGTTAAGTAACATACGTTCAAATACATTTACACTACTACCAAGGGTGTAGGCCTTTATGTCTTTAGCTACTTCTCCGTTCGTATCAAAAATCTCGTCAGTAAAAAAACTTGAATAGCCTAAATTCATTGATATCCAATCAGTAAAACCATAGTTATAAGCACCTGCGAATAACCAACCGTGGCTGTTCGATATGTCTGGGTCAACACCTAAGACCGACTCTCCTACTTGGGTAACAGAAAAACCATAACTACTACTATTCGCTGCTAGGTTATTTCCGTCAATGTAGAACTCTTTAGTCGAAGTCTCTACTTGGCCTTGTGGCCCATAAGAAATAATTTCAAAAATATTATTACCGTAAAGTAATTCAAGATCATTAAATTCATAGCGACCACTTTGTAAACTGAGCTGTTTTTCAATAAAAATACCATTATGGTACAGTTCAATATCCCACCCAGGCAATATGTTACCGTTTATATTTGTGCGATTATTAAGGTGTGTATCACTCAAACCTTGTGATATTACAAAACCTCTACTGAGGTTTGAATTATAATTAATAGAAGAACTTATAGGTATTACATCACCGAACGCATAACGGTTAACTTTCAATGGACCCAGTAGGTTATTTTTACCTGATTCTTTTGAAAAGGTAATACGGGCACTATCAAATGAATTATTTGAATTTCCTGCGACATAATATTCACTATTGAGGTAAGCAAAATCATGTCCTCCTAAAATAGAATAAGTAGAGAAATTTCCGCCTCTATTATTATTAGAGTGAGTTAATTGAACATCAAATAATGGAGAGGATAACATTTCATAACTACTTTCTTTCCACGGTGCTATAGATGCTTTATTCCCTCTAACCATGTTTTTTTTATTTTCTCGGGCGAGCCTTTGCTGTATTGGAATGGGTTCTGTAGGATTGATTAACATAAATAAAGTTGAAAAATTAAACTCTACCCCCAAATCAAACCATTGCGATAATATTTGAGATTCTACATAAATATCATCTTCTTCAATTAATATATGCTCAGGGTTAATAGGAAATGATTTTCCTTTAATTATTGCCACACTGCCACTTTTTGAATAATTTAAATCAAATCCATAACCCTCTTTAATAAACCAACCCGTAGCAATTTTTTTGTCGAAATCAATATTGATAGGAAACTCAATAATTTCAAAAAAGCTTAACAAACTAATTTTAGCCCCCCCTTTACTTTTGTACGCAAATAGCTCACCAAGTAAATATTTTTCAACTTGGACGGTAAGAACTAACTCTTCACCATCAGGAATACCAATAAAGGCAGGTATTTCAATATCACTTTTAATTATTTCTATTGTGGTATTGGAATGATGAGTGCTTTTATAAGCATTGTCGTGTTTTTGATATTTTTTATTAATACCTTCTATTAACTTTTCGACAGAGCTACTTCCTAAGAAAGAGAGCTCTTTTCTACTAGTTGTTTGCTCGGCACTAAGTGCGAGATTAAAATGTACAATGGCAGTACTAAGAAGAATCGATAGTATAAATTTATTCATAATAATGACTAATAATAGTTATAGTTTTATAGTTTTTTCATCGAAA
>Ga0308012_10002018_pt1 | contig 10461 bp, 8 predicted proteins | sample Neamet179_FD_203133 | JGI IMG/M metagenome (GOLD analysis project Ga0308012, IMG submission 203133) | Marine microbial communities from water near the shore, Antarctic Ocean - #179 | ecosystem: Environmental > Aquatic > Marine > Unclassified | place: Southern Ocean | collected 2014-07-25 | reverse complement strand
CTATGCCGCCCACCCGGCCATCACGCCGCAATCGATATGTACGGCGGTTATTGCTTTGTAAATAACGCTGCCGTTGCCGCCCAACATCTGTTGGACACAGGCGCTAAACGCGTCGCGATTTTGGATGTAGACTTTCACCACGGCAATGGAACACAAGACATCTTTGACACCCGCGATGACGTATTGTTCATATCGCTGCACGGCGACCCAATGGATGCCTTCCCACATTTTCTTGGCCACGCCGATGAAAAAGGCAGCGGCGCGGGCGTTGGTTTCACGGTGAACTACCCCATGCCTCCGAAAACCAACTTTCCAACATGGCGCACGGCGTTGATCAAAGCATTGGAGCAGATTGCCAAGTATGCCCCTGATAAACTGATCATCTCACTTGGTGTCGATACGTTTGAAAATGACCCAATCAGCTTTTTTAAACTGAAGTCCGAGGATTTTGCCACCTACGGCGCAGACATCGCATCGCTAAACCTGCCGACATTGTTCGTGATGGAAGGCGGCTATGACATCGCCGAAATTGGCGTGAACACGGTCAATGTATTACAGGGGTTCGAGAAAGCGTCTTGAATGTTGTTGAAGCCTCGATTGCCGATCTGCGCGCTGCCCTTGAGCGCAATGAAATAACGAGCGCTGGCCTCGTCACGACCTACCTTGAACGGATTCATAATTTTGATCGTAACGGTCCTTGCTTGAACGCCGTCCCTGTTCTGAACCCTGATGCCTTAGCCGAAGCACAAGCAAGTGATGATCGTCGGCAGCGTGGTGAAATACGCGGCCCACTTGATGGCATACCCTATACCGCTAAGAACAGCTACAAGGTCAAAAGCCTGACAGTCGCGGCGGGCTCTCCAGCCTTTGCGGATCTGATTGCGACCGATGACGCCTTTGTAATCGCGCAACTGCGAAAGGCAGGTGCAATCCTTTTGGGAATGACCAATATGCCCCCCATGGCCAACGGTGGCATGCAACGTGGTCTCTATGGACGCGCAAATTCGCCCTATAATGAAGATTATTTGACTGCCGCCTTCGCGTCGGGTTCCTCTAACGGATCAGGCACAGCAACCGCCGCCAGCTTTGCCGCTTTTGGACTGGGCGAGGAGACCTGGTCAAGCGGCCGCGCGCCTGCCTCCAACAACGGGCTGTGCGCCTACACCCCCAGTCGTGGCGTCATTTCTGTACGTGGTAACTGGCCATTAGTTCCAACCATGGACGTCGTCGTGCCGCATACGCGCACCATGGCCGATATGCTGGAAGTCTTAGACATCTTGGTCGAGGACGACATCGACACACGAGGCGATTTCTGGCGCTGCCAGCCGTGGATTACCATCCCATTGGCTTCACGACTCCGCCCCACGTCATACACTGCACTTGAGGTCGGATCATTGAAAGGCAAGCGGTTTGGCGTCCCCGCGATGTACATCAATGCTGATCCGGATGTGGGCGGCATCGGTATTGGTGGACCCACAGGGCAGAAGATCGAAACCCGCGCTTCCATAATAGCCCTTTGGAACACGACGCGCGTTGCACTTGAACAAGCTGGCGCCGAAGTCGTGATTGTTGATTTTCCTGTCGTTTCAAACTACGAGGGGGATCGCAAAGATGCTCCCAATATCGCAACGCGCGGCATACTCCCGTCTGGCTATCTCCATCATGAAATGTCCGACCTATCCGTCTGGGCGTGGGATGATTTTCTCAAGAACAACGACGATCCCATATTGTTCTGTTTAGCCAATGTTGACGGGTCCAAGATCTTCCCTGCGCCAAACGACAGCCTACCTGATCGCTACGCTGGTTTTGAGGATGATATCGCTGACTACCCTGCCCACGCGCGCGCCCACCCACGCGACAGCTTTCTTGATATACCAACCCTCGCTGACGGTTTGAACGGCCTTGAGGAAACGCGCCGCGTCGATCTTGAGGATTGGATGGACCGGCATCAACTTGATGCGGTTATTTTTCCCACCGTTGCTGATGTTGGTCCTGCAGATGCGGATACGAACCCAGCCTCGGCTGACATAGCGTGGCGCAACGGCGTTTGGGTTGCGAATGGCAATCTTGCAATACGTCATTTGGGCATTCCGACCGTCACTGTCCCCATGGGCACGATGGCCGACATCGATATGCCTGTTGGGCTGACCTTTGCTGGTCGCGCCTACTCAGACACCGCTCTTTTGGCGCTGGCCAGCGCTTTTGAAGCGACCGGCCCCTACCGCACTCCACCTGCGAGGACATCATGCGCATAGCACTTTACCAGATCAACTCGATTGATCGTAGTATTGCAGAAAACACAGCATTGTTCGATCAGGCCTGCGCCACAGCCAAGACGGGTGGCGCCGATTTGATCCTCTTCCCCGAAATGGCATTGACTGGATATAATATCGGCACCGAACGCATCCGCGCACTGGCTGAACCTCGCAGTGGTGCGATGGTCCAGGCCTTGCGCAACATGGCCAAACGTCACAACATCGGCGTGCTTTGCGGGTTTCCAGAATTGGACGGCGCGCAGGTTTTCAATTCCGCCGCGTTAATTGACGCGTCAGGCACGTTACTTTCCATCTGTCGCAAAGCGCATTTGTTCGGCGACGTGGATCGCGCAGCGTTCAGTGCCGCTGATGCCGTGTGCCCACTTGTACAGTTCGGCGATTGGACGCTTGGGTTGGCCATATGCTATGATGTCGAATTCCCTGAACTGGTACGCGCTTACGCCTTGGCAGGTGCGGATGCGGTTCTCGTCCCAACGGCCAACATGCAGCCTTACATCGGTGTCGCCATTCGCGTTGTTCCCACCCGCGCCGAAGAAAACGAAATCTATGTCGCCTATGCCAATCGCGTAGGGAGTGAGGGTATGTTTGCGTATTGCGGTTTGTCATGCGTCACGGGGCCAGACGGCATCGATTTGGCTCGCGCAGGACACGATGAGGAAATGATCTTTGCGGATCTGTCGAAAGATGATCTGTCGCAAGTGCGAAAATCCTTATCCCATATTCAAGATCGGCGTACCGACCTTTATTCCTGAAACTCATGTCAGCGTCCGCAAAACATTCATCACATGGTTAGTGTCGGTTTCAGGGTTCACAATGCACAAGCGCAGTACCTCTTCGCCGCGCCACTTGGTTGGTAAGCATAGTAACGCTCCGCTGCGCCGTTGGACCTCGCACCACTCCGCAAGCTCAGGCCCTTTCAGATTAGTCGCTTTAAACAAAACTACAGTTAACTGTGGGCCAAGCAACAGTTCAAGGTTCGGTGTCGCGTCAATTTCGCAGGCAAGATCGCGGGCAATCTGTACCGTTTTTGCAATCGCCTGCGCATATGCTTGCGTACCGTAGGTCACCAATGAAAACCAAAGTGGCAGACCGCGCGCACGACGTGTCAGTTGCAGGGCATAATCAGACGGGTTCCAAGCGGTGTGATCCAATGTATCGAGGTAAGCACCCTGCTGGCCATGCGCCTGCGCCCCTTTGATAGGGTCGCGGTACACCAACGCACAGCTGTCATAGGGTGCGAAAAGCCATTTATGCGGATCTACAATAAAACTATCGGCACGCTCGATACCGTTGAAAGCCTTGCGTGTTTCAGGATCGCCAAGCGCGGCAAGGCCGTACGCCCCATCTACATGCAGCCAAATATCATGCTCTGCCGCGAGGTTTGCAAGACCTTCCAAATCATCGATGGCGCCGCAATTGGTGGCCCCTGCATTTCCGACAATCGCGAAGACACCGCTTGTCATGGCGGCGCGTGCCGCGGCACCTGACATGGACCCGCATGCATCTGCATCAACCATAACCAATTCGGCATCCATCACACGTGCCACGGCAGCGATACTGCTGTGGGCCTCGCTGCTGCACAAGATCCGCCAGCGATCAGGGCGCTCTTTTGTCCATGCAGCACGTGCAGCATGAAGCGCAGACAAATTCCCAAGTGTGCCGCCTGAAACGAATGCACCACCGGCGCTGCTTGGCCAACCCGCCAAAGACGCGAGCCATGACAAGGCCTGATTTTCTGCATGGATCGCACCTGATCCACCATCCCAGTTACCAGCAAATATCTCGGCTGCGCCCAATGCGGCATCAAATGCGAGGGACGCAGGTGTCGGCGCTGCCGCAACAAAAGCAAGACTCGTCGGATGGTTAAATGGGCGTATTGAAGGAATAATACTATCAGTAAAAAGCGCAAATGCACGCGTGGCCTCAATTCCATCAGGCGTAATAGCATTGCCTAACGCAGCTTCAAGCACGGCTTGACTTTGCGCGCCGTTCCGCGGATCCGGACCACTTAGAATGCGCTCGCGGGTCCAGCTGAGAATAGAATCAAGCGCGGCTTCGTCTGCTGGAAAAGTAAGGCGCTGGGTCATAGATTGATCACCTTCATATGAAATATTCACAACACAATTTTATGATTGCCCGTTCACTTAGACATAGCAACTTATGTCTAAGTCGGGTACTGAAAAATGGTGCTATCAAATGAACGAGAACAAGCATCCAGTTGTTGGGAACAGCCTAAATCTATGCACCCAATAACTGATACAAATCGGCAAGAGCAGCGGCACGGTTTAGCTTGGAATTGGTCCGTAAAAGGTGAGGCCAGCCGTGAATTCGCGCTGAACTAATGGGGGCTGTTGCCTGGGCGTGTCGGTGTCGCACTAGAGTTGAGAACTGTGCGCACCAAAACGCGTAAAATGACGGTCGATCTCATTTTGGAGATGGAAAACTGTACGATTTGGAAGTTGATTCCAATGAGCTCTACAATCTGTTCCACGACCCTGGTACCGCAGAACTTCGTAAACCGTTGCAAGGCTATATTTCCAATCGAATTGATAATGCCATCGCGAATCAAACGCCCGTAGGCACAGCATAGCCGTGCAGATTAGTATCCAACCGCCATTCCGTCTTTTCTAGGGTCCGATCCCCCAGCATATCCACCATCTGGCAAGCAATGAATAAGTTGCGCGCCACCAAATCCGAAAGCCGCGTCTGGTTCTTCGAAGGACAGGTCATGCCCCATTGCCGTTAAAGCATCACAAATCAGTTTTGACAAAGTGGTTTCGCAGGCAACACCCAGCCCTTCGGTAATCCGCCAACGCGGTGCATCAACGGCCATTTGTACCTCTTGCCCCCACAACTGCGTACGAAGAACCATTTGCAGATGCCCCTGCGCTTGCATCGGCCCACCCATAACCCCAAAGCTCATCAGCGGCTTGTCTGGCCCCATCAGAAACCCCGGGATAATGGTTTGGAAAGGGCGCTTGTTCGGGCCAACATAATTTGGGCTATTGGGGTCAAGCGAGAAGCCAAAGCCCCTGTTCTGCAAGTGGATCCCCGTACCTGGCACAACCACGCCTGATCCAAAGCCAGCATAGTTTGACTGAATGAAGGATACCATCATCCCTGACGCATCAGCTGCGGTCAGGTAAACAGTGCCGCCATCTTTAGGGGCGCCAACACCAAAGTCTTGCGCTTTTTTAGGGTCTATCAGCTTGGCACGTGCTGCCAGATAATCGTCATTCAATAAGTCATCTGCCGTGACTGCTGCCATATGATCGCCGTCAGCCACATATTCTTCAGCGTCCCATAGGGCCAGTTTCATCGCCTCGATCTGCAGGTGAATGGCCAGTGGATCGTCCGCATCCTTTTGGCGAATATCGGTGTGGGACAAGATGCCCAAAGCCATTAGTGCAGCGATGCCCTGACCATTTGGTGGGATCTCGTGCAAGGTCACGTCATCAAATCCTTTAGAAATTGTGCCACACCAATCAGGTTTATGTGCCGCGAGATCATCAAGTGTCATCGCACCACCATGTGCCTTGGACGACGTCACAATTGCCTGCGCCAAAGCACCCTCATAAAACGCTTTACCGCGTGTTTCTGCAATTTGACGCAAAGTTTGCGCCAATAATGGATTGGAAAATCTCTCCCCGGCTTGGGGCGTTTGACCGTTCGGCGCGAAGTGGTCTGCGAACCCCGGTTGCTTGGATAGAATTCCCAGCCCACGCGCCCAAAGTTGGGCAATCTTTGGGCTTACGATAAAACCGTTTTGTGCGTATGAAATCGCGGGTTCGAACAAAGCTTCAAAAGGTAGCTTGCCGAACCGTTCAGAAATCGAAACCCAAGCAGACACGGCGCCCGGAACGGTGACGCTTTCCCACCCATGTATCGGCATTTCCTCCAACCCCGCAAAGCGTTCAGGCGACCAATCAGTAGGTGACCGCCCTGATGCGTTCAAGCCATGTAATTTCTCACCGTCCCAAAGGATTGCAAATGCGTCGGACCCAACCCCGTTTCCAGTTGGTTCTACGACAGTCAACGCAATCGCCGTGGCTATGGCTGCGTCAGCAGCGTTACCCCCCTTGGTCAACATGCTCAGCCCAGCCTGTGCTGCGAGTGGTTGTGACGTAACAACCATATTGTCGGCCAAAATGGCCGAACGGCGAGACGGGTAGGAATGGGACGTTCGCAGTTTCAAATCATGTTCCTTTTGGTATTTTTGTTTAGCATTTCAATTTTTTATACTATTTTACCGTCAACATAATTTCGATCAATTTTTGAACACGCAGTGCTTCTTGCAAAGTTGCTAGACGATTAGGTTTGCCATCAAGGCACAAAAGTAGATCATCAAGTTGGGCTTTTAAACTGACCGCTCTGGGGTCTTCTGGCCTGTCGGCAACCTCAACAAACGCGCCGCCATCTGAGGCAGAGTCCACGTAGAAATCGGTAATTCGCCGACTAACCTTTGATCCCTTGATAATAACTTCTTGGCGATCTGGCTGTGCTCCACCAACAGAGGCCATGATCGAAACGGGCTTGCCATCCGCAGTTTCAAGCCGCGCCAACAAATGCGTTTCGCAAAGTGCGGGATCATCAGGATAGGTTGGACTCGCGTAAACAACCGAAAGTGGGCCAAGGATACGTTCCACAAAGAACAGGAAATGCGAGATGACCTCACGCGTCATACCGCCCTCAGCGCGAAACCGCAGCCAATCCGCTGCGACCTGCCAACCGCGCGGCCATTCGCTGTAGGTCACGACGATATCTACGCCAATGACGTCGCCAAGCGCACCAGATTTTGCCGCCTGCGAAACATCCATCAACGCGTCACCAGCCGCTTGCGTAAAATTGACAGCCGCAGGCACACCGAGGCCTTCGATCTGCACGACAAGATATTCGCTATCAGTGATATCCACACCCAGCGGTTTTTCCAAAAACACGGATTTTCCATTACGTGCTGCCAAAAGGGCAAAGGCTTTGCGCGGCACAGGAGGGCAGGCAAGATACACCAGATCGGCCGCAGAAATAGCCTCATCCGCGTTGGCGGCGATCGCCGCGTTTGGGGCAAGCTGCAAAGCTTGTCTGCAAGCATCAGGATTTGGGTCCCACAAGGCGACAGGCGCATACCCTTCGTGGCACACCATTTGTTGCAGCATACGTTGCCCCATAATCCCCAAGCCAACAATTGCAGTCTTTACGGCCATTTGGAGCCCTTTCAGTGATTTTTCGTGTCAAGCAAGACTGTATTCATCATCATGTGATCACCCTTATTTCTATTTACTGTTTGCGCGACTCGCAAGTCGCCGGCAAGGTAACATAGCATATATGCGTTTTCACGACACAGCGCTGTAAGTTCCTCGATCCAGATAATCATATAGCGCATGGCCATTTCAACGCAGCGGTCCAGATCTTCATGCATGCCCATTGTGACCAGATGCGTCAGCGTTTTGGTGCGGGGAAAACAAAGTGTGAAATCATCGGTATAGAAAATAGATTTAGTCAGTATTTTAGATAGCTGAAACTAATTTTGTGCTTCAGGCATATGGAGCAATAACGGACCAACCTGATCTGTTCCACAGCTTTCTGGAGGGTCCCATCACAGGCTTGCACAGAAGCCCATACAGCTCGTTTAATAAGTTTTGTAACGCCTTATTAGCGAAAAATTTCGGTCGTTATAAGCGGCTTGATTGGCTACTTGAGTGGTTGCGACCCAAGTTTGCTCCCAAAATACCTACCAAGACAAGTTGCCTGCGCCATGCTAATTCTCGGCGCTCCATTGACTTTATAATATAAAACAACAGCGATAGGTTAAAGTCGAAGGACATTAATTTTCCTAAAGTCATCCCTTGAGAGCTAGACTATTTTTCAATTAGGAATGCGTTTGTCCTTTCTTAATTTTGTAGTGCAAGCAGCGTATCATCATCAAGTGGCCAGATCGGTCGGCAGAGTTTTTTGAAATCCAGTCGCCAGAAATCCGGCTGGCAGACGCCGGGCGTTGCCACATAGAGCTGAGTTTGCACCAACGGGGCAAAAATATCTGTATGTTTAAAAAGGTTCTTCACGCCAATGACCTGTTTGTCGGTTAGGCAAATCCCGTGGTTGGTAAAGAAGCTTGGCGAATAAACGTTGGTGCGAATACTAGTCAAAACAATGTCCACTCCTTTGCATCGGATCACTGCAATATCACCAATTGGCACATCTTCGGTTCCGTCACTTTCCTGTGACGCTTCACGTTTCAAAAATATAATTTCAACATCGATATCTAAAGGTGGGCCAGACTGCGGTTCAGATTTCCCACCAACACGCAGCAGGGTTTTAGCCTGCAACCCCAGTTGGAAGCTCATCTCAACAGCAGCAGGGTCCCAGATCGGGCCAAATGTGGCACGTGTTATTCCAGCGTCCAAAAACGCACGCACCATATAGCAGGTGTCCCCCGGGGCACCGCCGCCAGTTTGATCAGATACATCCGCCAAAAGGACCGCTTTACCTTGGCTTCGAGCAGCAATCTCAACGGCTTCGTCCATGGATGTGAATTCAAGTGCAGCAGCTTGGCGGATAGAAAAAAAAGCACGCCCGAATTCTTCGGCTATATCACCTGCATATTTTGGATCGTCATCAGTGATGGCCAGCATTTTAGCACCCGCAAGCGGCACATCTGCCCACGGAAATCCATGGTTCAGCGATAGGGACAAAATCCCACCCTGCCCCTCGGCGTCGATCATGTCAGCCACGAACCGCGGCATCGGGCCGGACCGTGTGGTTGGAAATAGACCCATGGTTTTGCAATCAAACAAAGCCATCGTCGGGTTAATGTCCCCGCTAAGAGTTCGCTGCATCAACTCGAACAAATCATGGGCGCGATCGTTGTGGTCGATGTGCGGATAGGTCTTGAACAACACAATAAGATCAGCGGAATCGACCAGAGTTTGCCCCATGTGCGCATGCAGGTCGAGTTCGATGCCTAACTTTGTATCAGCGCCAATAATAGCGCGTGCTCTGGCTACCAAATCACCCTCGCAATCATCGTAACCCTGCGCAACCATAGCACCGTGCAGGTAAAACAGAACCGCATCGACAGGCCCCGCTGCGCGCAAGTCATTCAAGATGCTATCACGGGCGTCCTCGTAGAACTTTCGCGACAAGGTTCCAGCGGGTTGGGCAAAGGCGTGCAGCCCTTCGACGATGTTCCAACCCAACGCGGCCGCGCGATCATACCAAACCTTTGCTGGCCCCGACCAAGGCGAAACGGGCGCGTTAGAAATGCCGGTTTTACACCAAAGCCCATCTAAAAAATCCGCCTTACCAGCGGGATAGGTGGCAAATGTGTTGGACTCGGTTCCAAACGTCGCGATGAATAATTTGACCATGTTTATTTTCCTAACGACTGGAGCCCTACAATCGCGACTGGATAATTTGGCAGGTATCCACGACAGCCGCCACGATCTCAGAGAACAGCGCATCGGATGTTTGATTGGTCGGAAGCGACACACTGATGGATGCAACCGAGAACCCGTTTTCATCAATAATAGGAGCGGCAATGCAGCTAGCACCATCCTCGTTCTCACCGCGTTCGATAGCGTAGCCGTTCCGTCTGACCTGTTCAAGATTTTCAAGTAAGTCGCGTCGTACAACAATCGTGTTCGCCGTTCGGCGGACCATTTTTTCAGGGATCAATGCATCCCACTGGGATCGTGGCCTGAATGCAAGCAGCGCTTTGCCCAAAGCAGTAGAATGCACTTCATCTCGAGCACCAGGTTGGGCCCGCATACGCAACGAGCGAGAACATTCAATGATCTCAAGATAAAGAATTTGGCTACCCGTCAATACCCCTAAACTCACAGTCGCATTAAACCTTTTCATCAGTTTGCGACGTTGTCTACGCCCTACTAGGCGTAGGTTTGCAAACGGATCAGCCGTTTGCATCAACCACCAAAGCCCTAACCCCGGCGAATAAGTTTCCGACCTTGGATCATGTGCAATCATATCCAGTTTTTGCATCGTATACAGGTACCGGTAGACTGTAGATTTTGGAATTTCGCAAAGTTCGGTAATATCTTTTAGGGTCAAGGCGGTTGGCGACTGGCAGACAGTTCTAAGCACCTGAGCCGCTTTATAAAGCGGTTTCACCAAATACCGATTATCGCCCACTGTGTCTTGATCCTGAAAGTCCATCGTTCACTCCCACCTA
>Ga0308012_10002017_pt1 | contig 10461 bp, 8 predicted proteins | sample Neamet179_FD_203133 | JGI IMG/M metagenome (GOLD analysis project Ga0308012, IMG submission 203133) | Marine microbial communities from water near the shore, Antarctic Ocean - #179 | ecosystem: Environmental > Aquatic > Marine > Unclassified | place: Southern Ocean | collected 2014-07-25 | reverse complement strand
ACTTTATTGAGCGCTTTGCGCCTCATTTGACTAAAGATATTGTTACTCGCGCTATGCTGTTGAAGAATAATCATGAGGTAGATGAATTTTTAGCCGATATTAAATTACCGACACGTTAAATATAAAATAGTCTCAACAGCAGTAAATTATAATTTAACTTTAAACGAAAGCACTCCACATAACAGTTTATTAACTCTGTCTTTGAGCTAATAAACTGTATCAGTAAATTACTTCTTTAATCATTACTTTTTACGGTCTTGTCAATGTGATTGATACCGGTATTACTTATCTCATACTACATGATTACCTTAAAATAGAGCCATTATTTTGTCTCAAGCCCAATGCCTGCGTTATCCTTTATTTTTTCTCCATTATTTTTATATCGCTAATACGATAGCTATTTTTGTATTATCTTGAAAAATATTAAGAAAAAATATTTTTTTTAGAAACATGTGCTATTTTTAAATGTAAGCACAATAAAAATAAAGGTGGATTTATGGCAATTGAAAATGCCCTGTATACAATTTTGACTGAAAAGATTAAACAAGACACTCTTGTACTTCCTACGTTACCTGAAGTTGCGTTGAAAGTAAGAAGTGCTGCGGATGATCCTGATATTAATTTAAATAATATGAGTGATATAATTGCTCAAGATCCAGCTTTATCTTTAGGTATGATTAAAGTCGCAAATAGCGCTGTTTTAGGGCGCAGTGTAAAAGTTGAAACTGTTTCACAAGCGGTAACTCGTATTGGTTTAAGACAAATTAAAAGTATTGCAACAGCGATGGCAATTGAACAAGTATTTGTTTCAAAAAATGAAGTTGTGACGATGTACATGAATAAGGCTTGGGCTAAAAATATTGATATAGCGTCAGTAGCCATTAGTTTAATGGACTCTTATTTAAAAGAAAATAAGCATACTTCACTTTCTTTAGATGATATTACCTTAGCGTCTTTAGTGCATAATATTGGTGTACTACCCATTTTGACTGAGGCAGAAAGTCACCCTGATGTATTTGCAAACCCTATGTTTTTGCAGCAAGCTATTATTAAGTTATCTGGCAAAATAGGCGGTGCGATTACACGCCGTTGGGGATTTTCTGAAGAGTTTACATTGTTAACAGAAAGTTGGAGTGATTTAACTATTTTACCGAAAGAAGTGCATTATTTAGATTTTCTTCGTGCGGGTGCTATTTATCATAATATTTTTAAAAATGAATCGACTAAGAATGCACTTTTAACGAGCTATACTAAGAAGGGGATTCTACCTGATATCAATTATATGGAAACTGACGAGTTTAAAGAAAAATGTGACAATGTTAGAACAATGTTTACCTAGTATGATTACTTAGTATATTTATTCAGTTTTAAAGCAACATAAAAATAATAAAAGACGATAATATATCGTCTTTTATTTTGACTATTTTAACCTGCTACTAGCTATTTAATCTTTTTCTAAAGGATCTGTTGTTTTCATTGCAAATTCAGCTAATAAGTCAATAATAAAGCGATTCAACTCTCCTGACATTAAAGCAAAATCCGCATCAAGTTTAGCAATGACATCATCACTATCAATATCATCATTTTGTTCGTGAATAACATCAAAAAATTTAACACGTTTTATTGCTAAATCATCACATAGAATAAATGATAACGACTCATCCCATTCAAGTGCTACTTTGACAACGTATTTATCGGCATCAAGGTGTGATTTTATTTCTTCACCAATTAAGTCTTGATTTTTAACTCTAACAATTGCGCCGTCATCACCTAGTGCGTTAAATTCAGCCTCCATACCTAACGTAAACTTATTTCCTAAGCTTTTATTATTTAGCCAATCAGTCATTGTTTCATCAACACAAATATCAGGATCAAAACTGGTAACAGGTAAGGTTCCAATAACTTTACGCAGTAAAGCCAGTAAGTCTTCAGCTTTACCACGTGAACTTGAGTTTATAACAATAATATTATTCACAGGGCTAATATAAGCGTGAGTATCCGTTATACGAGAGAAAGCACGGGGAAGTAATTCAAAAGTAATATCTTCTTTAAATTGCTCTTTTTCTTTTTTTGTAGCGCCACGGCCTTGCTCTTGTTCCAGTAAATTAACTTTTTCTTCAATCATATCTTTAATCACTGAAGCAGGGAGCATCTTTTCTTCTTTGCGTGCACATATTAGAAAGTTACCATTTGCACTATGAACACTCGTATCACCATGTTTTCCTAATGCATTTATCCAACCAAAATGTGATATTTCTGTTGAGCCTAATGGAGTGAATAAATGTTCTGATAAGTGTTTTTCTAAGTCTTGCTCGGACAGTTCAAAGGGACGAGTGAAGGCAAAAAAGTATAGGTTTTTAAACCACATAAGTAAATCCTAGGCTGATAAGGGAATGTTTGCTGATTATCATACCTGAATTATGTTATTTAGGCAGTAGCTTTTAAGCCGTCGACCTAGGTATAACGCATATCTGGAAAGGTCATTCGATAGCTTAAACCCTCACCGGGATTTGAATATGCATCAATAGACCCATTAAGCGTATCGAGAACAAGATTTTGAATAATATGAGTGCCTAAGCCAGTACCTCCTTTATCGGCATTTGTTGTGTAAAACGGGGTAAATAATTGACTCAGTTGGTTTTCGTCAATGCCTGACCCGTTATCTTGATAAGTTATAATCAACCGTTGTTGTTCTGCTGTTACCTTAATCGCTATTTCGCCGTGGCTCATATTATGAAAAGCATGCGTAATTGAGTTGATAATCAAATTGATGATGATTTGTGCTATTGCGCCAGGGTGAGTGTATATTTCAATGTGAGGGTCACAAACCACTTTGACACGGTGGTTGGTTCTTTTTAGCTTAGGATGGAGTGATTGAATAATTTCATCAAGATATTTTTCAACCGTTACTAATCTCATTTTATCATTTGTTTGATCTACAGCAACTTGCTTAAAACTCGTAATTAATTCTGCCGATCTTGCTAGATTATTGAATAATAATGTAACACTGTGCTGAGCATTTTCAATAAAATTATCCATGGTTCTTTTTGATGTTTTTTGTTCATTAATATCTTGTTGTAACTTATTAAGGATATCTGAAAGGTAACTTATAGCAGTGATACTTATACCAATAGGTGTGTTTACTTCATGAGATATTTCTGCACTAATTTTTCCTAAAGAAGACATTTTTTCAGCTTCTAATAGCCGTTCTTGTGCTTTATTTAGTTCCAAAATAGAGTTTTTTAACTCTTTGTTGGTTGTCATTAATGTACTTTCTGTTTTACTACTGCGACTATTTTTAGCTTCTAATTGGTGTTGTTGAATTAACATTTCTTTTTGTTGGGTTTCCATTCTCAATAACGTACTGCTTAACGTAGAGGTTTTTCTTGCGACTTCTTGCTCAAGTGATAAGTTTTGTTCATCTAGCTTGTCATTGGCTAAATTAGTTTCTCGTTGTGAAAGAGCTAATTTATCTTTAAACTCGATCAACTCATCAATAAGATCATTATAAGCATCTTCTAATATATTTAATTCATTTGTTTCGTTAGTTATTCGGTAAAATTTAGAGGCATCAGGATCATGTAAGTCGAGTTGTTTAATTTTATTTGTAAGTAATTGCAATGGTTCAGTTAATAGCTTTGTAAATGCCAGTGAAAATAATAAAACAAGAAAAGCTGTTTTTATAATAGCATTACCTATTAGGAAATATATTCCCACCTCAATACGATCAAAAATAACATCATTACTTGATAATAAGGTTACAGTACCGACGGTAGTTGTTCGTCCTGAAAACTCAAATATGAGTGGAAAAGAGTGTCCAAATAACCCTTCACTTAATGAACTTATAATGTAGTACTCACTACTCTCACCTTCAGGTGTATTCGATAAAACGGAGCCTAGTTGAGTGATAACATTATTTTCTTCATCTGTTACTGTGATACCTTGAATCATTGGGATAGCGATTAACCCCTCAGAAATATCAATAGCTTGTTGGGTGTTAAGCTCCCATACGGCACGTGTTAAACTACCACTGATAGTTTTTTGTAAAGTCAGTAGTTCGCTATTGATATGGCTTTTGGTATTAAAATACTCTGCAATGATTTGAACACCAGTGATACTGATTGTTAAAATAAAATAAACAGAGAGTACTTTGGACAATAATTTACGCGATATGCTGGTTATTTTCATATCAATATCTTTTAGGTTATTTTGGAAGCTTACGGTTAATTCTAGCTAATCATTTATAAAGTGCGCGAAAATAAAGACTTAGCCAAAAAAACAACAAGGAATAGTCTGGGTTAATTGGAGCATTATTTACACATAATAGATACTATGTAACGCTTAGATTATTAATGTGTTGCCATGATTACTTGTTGTTACTTATAATTTTTTTGGCTAATTAAGCTCAGTTTAACTCATTATTCGTGACGAATTAACGTGTTTATGTTGAGTAATTGTGCGTGTTACCCGATAATTTTGTTATTTGTCATAAAACTGTCACTTAAATTATGCACAATAACTTATCACGTGTAATCTTTTGTTAATGTTGCTTTCACTAACAGCCGATTACAGAGTTAGTCATATTACTAGGATATAAACATGAGTCGAAAAATTTTAGTCGTTGAGGATGAAACCCCTATTAGGGAAATGATTAGTTTTGTATTAGATCAAAATGGCTTTAATGCGATTGAAGCTTGCGACATTGAACAAGCTTTAGCCAAAATTCATGAACCTTATCCTGATCTCATTTTACTCGATTGGATGTTACCTGGTGGTACAGGCGTTTCATTAGCAAAAAAATTAAAACAGAATGAATATACACGTAACATTCCAATTATTATGCTTACAGCGCGTAGTGATGAAGATGATAAAGTAAAAGGTTTTGAGGCAGGAGTTGATGATTTTGTCACTAAACCTTTTTCACCCAAAGAGCTTATTGCGCGTATTAAAGCGGTTATTCGTCGAGTTTCTCCAACATCACTTGAAGAAGAAGTTGATTTTCATGGTCTTAAGCTGGATCCTGTTGCCCATCGTGTCGCTATTAATGGCAATAACTTAGAGTTAGGGCCGACTGAATTTCGCTTACTACATTTTTTCATGACACATACCGAGCGGGTATATTCACGAGAACAGTTACTTGATAATGTTTGGGGGACAAATATCTATGTTGAAGATCGTACGGTTGATGTTCATATTAGGCGATTACGCAAAGCTATATCGGGTGAAGGTCATGAAGACTTTATACAAACAGTTCGCGGTGCAGGTTACCGTTTTTCAAGTAAATTAAAAAAAGTTAGCTAACACAATACTTAGTAAATTAACCAAGGGATCCTTTTTAAAAGGGTAGTATACATTTGGTTAATTTAGTTAATATGAGTCTTTCTATTTTGGAACGTAATTAAATAAGCATGCATTTTCGTTTATCTTTAATAAATATTATTTACCGCTTACTGGGGTTATTACTTACAAGTGCTTTTGTAGGTTGGTTATTCGGTAATGTTTTACTTGCGATGCTTGTTAGCTGTGTCTGTATTCTAATATGGCATTATCATCATCTATTTAAACTGATTAATTGGCTTTGGCAATCTAAATCTCTTTCTCCTCCTCAGGCTGATGGCATGTGGGGATATTTATATGATGGATTGTATAGACAAGTTAAACAGCAACGTAATAAACAAAAATTATTAAATGAAAAAATAAGGCGTTTCCGTGATGGTGCTGAAGCGCTTCCTGATGCAGCATTAATGCTCTCTGAAGAACTCACTATTGAGTGGGGTAATAAAAAAGCACAACGACTTTTAGGTGTTCGCTGGCCTGACGATTTTGGTCAGCGCATCGATAATCTATTACGCGCTCCTGAATTCTCATACTACCTAGCACATGAGACTTTTGAATCACCTTGTTTACTTATTTCTCCTATGCACTCCGATGTGCAACTTGAAATACGATTAATGGCTTATGGCAGCGATCATGTCTTACTGTTAGCAAGAGATATTTCAAATATTCAGCGTTTGGAAGATATGCGCCGTGATTTTGTTGCAAATGTTTCACATGAATTAAAAACACCTTTAACCGTTGTACGCGGTTATGTTGAAATGATCCAAGCGTCAGAAGAAACATTCGAACCTCATTGGCAAAAAGCCTTTCAAACTATTGAGGGGCAAGTCTCTCGAATGGATCGTTTAGTTGAGCAACTACTTAATTTAGCTAAAGTTGAAAACAATAGCGCAGATGAAAAGCAGTGCGTTAATGTAGCCCAGTTAATTCGAACTTTAGTTGAAGACGTTACGTGGCTTAATCAAGAAAAAAATCATAATATCAGTATAAATATTGCTACTGAACTTTGTGTCCTAGGCTCTGAGACTGAATTAAAAAGTGCCTGCGCTAACCTATTATCTAATGCTATTGCCTACACCCCATCGGCAGGTAATATTGAAGTTAGTTGGCAGTTACAGGGGGATAAGGCTATTTTCTCAGTTAAAGATGATGGCGATGGTATTAAACCAGAGCACCTTAATCGATTGACTGAACGGTTTTATCGTATTGATAGATCTCGTTCTAGAGATACTGGCGGTTCAGGTCTTGGTTTAGCGATAGTGAAGCACGTATTACATCATCATCAAGCTGAATTAATTATTAATAGCCATTGGGGGAAGGGGAGTGAGTTTTCAATTCACTTTGATTCAAACATTCTTTTGGACGCCAGTTGTTAATTACATCGCGCTAAATTTAAGGACTAATTTTTTATGTGCGTTATAACTTAAATTTGTCTGTGGTGTTTATCAATTTATCTTTAATTTATCTTTAAATTATCTTTAAATTATCTTTAAATTATCAGTCACAATTCTGTCATAAAAAGTATATATAACTGTCATGTTCACTTCGTATAGTGAACACAATTAAACAGTTTACACTCTTATTGGAAATATCATGAATATCAAAAAAATTATAAATACAATTGGTCTATCAAGTATGGTTACGTTATCAAGTTTGGTTAGTTTATCTGCCGTTGCTCTGGATGATAATTTACCTGAATATAAAAAAGTGAGTGGTATATCGGGTAATGTCTCTTCAGTAGGCTCTGATACATTAGCCAACATGATGACTTTTTGGGCGGAAGACTTTAAACGGACTTACCCGAATGTGAATGTACAAATTCAAGCCGCAGGATCATCTACCGCTCCTCCAGCGTTAACTGAAGCAACCTCTAATCTTGGACCAATGAGTCGTAAGATGAAATCTAGAGAAATAGAAGCTTTTCAGAAACGTTATGGGTATAAGCCTACACGAGTTAGAGTAGCCATAGATGCTTTAGCTGTTTTTGTTCACAAAGACAACCCAATAGCCGGTTTAACCATTGCACAAGTTGATGCTATTTTCTCTAACAACCGTAAATGTGGTGCTGATAAAAATGTAGATCGCTGGGGAGACTTGGGTTTATCAGGCGCATGGACAGGTAAAGATGTACAATTATATGGTCGAAATTCGGTTTCGGGTACTTACGGTTATTTTAAAAAGAAAGCGTTATGTAAAGGTGACTTTAAAAACAGTGTTAATGAGCAACCCGGTTCAGCATCCGTTGTGCAATCAGTGTCTGCTTCACTTAATGGTATAGGTTACTCAGGTATAGGTTACCGCACTTCCGGAGTACGTGCTTTACCCTTAGCTAAAAAAGGTAATAATTTTATCGCGGCTAATATGGAAAATGCAATTTCAGGTAAATATGCACTATCACGTTATTTGTATGTTTATGTTAATAAGCACCCAAATAAGTCACTACCCCCGATGGAAGCTGAATTCTTAAAAATGATACTGTCTAAGTCTGGTCAATCAATCGTTGAAAAAGATGGTTACATACCTCTACCAAGTTCTGTTGTTGCGAAAGAGTTTAAAAAACTGGGTTTATAATAAATATTTTTTACTAATATTACTGTAAAGGGCAAGCTTGAATAGAGCTTGCCCTTTTTTATTATCTACCCTTTCATCATTTTTAATTCATACAACCACTAGCTTACCGTTGTGTATATAAAGTAACATTCGTTAATATATATATAATTAATGAATTTCATTGATATAATATCAATAGCTTTTTTTATTGCTTATTTGAAGGAGAGGTATGAAAATTATTTTAGCTAACCCACGTGGTTTTTGTGCGGGTGTTGATAGAGCGATTAGTATTGTTGAACGTGCTTTAGATTTATTTGGAGCCCCCATTTATGTTCGTCATGAAGTCGTACATAATAAATTTGTTGTCGATGGCCTGAAAGAGCGTGGCGCTATTTTTGTTGATGAACTTGATGAAGTTCCTGATGATAATACCGTTATTTTTAGTGCACATGGCGTATCTAAAGCGGTTAGACAAGAATCTAAAGCGAGAGCCTTAAAAGTGTTTGATGCGACCTGTCCATTAGTAACAAAAGTTCATATGGAAGTCTCACGTGTTAGCCGTAAAAATATTGAATGCATTCTTATTGGTCATGCAGGACACCCTGAGGTTGAGGGGACTATGGGGCAATATAGTAGTGAATCTGCAGGTATTTACCTAGTTGAATCACCAGAAGATGTTGCTAACCTAGTGGTTAAAAATCCAGAAAAATTATATTTTTGCAGCCAAACAACACTATCAGTAGATGACACGATGGATGTTATTGCTGCGCTTCAACTTAAATTTCCGCTAATTGAAGGGCCACGTAAAGACGATATTTGTTATGCAACACAAAATAGACAAGATGCCGTACGTGAAATGGCAGATAAAGTTGATCTTATGCTAGTTGTTGGCGCAAATAATAGTTCAAACTCTAATCGCTTAAAGGAACTAGCGACTAAAATGGGCGTGACCTCCTATTTAATTGATACAGCAGAAAATATTGATGTTGAATGGTTAACAGGCGTGGAAAAAGTAGGTGTTACAGCCGGCGCTTCTGCACCAGCGGTATTAATTAAGCAAGTGGTCGAAGCCTTAAAAAATTATGGTGGGCATGAAGTCATTGAACACCCTGGCAAAGAAGAAAATATCGTATTCGCGGTTCCAATAGAATTACGCTAGCCTTAAACCTCAAAAAAGTAAAGTTTTTATGTTAACACTTTGTTGCTATATTAAGCGGCATAGTGTTAATGTAAGCCCTCAATTTATTAATTCCTTAAGTCATTACTCTTGTTAGTGAATACAGCGGATTTTATTTAATATTATTAATCACAGTAAAATACAATAGATCTATTACATCAAATTTTTTGATTATTGAATCATAGCTTAGCTATAGTTATTTTGAGTGGAAGAATAACTAATGTAGCGTTAATAACATTATATAACCGCATTTTTAGCTGTTTTTATTTTAGGCTCTATTACGTAATTATGTTTTATTTTCTTTATAACCATTTATGGATTGCAGATGAATAATATTTTAATGATATCTCATCAGAAAAAAAATCAAAAAGGTGTAACCTTTCTTGAAGTACTGATAGCCATGGTTATTTTGGTAACAGGTATTTTGGGAGCTGTTGCGATGCAAGCTACAGCTAAACAAAGTAGTTTTGATGCAATGCAACGATCTTTAGCTTCAAGTTTAGCACAAGATATTATTTCAAGAATTAGGGCTAATGACGCTACTAATTTAGCTTTATATGTCTCAAATCCAAGTGACAATTATGGTGAAGTACTTGATACAGAGCCTGATGAGGCGTTTCGATGTAACCTACCGATGGTAATGTGTACCCCCCAACAATTAGCAACTCATGATAGATATGAATGGGAACTCGCTCTTCTTGGTGGTGATGTAACTAGGCTTAATGGTGATCGTAATGGTGGATTAATCAATGGTAGAGGGTGTGTTTTTCAAACGGGTAACGCATTAACGGTTGTGGTTAGCTGGAATGGTCGAAATGAAATAAGAGATAGTAATAAGAGTGAAGCCTGCGGTACTGCTAGTTTACAAAGACGTCAAGTTGTCGTTGAAGCTTTTATTATTTAAAAATTATTGTAGAGAGTGATTTATGGAGAATAAGGTAAAGAAAGAAAATAAAATTAAGGCAAAGGGTTTTACTTTAATTGAGTTATTAATATCTATGTCTATTGGTCTAGTTTTGTTTGCAGGACTTATTAGCGTTTTTATTGGAATGCGAACGACTACTACTGAAACATCAAGCTATGGAGAGTTACAAGAAAATGGTCGTTTTGCGATTAGTCTCTTAACTGATGACATACTTAAACAAAGTTTTTTTGGCGACTTTTCAGGCACACTTTATTTTCCGAGTAATCTAATCTCTGTTCCTGCAGCTCCTGCGAATGATTGTGTGGGGGGGGGAACAAATAATGCTACTTTTCCAACTAATGCCCTCCCTTTTAGAACCCTGTGGGGACAAACTATTGGTGCTGATGAACTAAACCCCCTTAATTGTTTTTCTTCACCAGCGGGTACTAGTGCTATGGTTGGCTCAGATGTTATTCAATTTAAAAGAGTTATT
>Ga0308012_10002016_pt1 | contig 10461 bp, 9 predicted proteins | sample Neamet179_FD_203133 | JGI IMG/M metagenome (GOLD analysis project Ga0308012, IMG submission 203133) | Marine microbial communities from water near the shore, Antarctic Ocean - #179 | ecosystem: Environmental > Aquatic > Marine > Unclassified | place: Southern Ocean | collected 2014-07-25 | reverse complement strand
TTATTTTCATTTTTTATTTTATTTTATTTTATTTTATTTTATTTTATTTTATTTTATTTTGATACTGAACAGCTAAATAGCTACTTAGCAAAGGATGGATCGTTCCGATAAACTCTTCGCACCATGGCTGGCCAAGCTTTTTGTCCGCCTGTTTCACCGTCATGCACAATATTGGCTTGGGCTTTAATACCATCAATAATACTTTGCGGTGCATAAACAGGTTTCATACCTGTTGCCATGACTTGTAGCTGTATTTCGCAAGCACGTGTTAAATCATACATATGCATAAAAGCATCGCCAATAGTCTTGCCCATGGTTAATGCTCCATGATTACGCAATAGCATAAAGTTTTTATCACCTAAATCATTTTGTAATCTAAGCTTTTCTTCTAGATTAACCGCTAAACCTTCATAATCATGATAGCTCATGGATGCTAAGGCAAACATTGAGTATTGGCTTAACGGTAATAAACCTTCTTCAAGACTTGCTACTGCCGTGGTTTCATTGGTATGAATGTGTAATGCACATATATCATCATGTCGAACTTCGTGAACCGCACTGTGAATAGTAAAACCTGCGGGGTTAATTTCAAATGGACAGTTTTTATCTATAATATTTCCATCGAGATCAATTTTGACTAAATTAGATGCAGTGACTTCTTCAAAAGCCAAACCAAAAGCATTGATTAAAACATGGTCAGTACCGGGAATTCGTGCTGAAACATGAGTATGAATAAGATCATCCCAACCATGCATTTGTAATAATCGATAACAAGCTGCCAAATCGACTCGTAATTCCCACTCTTCAGAAGAGACTTTGTTTTTTAAATTGAGTTTAGGCAGTTGCTGCATTTTGGGTTTCTCTATATTCGTTGAATGGGTTTGATGAGTATGATTCAGTAATTTAACCATCATGGTAAGATTTTAACTGATGATGATTAGGCAATAAAGTCGTTTAAAACAAAAAAATTAAAAATAGTCTAAATAAGGTTTATTTAAAACATAGCCTTGATAATAGCTACGATTATCAATATAAAAACCAAAATAGGTAATACTTTATTGTACTTACTCTGTTGTTCATCGTCCATGGGTTTTCCAAAGCGCTCGCCCAAAACGACCATCAAAAAAACGGCTAAAAAAACACAAGCCAAAATAATTAATAATGTCATATTCACTCTTTTTAGTTACTTAATAAATAAGAATATTTTCATAGCCAACATTAACAAAAAACAATTAAAATTAAGCCGTAAATTGCCATTATATATCGTTATTCAACAAACCGATAATGATCTAAACATCTTCCGTCTTATAATTATGCAATATTTCTAATATAGGGTAAAAATGTAAACAGATGTTTTATTATCTAGAAATATTTACTAATACGCCGTAGAATCGAAAATAGTGCATATTTCGCATGTTAAAATATAGACATTTTAAAGGGTATTTATACCCTACTCACTAAAACTCACGTCCTGAGTTATAGATAATGTGAGCAATAGACAAGGAATTTCCATGAAAGCAATAATTACCAGTGCAATATGTTCTTCATTATTACTAATGTCTGCTTGTACTTCTCAAGAGGATAGTAATAAAACCTCCTCATTTTCTAGCCCCAAAACACCCTTAGTTTCAGGTATTGAAGCAGCTAATATAGATTCAAATATTCGTCCACAAGACAATTTTTACCGTTATATTAATGGTAATTGGTTAAACAACAATGATATTCCCGCAGATAAAACGGCAATTGGTTCATTCTATGATTTAAGAGATCAAGCCGATAAAGATGTAAATGCCATTATCGAAGAACTTGCTGCAACGAAGAACTTAAAACAAGGTAGCGACGAACAAAAAGTCGCTGATATTTTCCGCTCTTACATGGATACAGAGAAACGAAATAGCTTAGGCACCAAACCAATACAACCTATTTTTGATGCTATTAATAATATCAATAACAAAAAAGAATTAGCAAAATTTTTTGGTAAATATCAAGCCGTCGGCGTAGGTAATCCACTAGGGTTCTACATTAGCGTTGATGCTAAAAAATCGGATAGATATATTGCCCAAATTTGGCAAAGTGGTTTAGGTTTACCCGATAAAGATTACTACTTTAATGACACTGAACGTTTTGTCACGTTGCGTGCTGGCTATATTGCACATATAGCAAAAATGTTTAAATTAGCTGGCATTGCTGATGGTACAGAAGCTTCAAAAACTATTATGGCAATAGAAACTAAATTGGCTAAGTTTCACTGGACCAAAGTTCAAAGCCGCGACAGCGAAAAACGTTACAATAAATATGCCGTTAATCAGCTAAATGAATTAACAAATGCTTTTGATTGGTCAAGTTACCTTAAAGCTCAGAGTGTTTCCTCGGCAACAGATATTATTATCAATCAACCAGACTTCGTTGCAGGCTTCGGTGATATTTTTTCTGAAACGTCTTTGGAAGACTGGAAAACCTATTTGAAATTCCATAACCTAAGTAACTTTGCTAGCTACTTAACCGCTGATATAGATAATGAAAACTTTGATTTTTATTCAACGCAATTGAGTGGCCGAAAAGAACAACGTCCACAATGGAAGCGCGGAGTTGGTATTGTTAACAGTAATTTAGGTGAAGTTATCGGTAAAGTTTATGTAAAACGTCATTTTACGCCTGAAGCTAAAAATCGTATGAGTGAATTAGTAGAAAATTTGCGTTCAGCTTACGGTACTAGCATTAACGACCTTGAGTGGATGTCCGCAGATACAAAAAAAGAAGCTCAGATTAAGTTGGCCGCTTTCACGCCTAAAATTGGCTACCCTGATAGATGGGAAGATTATTCAAGACTTACTATTAATGCCGATGATTTAGTCGGTAATATTCTTCGTTCTTCACGTTTATCTCACGACAAAGGTGTTGAAAAATTAGCAGAGCCAACCCGTAAATGGGAGTGGCACATGACACCACAAACAGTGAATGCCTATTATAACCCAACAGTAAATGAAATTGTTTTCCCTGCTGCAATATTACAAGCTCCATTTTTTAACATGAAAGCAGATGATGCGGTTAATTATGGTGGCATAGGCGCAGTTATTGGACATGAAATGGGGCATGGTTTTGATGATCAAGGCAGTAAATATGACGCAAAAGGCAACCTAAGGAATTGGTGGACCGAGCAAGACTTAGCTGAGTTTTCTAAGCGAACTAAAACCTTGGTTGAGCAATATGATGATTATCACGTTTTTGATGACTTAACCGTAAATGGTAAGTTGACCTTAGGTGAAAATATCGGTGATCTATCCGGTTTAACTATCGCGTATAAAGCTTATAAAACTTCATTGAATGGTAAAGAAGCTTTGATCATTGATGGCTTAACAGGCGACCAACGTTTCTTTATGGGATACGCACAAATTTGGCGAGCTAAAATTGTCGAAAAATCAATGAGAAATCGTGTAGCTACAGATCCTCATTCTCCTGCTGAGTTCAGGGCGCTTGGCTCTCTTTCAAATATGGATGAGTTTTATGAAGCGTTTGATGTTAAAAAGGGTGACGCTATGTATATTGCGCCAGAAGAACGCGTTAAAATTTGGTAGAGATGAAATGAGATCATTATTACCTTACTTCTCCCTTTAATTAACTCTATGGGTATCTCTATAGTTATCTACAAAGTTATCACTTAAAATGAACAGGTAAAAAAGGATCTTCGGCTCCTTTTTTATTTATACCTACCTTTTATACACAAGACTCCCTTAAAACATGATGATTAATTCGGGCTAGATTTCCCTGTGTAAAATTAGACAATTGTATTAAAAACCACATAACAAATAGCCATCTAAACCCCTAAAGCTTGCCAGTCACTATAAGTCAGGGTAGAATGCGCGCCTAAAGGTTTTTTCGTGTTAACGAAGATGGTGTAAATCCATCACTGTTCCCGCAACTGTAAATGAATTGATATTTATTTTATATAAATAGTATTTCAAAGTCAGATAGCTAACTAAAAAAACCATCTTTTTACCGTGCGGGAAAACACGATTGTAAATATGTCGATGCTTCTTAATATCTCAGCTCTTAGCTGGAAAATTCAACAAAAAACGATTTTGCATAACATTAGTTTTAATGTTCGCAAAGGCGAAGTCATCGGTATTATTGGGCCAAATGGCGCAGGTAAAACTAGCCTGTTACGTTGCCTAACTAATCAAGCCAATATTCTTTCCAGTTCAAATGTAAGCGGCAACGTTCAGCTAAAAAACCGCCCTTTAAAACAATACAGCGCTAAAGAAATAGCCCAACATTTTGCATTAGTCATGCAAAAAAATGACACTATTTTTGCTCTGTCTGTTCAAGATGTTATGAAAATGGGCTTATTACCACACAAATCACTTTTTTCATTAGACAGCGATCATGATAAAGCTCAGATTGCATTAGCACTCGATAAAGTGGGCTTGAGTCACGAGTTACATAGTCATTTCAATCAACTTTCAGGTGGTGAGCAACAACGCGTATTAATCGCACGTGCATTAGTGCAAGCGAGCCAAATATTAATACTTGATGAGCCCACTAATCACCTAGACGTTTATTATCAACATCAAGTATTACAACTGGTGAATAAGCTTAATATCACGGTGATAATGACCGTTCATGATCTCAACCTAGCAAGCCTTTATTGTCAGCGTTTATTACTTTTAAACAAAGGAGAGTTGATTTGTGATGGCTCACCTAAAGAGGTATTAGCACCTGAACAGTTAAGTAAAATTTTTGGGCTACCTTGTCAACAAGGCGTTGACGAGATTACAGGTGCTACCCAAGTTTCGTTTTACCTACAAGAAAATCACCTGAAAGAAAAAAAATTCAAGACAGTAGTGTTCAAAAAAATACTCAACAAAGCTCTCAAAAAAGTAAAGTTTCGGAGTCATTAAGTGAATAAAGTATCAATAACTCTATTTTCATTGGCTGCACTAGTCATTGTCTCTGCAATTGCCGCAATTACCTTTGGTCCGGCTAAAATAGATTCAACAGAATTAATCGCTTGTTTATTCAGTAACTGTCAAAACCAAATAGCCAATGTTGTTATATGGCAAGTACGTATTCCAAGAGTGCTTGTTGCCTTAGTCGCAGGTATGGGGTTAGCCATTGCAGGTGCTATTTTACAAAACACCACGCGAAACCCTCTTGCTGACCCTTACCTTTTTGGTATTGTTTCAGGCGCCGGCTTAGGTGCAACGATTGCAAACATCTCTTTAGCAGATAATCTCACTATTGCATTACCTTTAGCAGCATTTCTTGGCGCATTATTCTCCGTCATTATTGTTGTCTTTATTGCCAAAGTTCTCAAAAGTATGGAGCAACTACTGCTTGCCGGCGTAGCGGTATCGTTTATGCTCGCATCTATCACTCAATTCATTTTATATTTTGGCGAACCCTTTGCCACCAACCGCGTTATTTTTTGGTTAATGGGCAGTTTAGCTCGCGTTGAAATGGCTAACTTCTATGTTATTGCGAGTGTTTTATTAATTGCCATTATCACCGTAATAGCACTACACAGACAAATTGATGCTCTATTACTCGGAGATGAAAGTGCCGCTAGCTTAGGGGTTGACGTAGATAAACTTCGCTTACTGATGTTAGGTATTTGTGCGGCGCTTACCGCAACCATTGTTGCCTATTGCGGCGGTATCGGTTTTGTTGGCTTGATGATACCTCATATTGTTAGGCAACTTATTGGCGTTACCACCCTTAAACTTATTATTGGCAGCGCACTCATTGGCGCTATATTCCTAATTTGGGTTGATGTTATTGCCCGTTCATCACTACCAAACGCCGAAATACCCATTGGTATTATAACCTCAGCACTTGGTAGCCTATTTTTCATATTTATCATGTATCGCTCTCGCGCTATACATTAATAACCTAAACAACAGAGACTACATTATGACTGACGAAAAAAAGACTGACAGCATGGCCGATAAGCATAAACAAAGAATGCAAAAACTAAAGGATAAAGTTGATTCACGTATTGATAGCGCAACAGATGAACGCGGCTTACTGATTGTTATAACCGGTAACGGCAAAGGAAAAAGCACCTCTGGCTTTGGCACTGTAGCCCGAGCGGTAGGACATGGCCTTAATGCCGCTGTTGCACAGTTTATTAAAGGTACATGGGCTTGTGGTGAACGACAATTACTTGAAAATGCAGGCGTTAAATTTAGTGTTATGGGTACTGGTTTTACTTGGAACACCCAAGATAAAGAAAAAGATATTGCTGCTGCAAAGCACGTATGGCTCAAGTGTAAAGAATTACTAAAAGACTCAAATATCGACGTAGTGTTACTCGATGAAATGACTTATATGTTGTCATATAAATATCTTGATTTAGATGAAGTGATTGAAGCCTTAAATAACCGTCCTAAACATCAACACGTAATTATTACAGGTCGTGCATGTCACCGCGCAATCATTGATTTAGCTGATACGGTAAGTGAAGTTCAATCAATAAAACACGCTTTTGATAACGGCATTAAAGCGCAAAAAGGTATTGATTGGTAGGTTTTAATACTTAACTTCGGCTAAAAAAATCGCATAGATGTAACGCAGAAACTGTAAAAAACTTAAACGAAACTGAAACATATAATGAAATTAATCACGCTACTTATTACGTTAGTACTTATCACTAACACAGCTAACGCTGAGACTAATAAAGCAGAAAATAAAGCTGAACAGAAACCAACAATTATTGCGTTGTCACCGCATATTGTTGAAATGCTTTATGATGTGGGCGCTGGTGACCAAATCATTGGTACTACAACATTTGCTGATTACCCCGAGCAAGCAAAAAAAATTCCGGTAATTGGTAGTTATGTTCGCCTACAAATAGAGCGCGTAATTGAACTTCAACCTGATTTAATCATTGCTTGGAAAAGTGGTAATCCCAGTGATGATTTAGCACGTTTAGAGCAATTAGGTTTTACCGTTGTTTATTCTCAGCCAAATACGTTTGAAGATATCGCTAGCGAAGTACGCCATTTTGCCAAAATCACTGGGCATACAGAACAGGGTGAAAAGGTTGCTCAGCAATTTGAAAATAAACTTAACAGTATTGCACAAGCCTATAAAAACAAGACGGAAATAACCGGATTTTATGAGCTTTGGTCAAGACCTTTAACGACCGTTGCTAATGGAAGTTGGCCTCAACAGTTTCTTAATATTTGTAAGGTAAAAAACCCCTTTAAAGAGGTATTAACACCCTACCCGCAAATTAGCATTGAAAAAGTATTATCAACCTCTGCTCAGCTTATAATACAACCCCTATCGGTTAACCAAACTGAGCGTGAAGGCTTTAATTGGCAAGACTGGCCGATAATCCCTGCGGTTAAGAATAAACATATAATTCAACCTGATGCAGACGCAATGCATCGAATGTCGATAAGAAGCCTAACGGCGTTAAAAGATTTGTGTGCAACAATCGATCAAACAAGAAAGGTTTTGCAACAAAATAATCACTAGCTTAACCGCTAATTACTAAACCATATTTTAGGTGCCGAAAACTTAACTGGTGAGTGATAACTACCGGTAATGTGAAAGGTGAAACGAGAAATTGGTAAAACCAATGCTGCCCCCGCAACGGTGTGAGCTACCTAATTAACATGGGTAATTCAAGTCCGGAGACCGGCCTAAAATTTAATTTATCATTGTAAGCACGGAGGGTGCTTATAACTGAGGAAAACATGAAAAAAACAATAATAGCACTAAGTATTAGCAGCCTACTTTACTCATCACTTTCTTTTGCCGAAGAAGATAACATTGCAAAGAACAATAGAGTATTAAAAGCTGACGAGACAATTGTAGTAACAGCTAACCGCAGTGTTCAAGACAAATTTGATACTTTAGCGTCGGTGAATGTATTCACTCGAGAAAATATAGAAAAAATCCAGCCCTTGTCTATCAGTGATTTACTTGGCCGTGTTGCGGGTATCTCCATAAATTCTCAAGGGACTTCAGCTCATAAGACCTCTGCTTTTGTACGTGGTACAAATTCAGACCATGTATTAATTTTAGTAAATGGTGTACGTGTTGGTTCAGCAACCCTTGGCGTAAAAAGTATTGCTGCTATACCAGTTCAATTGGTTGAACGTGTAGAAGTCATCAAAGGTCCTAGAGCTGCATTATGGGGTTCGGATGCTGTTGGTGGTGTTATACAAATATTTACCCGTGACTTAAATGCCGGCGAAGGCCAAGTAGGAGTAAAAATTGGTAGTAATAACTTATATCAAGGATATGGTGCATTAGGCTTTGGTAATGAAAACCACAACTACACTTTAAGCGCAACGGTAGAGAAATCTGAAGGTTTTGACGTAATAGTTCCTGATGGAAGTAGCAAGTTTACTGTTGACCAGCCAGATGCTGATGGTTATGACCGTCAATCCGTTGGCATTTCTGGTACTAGTCAATTTACTAAAGTATACGCACTTGAACTAGATACGCAATACGACCAAGGCACCTTAGAAACTGATGGCAATACGGCATACAGTGGTGACGAAACAGATTACGAAAATCACCACTTTTTATTACGAAACCACCTTCAGTTAGAGGAGTTGTATTTTCAACTAGGCTTAAGTACCTCAAAAGATAGCAATGAAGACAATTACAGTGATTATAATACTCAAAACTCTTTTGAGAATAAAAATAGTATATTTATAACAAATCGCGAACAAATAACCGCTTTAGTTCAATTACCATTGTCTGAATCGTCAGAAGTAACCACTGGTGTAGAATGGTATACCGAGAGCATTGATAGCAGTAATGAATATGATGAGACAGATAGAGATGCAAGCGCCTTATTTATCACGGGCCGTCATGACATGGACCAGATAAAAGTTGAAGCTTCACTTCGGTACGATGAAGTCGGTGACATTGATGGTGAAACAACTTATCAAGTTGCAGCCGGTTATGAAATTAATGAACAACTTTTACTTTCTTTAACCCATGGTACTGCCTTTAAAGCACCAAGCTTTAATGACTTATATTACCCTGGGCAAGGCAATCCAGATTTAATATCTGAAACATCTGAGAGTTCAGAATTTTTAAGTCGTTATCAAAATGATATACTTACCGCAGAGATTTCTATTTACCAAACAAATATTGATAACTTAATAGAATGGGCCCCGAATTCTTCTGGAGACTGGGTCCCTACTAACATTGCACAAGCTGAGATATTAGGTGTTGAAGCAATGTTTTCTGCTAATATTTATGACACTAATAACACGTTAACATTGAGTCATGTTGATGCTGAAAATAAAAAAAATGGACGACAATTATCAAGACGTCCTCATTTTTCGGCTGATTATAACTTCATCTACTCACTTGAACAGATTGACTTTACCTTTGATGTTAGCTACCAAGGCAGCAGCTATAATAATGCCAACGACACAGAGAAAACACTTAAAGCTTTTACCTTGCTTGATGTTGGTGTAAATTACAATTTCACGAATAACCTAAACCTGTTTGCTAAAATAACGAACCTAGCTGACCAAGAGTATAAAACAGCAAGTACATACCCTGGAGCAGAACGTGGTTACAGCCTAACTTTAGATTATAAATTTTAGCTTATATTTATATCCCACTTAAAGGTGCTCGTTTCAGGAAGTCTGAGCGATTCATACCCAAGGCCAATTTTTATTAAGGTTGTAGGGAATGATTTGCTCAGTCTTCCCGTTGGGCCGATGAATCCCCAAAACGTGACAGGCACAGCAATTTATGATCTTATGTAAGTCACCACAACACCATAATAAAATTGCTTCGCCTGATTTATCACTTTGCCACAAGTACTTTGAAAAATATTTATCTACTTTCAATAATGCCAGAATGAAAAAATTGATGAGTTGCAGTGACGCTTTAATATCAGGTAGGAAGAAATTTGTCAGGCTCTGCGCATGTAAAGCATAAAATAAAGCGAGTTGACCTTTTTCTTAATAACGAGCACCTACTAAATGAAAGAACTGCTATCTACCAAGCGTTGACACAACCGATTACTTCTACTTTACCGACGCTTGCCATAGCTATTGTCTGGAGTGGTACCTGTGGTCACGAATATCATCTTCTGCGAGTAAGCTTGTTAGTTAATTGGCGTTCAATTGTATTGCTTAACATGGTCGTCGAACAGAAAAATTTAGATACCCAAGAGACCAACAACCTCTTTTTGGATGAACTTAAAGAAGTGATAGGTAAGCATCCTCGGGTATACATCGTAACCGATGGAGGTTTCCTTATGCCTTCGTATAGCAAAATTCGTGCTCTTGGTTGGCATGTGATTGGGCGTTTACGTGGCACAATGAAATGTAAACTAGAAAATCAATCGCAATGGTAAACATTAAAACAACTTAGAGCGGGGGCTAATGATATACCACTGAGCTTAGGTAAATCGAGACTAACTCAGTATAGCCCGACTGCTTGTGATGTTTTTTGCATTTATACCATGGCACGCGT
>Ga0308012_10002012_pt1 | contig 10475 bp, 8 predicted proteins | sample Neamet179_FD_203133 | JGI IMG/M metagenome (GOLD analysis project Ga0308012, IMG submission 203133) | Marine microbial communities from water near the shore, Antarctic Ocean - #179 | ecosystem: Environmental > Aquatic > Marine > Unclassified | place: Southern Ocean | collected 2014-07-25 | reverse complement strand
GCTCAGCACGATCAAGAAATCACGCGGCACATTCAAGGTGCTGATCTCGCCAGTGCCGTGGGTGTTCAAGGCCAAGGGCGACAGCAGGGACACGTGGAGCGGTTTCAAAAAAGAGCGGAACGAAATTTTCAGGTTCCTCACTGAAAACAAAATCGAGGGCGTCGTGCTGATGAGCGCCGACCGCCACCGCTCCGACCTCTGGAAAATCGACCGGCCCGGCGACTACGCGCTGTACGAGTTCAACAGCAGTCGGCTGACAAACCAGCACGTCCACAAGACGATGGAGGCGGCGATTTTCTCGTACAACGCCAAGCAGTCGTTCGGCACCGTGGACTTCGAGACAACTGCCGCCGACCCGACCGTAACCTACCGCATCCATACCATCGACGGCGAGCAGGTGTTCCAGTACACCGTCAAGCGCAGTGAGTTGAACTAACGCTTGGCCAAGCGGATGCCCCGCGCTACTTGATGTGGGGATTTTATTTGTGTTCCGCGTCGGGATAGTAAGTTACGGGAAAACTAAACCCACCCGAGATTGTCACCAACCATCCCCCCCGGAACTTTCAACCGAAGTGTGCGGGGTGTTGATTTGACCACGATTTCCCATGTGCCACTGTGTTCTTCATTCATGCTCTCTTTATTCCCCATTGTTATGACTTTTATTTTCGCCTAGAGGATTTTTTTAAACAAAACATAAAAAATACCAACAGTATTAGAGTGTTTTTTGTGTTGTGCGGCAACGCAATTAGCGCTTGGCCAGGCCGAGGGTTTGGAGGGCGGCGAAGTAGATGTTGGTGAACTCGTTGGGGGCGGAGAAGATGGTCGGCGTGCCGTATTGGCCGGTCATCACCCGCGTGCGGCCAAGCGGGCCTTTGTCGCCAAACTCCAGTTGGAACTGCTTCGGGCCGTCGGCCGTGTCCACCTCGGCGGTGAGTTGGTTTGCGCCGGGCTGGATGCCGGTGGCCTCCATCGCCGCCTCGCCTTCGGCCACCCATCCGACGGCGGACAGCACGCCCATCCGGTAAATCGTTTCCTCGAGCATCGCGGACTGGATTTGGTCGAGCGCTTTGTTGTCTGCCGAGCGCCAAGTGGAGTTCGGGAGTCGCACGAATTGCGTCGGCTTACTGTCCAACTGAATGGTGACACCGGCGACTTGGTTGGTGGCGAACGACCACAGTCGGCGCTCCCGCAGCTTGAACGCCTCCTTGGGCAGCAGGATTGCCTGCTCGCGGGGGAGGCCGATGATCGTCGGTTCGTCGTTGGCGCGGGCGGCGGCGAGCTTCGTGTCCACCGTGCCAAACGATATCGACTCTTTCCACCGGTCACCGCCGACTGAAGTGCCGTTGATCTCGAGGTTCAGCCATGGGTTGGCGAGACCATATTTTTTGAAATCATCGGCGTCGGCATTGTCTTTTATGAAGTCGACAATCTGCGCATTGCGAAGGTTGGTGAGCATGACGCTGACGAGCATCGCGTCGGCGGGAAACTGCTTCGGCTCGCTCACCTGCCAGGTACCGTCCGATTTTTTGGTGACGGTGAATTTGTTGATCGTGTCCACGGTGACGGAGGTGACCTCGTGGAGTGGCCGCCGAAAAACCGCGTGCTCGCGGAACTGATCGTGCGGCAGTCGCAGCAACGTCAGCAGCCCGTCGTCCTGAATCACCACCGTGCCGCGCTCGGAATGTTTCACCAACACAGTCGGCTCTTCGTCGTCCGGTTTGCGGAACTCCAACTCGATGACCGTGTCGTCGCCCTTGGCCAAGCGCACGGTCGCCGCCGGTTCGTCTTCGCTGGCAGCAGCGGCGACTTGCACGATGCGGGCGAGTTGCATCCGCTGGATCAGTTGGCGGATGACCATTTGATCGGCGGCGGAGTCAACCGGCAGTTCCATTCGCCAAGCGCCGTCGCCGCCCTTGGCCAACTCGACCGTGCGGCTTTGGCCCCAAAACCGTAGTCGATCAAACTCGAGATCTTCCGGCACGAGCCGCAGGTCGCGCCAGTCATCAGCGTTGCGTGGCACCCAGTTGGCCAAGTCGCCGCCGGCCAAAATCACATCCCGTGTGCCGGGCAAGCGCACGTAGGTTTGCCGTCCGAACAACGCCGCCGCGCCGACCTCAAGCGACTGCCCCGGGCCGCCGCTGCTCCAGCTCACGAGCGCCTTTGCCTCGTCGAGGCCGAACGTTTTTTCGTTGCCGGTCTCGGTCCACTCGGTTTCGGCAACCCGTTGGCTAACAGTGAGTTCGGCAAGTCGCTTGGCCAAGAGCGCGATGCGCTCGGGGTGCGCCGGGTAATCGGGATCGGCGACTCGCCATTGGCCGTTTATCTTTTTTGCGGTAACCGTCGTGTCGCCGCGAGTGACGGTGAACGAGTCGATCGCCTCGGTGGTTAACTCCGGGAAAAGACGCTCCGCTTGGCCAAGCGTGTTGTCGGTACCCGGCGAGAACAGGCCGTCCGCGACGCAGGCAATTGCCAACACCACGGCTAAGCCGCTGAGCCAAAAGAGTTCCTTCGGGTTCATGATCGTTTCATCTGTCGCCGCCACCAAAGCAGCCCTAGGCCAAGCGTGCCGCCGGGCAAAACCAAAAGCAGAAGCCAAGAGATCGACGTCATCTCGGCGCGGCTGAGGTTGATGCGATACTCGGTAACTGTTCGCGGCGCGATCGCCAGCAAGTGCTCGCGCTCGAGCAGCCAGTTGATGGTGAGGCTGGCGAAGTCGCGGTTGGCCCCGGCCTCGACTGCGCTGTTGCCGAGGAACAACGAGTCGCCGGCGACGACGATTCGCGCCGGAGGTTGGCCGTCATTCGCGTGGAGCTTGGCGGCGATCAACGGAATCTTTCCCTCCATTTCGATGGAGCCTTTGTTGCCTTGGATTTGGCCAACCGCCTGGCCGGCGTCGGACGAGTGCGCGAGGATCGACACCGTCGGCGACTCATCGTTTTCCGCCTCAGGGAGACCGACGGAGCGGGGAAGGAGCATTTGCAGTCGACTGCCAAGAATCGGCTTGGTGATTGGGTGACTGCCGAGGTCATCGACCAGCAGCAACCCGCCTTGGCCGGACTGTTCATTTTTCGAGTCGGAAACCTGATTGATGCCGATTTCAAAGTCGTAATTGGCGAGAAATTTTTCGAGGCCGGTCGGGCGTTGCAGCGAGTAAAAATTGAACAACGTAAACAGGCTCCCGCCGATGTCGACAAACTCGCGCAACTTGGCCAACTCGCCGCCGCTGTACGGCGTGCGCGGGCCGGCGATGATCAACATGCGGCAGTCAGCCGGGATGCTGTTAGTACCGGCAAGCGGGATTTGCTGCAGGAGCAAGCCCTTCTGTTGCAGTATGTTGGCGAATTTTGAGTAACCCCATTGGCCTCCGGTGTCGCTGGCCTTGTGTTCGCCGTGGCCGGTGATGAAGCCGACCTTGGTTTGGCGACCTTCGGTCACCGCGACGATGGCGGAGGTGAACAATTGCTCTCCAGCGAAGTGCGTGCGCCGCGCCTCGCGAGTGCTGATGAACTCGGAGAAATCGAGGATCGAAAGTTCGCTTTCGCTGATTGCCTTGGCCGAGTTGTTCGCGGCGAAGATCACGCGGTTCTCCGGCGAGTTGACGGGCATCTTCAACTCCTGCTGCACTTCCTCGGCGCGGGCGGGGTTGCGGGCGAGATCGATCAACTCAAGTTTCAGTCTCGGTGACATACGCTCGTACTCGGTGAGCAGATTTTTGACCGGTTCGAACAGGTCGGCTTGCCGGTCGAACAGCACCACGGCACGCACGTCGTTGGTCAGCGCTCCGAGCACATTTTTCGTGAGAGGTGACAGGCTGTAGTCGGCCGATTGGGTAAGCACGATCTGCGCGGGGTTCCGCAGCGCGAGTAAATTGGCCAACACCACGCACACCATCGCCGTCAACGCCGCGAGGATCACGCGCCGCGAGATCACACGCCGCACGGTCGGCGAAAAACTGGCGAGTTGTTGTGGGTCGCTCATCAGTTATTTCCAGCGGCGGCTTTCGACCACCTTGTGCGTGAGGTAAAGGAACAACGCCGTGAGGCTGAGGAAAAAGATCACCGCGCCGAGATCGATCACGCCGCGCGAAAATGACTCCATGTGGTTGGCCAGCGACACATGCCGGGCGAGTTGCGAAATCCAGTCCGACCGGTCGCCGGCGAAGTACGAGAAAAAGCCGGTGAAAAACAGCGCCGCGCCCATCGTGAAACCGCTCACCGCCGCGACGGCTTGATTGCGCGTGAGCGCCGAGGCGAAGCACCCCATCGACATGTACAGGCAACCGACGAGCAGAATGCCGAGCGCCGAGGTGAACATCGGGCCGAGGCCCAGCACCGCCGATTCGCCGACGTAAAACCGCACGACCACCGAGCAAACCAGCAGCGGCAGCCAGAGAATCGCGTAAAAAATCAGTGCTCCGGCGAACTTGGAGAGCACCACCTGCCAGTCGCCGACCGGCGCGGTCATCAGGCTTTCGTACGTGCCGCTGGCGCGCTCCATGGCGAAGCTGCTCATAGTGATGATCGGCGCGATGAGCAGCAAGATTAGCCAGAAAAAGTAGGTGCTGTAAAACACCTGCGTCACCGGCATCGGCGTCGCTTGGCCGTTGAGGCCGGAGAGCACGATCACGAAGCCGAGCCCGATTAAAAACAGCACGGCGGCGATGATGATGAAGCCGGTTGGCCCCTGAAAAAACGCCGACAACTCGCGGCGAACCAGTGCGCGGAAGACGCTCATTCGCCGCCCCCCTTCCCGTGTGTCAGGTTGACGAACAGATCCTCAAGTGAAGGGGCTTGCCGCGTGAGTTCGCGCAGCGGCCAGCCGCGCTCGTTAGCGCTGGCAAAAATCTTTTCACGCGCGGCGGCGTTTGTGGCGTTGGCGAACCGGCAACGCACGTAGCCACCCGGCTGCTCGGCGCACTCCGCTTGGCCAAGCGCGAGTTTGGCGGCCCACTGTTTTGCATCGGCCAACGACGCGCACACCTCGGCGACGACCGCGGCGTTGGCCTTGGCCATCAACTCTTCCAGCGCGCCGCTGGCGAGCAGCCGGCCCTCGTGCAGGATGACGACGCGGTCGCAGGTCATTTCGATCTCGGAGAGAACGTGCGACGAGATCAGCAACGTGTGGCTGCCGGCCAACTCCCGAATCAAGTTGCGCACGGAGCGGACTTGGTTTGGGTCGAGACCGGCGGTCGGCTCGTCGAGCACGATCAACTCCGGCTTGGCCAGAAGCGCGTCGGCCATGCCCACGCGTTGCCGGTAGCCGCGCGAGAGCTGGCCGATGAACCGGCCGGCGACATCGGCGACGCCGCACTGCTCCATCACCTCGGCGATGCGATTGGCGGAGTCGCCGTTGGCCAGGCGCTTGAGTTGGGCGCGGAATTTCAGGTAGTTGCCGACCCGCAAGTCGTTCGGTAGCGGGTTGTTCTCCGGCATGTAGCCGATCCGCTCGCGGACACGCATTGGGTGTTCGAAAACACAGTCGCCGCCGACGCGCACCGAGCCGGAGGTGGCCGCCATGAAGGTTGTGAGGATGCGCATGGTGGTGCTTTTGCCCGCGCCGTTCGGGCCGAGGAAACCGACCACCTCGCCGCGATCCACGGAGAACGACACGCCGTCAAGCGCCACATGTTGCCCGTAGCGCTTAGTCAGGTTTTGCACCTCAATCATTGGCGTCTCCATTTGCAAGCAGCCGCGAATGTAACGCCCACGGGCCGCCGAAGGCAATCCGCGCGTGCAGCGGGGGAAACGGCTTGCTGCTCATAAAGCCCAGCCACTACAGTCCGCGTATGGAGGCACTTGCTTGGTTGATGGTTGCCCTCGCGGGATATTTGCCCGGCTCGTTGCCGGCGGGCTTGCTCGCGGGCCGACTCAAGGGCGTGGACATTCGCACGGTGGGCAGCGGCAACATCGGCGCGACCAATGCGTTTCGCGTGCTGGGCAAAAGCATCGGCGTTGCGGTGCTGTTGATTGACATGTCGAAAGGGGTGTTGCCGTGCCTATTTTTCCCGGCGCTCGTGGCCGGGGTGTTCCCTGAGGCGCGCGCGCCCGAGTTGCCAACGCTGCAACTGCTGATCGGCGTGTCGGCGATACTTGGGCACAACTACCCGTGCTGGCTTGGCTTCAAGGGCGGCAAGGGTATCGCCACGACCGCCGGTGTGGTCGGGGCGCTCGCGTCGGTGCCGCTTGGGATTTGCATTGGCGCGTGGATTGTTTTTTTCGCGGTCAGCCGTTACGTGTCGGTGGCATCGATCGCGGCGGCGGTTGCGCTGCCGCTCAGCGTGGCGTTATCGCCGGGCGAGCGGTTTGGGTTACTGTTTTGGATTTTTCTGTTTCTCGGCGTGATGGCAATTTGGAAGCATCGGGGAAATATTAAACGGCTCATGGACGGCACGGAGCCACGCGCTTGGGGCGGCAAAAAGGAGGCGATGAATTGAAGACGGCAGTGATTGGGGCGGGTGCCTGGGGCACGGCGTTGGCCAAGGTGGCGCACTCGAACGGCGGCGATGTTTGTCTCTGGGGCCGCGACGCCGACGCATTGGCGGCGCTTGGCCGCGAGGGACGCAACGAGCGTTATTTGCCGGGGGTCGAGCTGCCGCGCGAGCTGCCGACGGAGGCCGACTTGGCCAAGGCGGTGGACGGCGCGGGCTGTGTCGTGCTGGCGGTTCCGTCGCGCGCGTTTCGCGAAGTCGCCACGCGCTTGGCCAAGTTCGGCGGCGTGGCGGTTAGCGTGACCAAGGGGATTGAGTTTGAGACCGGCTTGACGATGGGCGGCGTCCTCGGAGAGACGATGCCGTTGGCCAAGGTTGCGGCGCTGTCCGGCCCGACGCTCGCGATGGAAGTGTGCCGCGACATGCCCAGCGCGGCGGTGGCGGCGAGCGCGGCGACCGGGGTGGCGGAGACGGTGCAGCAGATTTTTCACCGGCCCACGTTTCGTGTGTACACGAGCAAAGACCTGACAGGCGTCGAGTTGGGCGGCGCGTTGAAAAATGTGATCGCCATAGCGGCAGGGGCGTCGGCCGGGCTGGGCTTTGGCGACAACTCGAAGGCGGCACTGGTGACGCGCGCGATCGCGGAGATCCGGCGCTTGGGCGTGGCGTGCGGCGCGCGCGCGGAGACGTTCGCCGGGCTGAGCGGCTTGGGCGATTTGACGGTGACGTGCTTCTCAAGTTTGAGCCGCAATTACCAATTCGGCCTGCGCATCGGGCACGGCGAAAAACCGGAGGTCATCCTCGCCGACTCGGTGTCGGTGGTGGAGGGGTACCCGACCGCGCGGTCGGCGTGGAACCTCGCGCGCACGCGAGACGTCAGCACGCCGATCATCGACGAGGTTTACGCGATGCTGCACGAGGGCAAAGACCTGCGCCAAGCGTTACACGACCTGACCACCCGTTCCTCCAAGGCGGAGGATTAAGCAGGCCAAGCCGTGGCCGGGACACGTGCCCGAAACACCCGACTACGCAACAACCTCCATCACCGGCTCGCCGTCGGAGAAAGTTGCCGTCACCTTCAGCGCCAACGAGTTCCCCGGAGCGGTGAGCATCGCCATCCCAGGTGATACATAGATCGACTCCAGGTGGGGGACTTCGTTCGAATCCTCAGCGGCGCCTGCCCTGATCCAGTCTAGCAGGATCCGATACTCCGCTGACCCGGTCTCGAAGCGTTTTTTGCCCTCGTGCTTCACTTGAAGCGTGGGCTTTAGAAGGACTTTGCTTGCTGTGGGTTCGTTGATGTTCACTCGCCCGCCGGATTGCAGTGCCTTGAAATCCGACCCCGGATTTTCTCCCCAAAGTGACAGCTTGAATCCCCGCTTGCCGTTCTGGTTCCCGTGGCATGCCCCGGCGTTGCAACCGGCCTTTGATAGCACAGTCATCACGTCGCGGGAAAAGCTCGTTTCCTCCGCGACCAGGACACAGGGAGCGAACAGACACATCGCAAACAACCTGGCAAAACACGTGTGCAAAGCCCCGTAAATCTAAAGCGTCCCCACCGCTCCCTCAAGCAGTTTTAGCTTTCCTATTTCACCTCCTTTTTACGGCCGCTTAGGTGGTTGGCGCTGTCTGTCCGCTGCGATCGCGGGTTGCCTTGGCCAAGTGCGGTCGGTAGTTTGTCCGCCGTTCGCAGCAAATCATGAAGAAGGTTATTATTTCCATATTATTTTTCGCCGTGGGCCTTGGATTGTCGGCTGACGATTGGCAGCAATGGCGGGGGCCCAACCGAGACGGCATCAGCCGTGAGACCGGCCTTTTGCAGGCTTGGCCAAGCGCCGGGCCGGAGCGTGTTTGGCTGAGCCGCGACATTGGCATCGGCTACTCGGCGCCGGTGGTGGCCAGGGGCAGGTTGTTTGTCTTGGGAACCAAGGACGGCAAGGAGCAGTTGTTTGCCAAAGAGGTCAAGGGTGGAAAGACGCTCTGGACAGCCCCGATGGGCGGCATCCTCTCCAACAACTGGGGAGACGGGCCGCGCGGTGCCGCGACGGTGGACGGCGATAAGGTTTATGCGCTGGGGGCAAAGGGCGGTTTAATATGCGCCAATGTCGGGGATGGCAAGGTGAACTGGCGGGTGGAGATGGTGAAGGATCTTGGAGGGAAAGTGCCCGGCTGGGGCTACACCGAGTCGGTGTTGGTGGACGGCGACCATGTGATCTGCACGCCGGGTGGCAAACGTGGCACGTTGGCTGCGATCGACAAAAAAACGGGCAAGGTTATTTGGCGCAGCGACGGTTGGACAGATGGGGCGCAATATGCCTCGGCGGTGCCGGCCGAATTCAACGGCCAGCGGCAGTTCATCCAGCTTACGCAGAAAACCCTGACCAGTGTTTCCGCCCGCGATGGGTCGGTCTTGTGGCGTAACGCCTGGCCGGGGCGCACGGCGGTCATTCCCACCCCGATCGTTCGTAAAAACGAGGTCTACATTTCCTCGGGATACGGTGTAGGCTGCCGGAAGGTTACTATTGGAGATGCCCACAAGGTCACTGAGGATTACTCGAACAAGAACATGAAAAACCAACACGGTGGCGTGCTACTGCTCGATGGCCACCTATACGGCTACTCCGATGGACGCGGGTGGACCTGTCAAAACCTGAAGAGTGGCGACGTGGTTTGGGATTCAAAGAAGCTCGGCAAGGGTTGTGTCTTTTATGCAGATAATCGACTGTATTGCCTTGCGGAAAGTTCAGGGACGGTGGCGCTGGCCGGCGCCAACACAGCTGGATGGAAGGAGCACGGTCGATTCAAACTCGAACCCCAAACGGAACTTCGCAAACGATCTGGCCGGATCTGGACGCACCCGGTCGTGGCCAACGGCGTGATGTATTTGCGCGACCAGGAACTGCTCTTCGCGTTTGACGTCAAGGCCCGGTAGAGCCGTCCGATTGGCCAAGGGGGGTGGTTGACAATGCCGCCCAAGGTGCCCAGGCTCCCCGGCGATCCGATGAGTGGGAAGCTTGTTTTCCCGTTGCTGGCCTAAGGCCAAGTTCAATAATAAAAAGGATAAACTTATGATAAAAACGACAACGACAAGACGCAGTTTTCTTAAAACCTCACTGGCAACCGGCACGGCGGCATTGATTTGCGGAACCAAGGGACAGGTCAGCGTACATGGTGCGAACGACCGGCTCCGCATCGCGGTGGCCGGCCTGAATGGGCGCGGCGGCAGCCATATCAACGGCTGGCTTGGTCAGAAAAACGTGGAGATCGCCTACCTCATCGACCCGGATGAGAAAGCAGTCGCCCGCAAGATGGATGAGGTCCGCAAAAAGACCAAGGGCCAGTTCAACACCAAGGGGGTCGCTGATATACGCGAGGCATTGGCTGACAAGTCGGTGGATGCGATCTCGATTGCGACACCGAACCACTGGCACTCATTGATGACCATCTGGGGCGCCCAGGCCGGCAAGCATGTTTACGTCGAGAAACCGATGAGCCACGACGTGCACGAGGGCCGCGTGGCGGTCGAGGCGCAGCGCAAGTATGGCGTCGTGATCCAGCATGGCACGCAGCAGCGCAGCAGCGCGAATGTCGCCGGCCTGCATGAGATGATCAACGCAGGCAAGTTCGGTAAGCTGAAGATTTCCTACGGCTACTGCTGCAAGCCGCGTACCGGCATCGGGTTCAAGAGTCCATCCGCCCCGCCGCCGAATCTGGACTGGAATCTGTGGCGTGGGCCGGCCGTGATTGACACATACCACGAAAACTATGTGCACTACAATTGGCACTGGTTCTGGGAAACCGGCAACGGCGACCTGAACAATCAAGGAACACACCAGCTTGACGTGGCGCGCTGGGCAATGGATCCGTCGCTGACAAACCCGGTGCGCGCGATGGCGATCGGTGGGCGCTTCCAGTGGGGTGACCAGGGCGAGACGCCGAACACCATGTTTGGTATCGCCGAGTACCCGAACGGGCAGACCCTGTTTTTCAATGTTCGCAACGTAAACTATGACGGGTATCAGCGTCAGGTGGAGAACGAGTATTACTT
>Ga0308012_10002011_pt1 | contig 10478 bp, 5 predicted proteins | sample Neamet179_FD_203133 | JGI IMG/M metagenome (GOLD analysis project Ga0308012, IMG submission 203133) | Marine microbial communities from water near the shore, Antarctic Ocean - #179 | ecosystem: Environmental > Aquatic > Marine > Unclassified | place: Southern Ocean | collected 2014-07-25 | reverse complement strand
TGATCACGGGTATAGGTCCTGGGGGCTATCAATTAGGGGGGTTTCCTTCACCGTGGTCAGAATGGAACGATCGTTATCGCGATACTATGCGAGGTTATTGGCGCGGAGATAAAGGTTTATTACCAGAGTTAGCTCGCAGAATTCATGGTTCAAGTGATATTTTTGAACACAACGGTCGTCAACCTTTTGCTAGTATCAACTTCTTAACGAGTCACGATGGTAATACGTTGCACGACTTAGTGAGTTATCAAGAACGACATAATGAAGCCAATGGGGAAGAAAACAGAGACGGCCATTCAAATAATATTGCACATAATAATGGTGTTGAAGGAGAAACTACCGACCCAACTATTTTAGACCTTCGCTTGCGTCAAATAAAAAATATGCTCTCAACACTTATGCTGTCACAGGGCGTACCTATGATTCTGGCGGGTGACGAAATGGGGCGTAGTCAACAGGGTAATAATAATGCCTATTGTCAGGACAATGAACTAAATTGGTTAAACTGGGAAGAAAATGCCTTATTTTCCAAAGAACTTAAATCATTTACCGCTCACTTAAGTCAACTGAGAAAACGCTTTCCTCTGTTGAGCTACCACCAATTTATTCATAACGAAGACACAAGGTCAGACGCTACTATTACTTGGTTTCATCCTGGTGGGCAGGAAATGCAAAATGATCAATGGCATGGTGACGATGCAACAACCCTCGGTTATTTAATACAAAATAAAGCACCTAACACACCTTCACTTTTATGTGTTTTTCATAGCGGTTCAGCGCCCATTAACTTTCAACTTCCTGATATTTATTTGATAAAAAATTGGCAAGTGATGGTTGATACCGCATCTAAAACTGAACAAGAGGCGCCTAGAAGTATAACAACACAAAGCATAGTGCCACTGTCGTCATTTTCAACCCTTGTGTTATTAAGCAATAGTGTATAAAAATTTATAGAGTAAAGGCGTATTTTAAACACGCCAACTAATGGTGTTTTTCGAGTGGTCATACCATCAAACAATATCGAGATTAAATATGGAAACGATAGTTTTATTATAAAAATTTAAAAACAATAAAAATCAGTGTGTTATTACACGTTAGGGATATTATAAAGGAACCGTTATGTCCAACTATGAAGAACGAAGAATTAGTCATTTAACCAAAGAAACGTATGCGTTAGTTTTAGCCGGCGGGCGAGGATCTCGATTATTTGAATTAACAGATACGAGAGCAAAACCTGCAACCTTCTTTGGTGGTAAGTTCAGAATCATTGATTTTCCTCTATCAAACTGCGTTAATTCCGGTATTCGGCGTATTGGTATTGCCACTCAATATAAATCACACTCACTTATTCGTCATGTAAACCGTGGTTGGGGACATTTCAAAAAAGAACTTGGCGAGTCTATTGAAATACTGCCTGCCTCTCAGCAAAAAGGTGAATGTTGGTACTTAGGCACCGCTGATGCTGTTTTTCAAAACATGGATATTATCAGACATGAGCTACCCAAATATGTCATGATTTTATCGGGTGACCATGTCTATCGTATGGATTATGGCCCATTGTTAGCACAACATGTTGCTAACGAGGCCGATATGACCGTTTGTTGTATTGAAGTCCCGGTAGAAGAAGCTGCCGGCGCTTTTGGTGTGATGACCGTTGATGAAGAAATGCGCGTTCGTCGGTTTGATGAAAAACCTGCCATACCTTCTGAAGTACCGGGCAAAACCGGTATTACCCTAGCTTCCATGGGTAACTATGTCTTTAATACCGAATTTTTATTTGAGCAATTAGAGAAAGATGCCGCTGAAGAAGGTTCAAGTGGTGACTTTGGTAATGATATTATTCCTAAAATAATTGAATCTCATCGCGTTTTTGCCTTTCCATTTAAAGACCCTGATGATGAAAAACAACCCTACTGGCGTGATGTAGGTACATTAGATTCATTTTGGGAAGCAAACATGGAATTAGTTGCCCCTGAGCCCCAACTTAATATGTACGATGAACACTGGCCTATTTGGACATACCAAGAGCAAACAGCACCGGCTAAATTTGTTTTTGATCAGGACAGTAGACGTGGTATTGCCATCGACTCAACCGTATCAGGTGGTGTCGTTGTTTCAGGCTCTACAGTCAAACGTTCATTATTATTTTCAAAAGTAAGAGTCAATTCTTTTTGTGATATAGACGAGTCTGTTATTTTACCTGGCGCAATTATTCATCGAGGTAGCACCATAAAAAGAGCCATTATCGACAGTAATTGTGTTATTCCTGAAGGCATGAAAATAGGCGTTAATCATGACGACGACCGAGCCAACGGTTTTAGAGTAACGGATAAAGGTGTTGTACTCGTCACTCGAAATATGATTACTGAACTTGAGCAAAAAAAATAAACCGTTAACTAATAATCGATACCTGTAGGGTAATTTCAACGTTATTAAATTACCCTTTTCAACCTCAACTTAACTTACTTAAGGTTACTTAAACTTACTTAGCATTAATATTCATGCGAGACGAAATAAACGTATGTAAAGCTAAGAGCAACTTAAGTAAAGCTGAGGTTTTATTATTAATTTATCCCCCCCCCTTTAATTTTTAACGGTCATTAGGAAAACATAATGGATAACCTAGCAAAGAGCTTGTTAGCTAATGAAGAAGTCTCCGCAATAATTAATGCGCGACACCAAGATATTTTCGCGGTATTAGGCATGCATCAGCACCCAACAAGTAACGGTTTAATTGTTCGCGCTTTTTTACCTGAAGCAACAAAGGTTGAAGTCATCGACAGCAAAACAAATAAATTAGTTGCTGACCTTAATCGAATTGATCAAGCAGGACTTTTTGAAGTAAAATTAGGTAGAAGACGTAATGCTTTTAATTACCGCTTACGTGTTTCTTATACAAGCGAAACGCTTATTATTGAAGACCCATACCGTTACCCGTCCCTAGTAAAAGAAGAAGATCTTTACCTTTTTTGTGAAGGAACTCACGAACAAGTTTACCAATGGATGGGTAATCATGAAAAAGAAGTCGATAATGTTAAGGGAACACATTTTGTCGTGTGGGCTCCAGACGCTTCTCGTGTATCGGTAGTTGGTGATTTTAATTATTGGGATGGCCGACATCACGTAATGCGTAAACATCCTGGTTCGGGTGTTTGGGAAATTTTCCTCCCTAATGTTAATGCTGGCACGAGCTATAAATATGAAATATCTGATAAAAACGAACACATTCAACCCTTAAAAGCAGACCCATATGCTTTTTCGATGCAATTAGCGCCCGAAACCGCATCGAAAATAATTCAAGACAGTCAATACCAATGGCAAGACAAGCAATGGATGGAGAAGCGCGCCACTTCATCAAATCATTATCATGGCCCCGTGTCTATTTACGAAGTACATTTAGGATCATGGAAAAGAAAAACGGGTGATGGTGATGATAATGGACATTCACCGCGTTATTTAACCTATCGCGAATTAGCAAAAGAATTAATACCTTACGCGGTAGATATGGGCTTTACCCATTTACAACTGATGCCTGTAAGTGAATACCCTTTTGATGGTTCTTGGGGTTATCAGCCTATTGGTCTGTTTGCGCCAACAGCTCGTTTTGGTACCGCAGAAGACTTTAAATACTTTGTTGATGCGTGTCACAACGCCGGTTTAGGGTTACTGCTTGATTGGGTTCCTGGACATTTTCCAACCGATGAACATGGTACAGGTAAGTTTGACGGCTCTTGTATATATGAACATGAAGATCTTAGACAAGGTTTTCATCCCGATTGGCAAACGCTTATTTATAACTACGGCCGTTCAGAAGTACAAAGCTATTTAATCAGTAATGCTAATTACTGGCTAGACCAATTTCATATTGATGGCTTACGTGTAGATGCCGTGGCTTCAATGCTATATTTAGATTACAGCCGAGAAGACAGTGAATGGTTACCTAATATTCACGGCGGTCGAGAAAACTTAGAAGCAATTGAATTATTACAACAGGTTAATACCCGCGCTTATTTAAAAAATCCTGGCGTGATGATGATTGCTGAAGAGTCAACAGCTTGGCCTGGTGTTTCTAAAGCTGTCGAGGACGGTGGTTTAGGCTTTGGTTTCAAATGGAACATGGGGTGGATGAATGATACGCTACGATTTATGGAGCGTGACCCCATTTACCGGCAGCATCACCATAACGAAATGACCTTTAGTTTAGTGTATAGCTTTAGTGAGAATTTTGTTTTACCTATAAGTCATGATGAAGTCGTCCATGGTAAAGGCTCATTACTGCACAAAATGCCGGGGGATGATTGGCAAAAATTTGCTAACTTGCGCGCCTATTATGGCTTTATGTGGACACACCCCGGTAAAAAGTTATTATTTATGGGCTGCGAGTTTGCTCAGCGTGATGAATGGAACCATGATCAAAGTTTAGATTGGCATTTACTTGAGCACAACAGCCATAAAGGCGTACAATCGCTTATTAGAGATCTTAACCATACCTATCAGAACATTCCTGCGCTCTATGAATTAGATTGCGACAGTAATGGCTTTGAATGGCTAGATTCTCAAAATAATGAACAATCAATTTTAATTTATCTACGAAAAGGTAAAGCAGGCACAGCACCGGCTTTAGTTGTTGTGAACTTAACACCAACAAGTTACAAGAATTATAGCGTGGGGGTGCCTTTACCGGGTTATTACCGAGAATGCTTAAATACCGACAGTAGTCTTTATGGGGGGAGTAATGTAGGTAATGACGGCGGTGTTCATTCTTATAATGAAGCCTATGCAGGTCAACAAAACCAAGTGAGCTTGTCGATTCCGCCACTCGCCACGATGATTTTTGAATGGCAAAAAAATTGATTAAATGAATCTACATCTCTATTCATACCGATAAAAATATCAATAGAGATGCTTAATTAAAAAGAATACGTATTTTTCAAGGAAACACCATGACAACTGTACACGTGAAGCACATTAAAACCCAAGCCTTTTCAGATCAAAAACCGGGTACTTCAGGACTAAGAAAAAAAGTCACTCAATTTCAAAAAACAGGTTATTTAGAAAACTTTGTTCAAGCCGTATTTAATACTATTGCGCCTTGTAATGGCAAAACCCTGGTTGTCGGTGGTGATGGGCGTTTTTATAATCGTGAAGCAATACAAGTTATTATTAAAATGGCTATCGCGAGTGGTTTTACGCATATTATAGTGGGTAAAGGGGGCATTTTGTCTACGCCTGCGGCTTCTTGTGTGATTAGAAAAAACAGCGCTTGTGGCGGTATTATTTTATCTGCTAGCCATAACCCAGGCGGGCCTGATGAAGACTTTGGTATCAAATTTAATGGTGAAAATGGCGGCCCTGCGCCAGAGAAGTTAACTGAGGCTATTTTCCAACAAACCTTATTAATGGAGCAATATAAAACCATTGACGTTGATGATATCGAACTCGATAAATTAGCGACATTACAAATAGAACAAACCAAAATAGACATTATTGATCCCGTGAGTGATTACGCTGACTTGATGGAATCTATGTTTGATTTTGAGGCAATGAAAGCTTTAGTTGCTCAAGATGACTTTCGTTTATGTTTCGACGCTATGCATGCCGTCAATGGTCCTTACGGCAAAGAAATTCTTGAAAAACGTTTAGGCGCTCCCGCTGGCTCAGTAATTAACGGTATCCCGTTAACTGATTTTGGCGGAGGTCATCCTGATCCTAACCTTGTTCATGCGCATGAACTTGTTGCCTTACTGCATGGCGATGATCCTCTTGATTTTGGCGCAGCCTCTGACGGCGATGGCGACCGAAATATGGTGTTAGGTAAAGCTTTTTACATTAACCCTTGCGACAGTTTAGCCCTATTAACGGCCAACGCTCATTTAATCCCTGCTTATGCTAAAGGTATTTCAGGTGTTGCTCGTTCAATGCCCACCAGTAGAGCGGTAGACCGAGTTGCCAAAGCGATGAATATACCGTGTTACGAAACCCCAACCGGTTGGAAGTTTTTTGGTAACCTATTAGATGCTGGAAAAATCACGTTATGTGGTGAAGAAAGCTTTGGTACCGGCTCTGACCACGTAAGAGAAAAAGATGGTTTATGGGCGATATTATTTTGGTTGAACCTAATTGCCGTAAAAAAACAGCCCGTTAGTGAAATTGTTAAAAATCATTGGGCACAATATGGGCGTGATTATTTCACTCGTCATGACTATGAAGCGGTAGACAGCGCAGCCGCTAATGACATGTTTAGCCAATTAAAAGAAAAAATAGCGTCATTACCTGGTCAGGTTATTGCGGGTGCTACAGTAGAATCTGCAGATGACTTTGAATATATTGATCCCGTTGATAAGAGTATAACGACCGCGCAAGGCGTGCGACTTTATTTAAACAACGGCGGCCGTATTGTTTTTAGATTATCAGGAACAGGCACGCAAGGAGCAACATTAAGAGTGTATTTAGATTGTTACCAAGATGATCCTGCACTGCTAGAACAAGAAACACAACAAGCTTTGAGCGAGTTAATTGCCGTTGCAGAAGCGGTAGCCGGTATTAAAGCGTTTACGGGTAGAGAAAAACCTGACGTAATCACCTAATAACCACACTATACGCTTTGTATTTAAGCAATATGTACCTTGTAAATGTGCAGTCGTTAATTGATATTAGTTAATCTGAGTTAGTTAATGAATTAATTGATATTAGTTAACGTATTCGCTTAATAAATCAGTAGTTAATCTATATTTTTAGATAACTTTTCAGAATATACACGTTGATAAGCGATCTCAAAATAGAATAAAACAACAAAGGTGTTGAATGAAAATATTAATGGCCGCGGCAGAAAATGATGCTTTACCCCGTGGAAAAGTGGGTGGAATAGGTGATGTTGTTCGAGATATCCCACTTGCTTTAGCTAACATTGGCCAAAACGTTGATGTGGTAATGCCTGGATACGGCAGTTTTTCTAAACTCCCTGACTCAAAGCACATTACCTCATTAGACCTAATGTTTGGTGGGCAATTACACACGGTTGATATTTTTAAAGTGACAGTAAAAAACACGCATAAAACCGTGACGCAATGGGTGATAGAACATCCTTTGTTTGCGATAGGCGGCGTGGGGGAAATTTACTGTGATGACCCTGATAACAGACCCTTTGCAAAAGATGCGACTAAGTTTGCCTTATTTAGCGCAGCCATTGCACAAGCTATTATTAGCGATGTTTTTGGTTCTATTGATATACTACATTTGCATGACTGGCATACGGCAATGGTGTCTGTATTACGCGCTTATGATCCACAATATCAGTCATTAAAAGCCATTAAAACGGTGTACACAATCCATAATTTATCTTTACAAGGTATCAGGCCGCTTGATGGCGATGAGTCGTCTTTAAAAGCGTGGTTTCCGCATGTAAGCTTTGATCATAATCACATTAATGATCCCCGTTATCCGCATTGCTATAACCCTATGCGCTCTGGTATTAACTTGTCAGATAAAGTACATGCTGTATCACCTAACTACGCAAAAGAAATATTATTACCCAGTAATACTGAACAAGGTTATGTTGGGGGGGAAGGTTTAGAAAATGATTTAAAAAATGCGGTAAACACCGGAAGAATGCACGGCATATTGAATGGTTGTGAGTATCCTGATAAACCGAATGTTCGTCTCGATTTAAAAGACTTAATTAGCCTTTCTGAAACAGAAAACCTTAAGTGGATTGCTGATAAACCTTTACTTAATAACGCACACTTAATTGCGTTAACTCGCCTAAAGCAACTGAGTGAAAAAAAACAATCGAAATCCCCTTTAATCGTAACTTCTGTTGGTAGAGTCACAGACCAAAAAATTCGTCTTTTTCAACAAATAATGCCAAATGGCCAAACCGCATTAGAGCACCTATTAACCTTATTACCCGAAGCCGGTATTTTTATCTTATTAGGCAGTGGAGATAAAAAACTCGAAGACTTTTTAGCCCATATATCCTCAACACACAGTAACTTTATTTTTCTACAAGGTTATTCTGAAGCGTTATCTGAAAGTATCTATAGCTCTGGCGATTTATTCTTAATGCCTAGCTCATTTGAACCTTGTGGTATTAGTCAAATGTTGTCAATGCGTGCTGGCCAACCCTGCTTAGCTCACAGCGTAGGAGGGTTAAGTGACACTATCATTCATAATGTCAATGGTTTTACCTTTACGGGCGATACGCCACTTGAACAAGCTGAAAATATGCTTACTTGCTTTCAATCAGCAATAGTGACTAAAACAACACAGACAGCACAATGGAACAAGATTTGTAACAATGCACATAAGGCAAGGTTTTTATGGCAAGAAGTCGCAGAAAACTACATCAAATATTTGTATAGTTAGCGGCTTTTGAACGGTAGAAATAAACTGTTGATATGATCTTTGCAGCCGTTTTTTTTGATTGATTGATTGAGTACATTCCTGTAGCTAGCGACATGGATGTACCATAACGCAAAAAAATTAACGATTAACGCCCTACTTTTAGACAACATAACCCCCTAAATATCCCTTGAGGGATCCCCCTATTATTGCCAATCATCATAATATATCTATTTAGTCTTCTATTACGCTATAAAGCTTACGCATAACAGCGTAGGATCACGTTACTTTAGATAAAAAATTAGGTTTGCACTTTCTAGTGCACTAACATAAAAAATTATGCAACTAACCGCAAAAGCCTCACTGACTAACGCTTTACTTATTTCTATTTCTACGCCTGATTTTAAAGGTGATGAAGCAATAGAATCCCTTGCCGAACTTGCGCGTTTAGTGACTACACTCGGTTTTAAAGTCGTCGGTACACAATCACAAAAGCAAAGTTCAACTAAAAGAGTTAATGTACTGGGTTTAGGAAAGCTCGCTGAAATAGCCCATATTACGGGTAACCAAGGCGTAGTAGAAGAGTTTGAAGACTTATCTCAACAAGTGATGGATGAAGCTGAATTTGCTGAACTTCCGTCAGAAAACCTCCCTTTTGCTTGTGCTGATGTTGTGGTATTTGATTGTGATTTAAGCCCTTCTCAATTACGTAATGTTGAAAACCAATTAGGCGTAGAAGTCTTTGACCGTACTGGCATTATTATTGAAATATTTAGTCGTCATGCTCGTACCAAAACAGCAAAATTACAAGTCGAAATTGCTCGCCTTAATTACGTAGCACCACGCCTTCGTGAAACATCTTGTGGTGATAAAGAACGTCAAATGGGTAAAGGCGCGGGTGAAACGACACTAGAACTAAACCGTCGTGCCGTACGCGATCAATTAGCTGAACTTAAGCGTGAATTAATCAGTGTTCAAAATGAAATGAAAGGCAGACGTACGCAACGTTCTGAACTTTTTTGTGTGGCTTTAGTCGGCTATACCAATGCGGGTAAGTCATCAATGATGCGAGCCATTACCGGTAGTGATGTTGAGGGTGAAAATAAGCTATTCGCAACACTTGATACGACCGTTCGTGCATTATATCCCGCCACGCAACCTCGAATATTAGTCTCTGATACTGTTGGTTTTATTAAAAAATTACCGCATGATTTAGTCGCCTCATTTCACTCTACCTTAGCAGAAGCGCATGATGCCTCATTATTATTATATGTGGTTGATGCTTCCGATGCTTCTTTTCGTACACAGTTAGATGTAGTGCACGAAGTACTGGGCGAAGTTGGCGTTGAAGACAGTAAAAAATTACTGGTACTGAATAAATCAGACCAACTGAATAGTGAGCAACAACAATCGCTGATGGAAGAGTTTCCTGATGCCATGATGACGTCAGCACGTAACCCGCTTGATGTCGCTAAACTGCATGCCTATATTATTGATATTGCCCAGAATGAAATGATTGAAGAGGAAATTATTATTCCTTATACGGCGAAAGGGATCATTGGTGAAATTCGCTCAAGTATGAGTGTGATTAAAGAAGATTATGAATATAGTCATATCAAACTCACCGTACGTTCAAGCGCGATTGATCTCGCGAGATTAAAAAAGAAAATGTTAAAATGATAGAAACAAAAAGCCGACAATAATTGTCGGCTTTTTGGTTATAACTTATCGACTCAATACACCAGTACATCCATGGTTTTACTTTGCTTTCAAACTAAGTGGCATAATGATGTTTGACTTATTAATGCCTAGCTTTTCATCATTAAACGCTACGCGGCTATCAAGTAAAAACACATTAACACTAGGTACTTGTGCAATTTCAATAAAATACTTTTGAATCTGTAAAGCACGCTGTTTAGCCAGCCCTAAATATTCCGCTTCTGTTATCATGGTTTCAGCCAACATGGATGTTATCGCGTGAGTAAATGCTTGCTCTTTTAACTTTTCTTGAGATTCGTTTTGAACTAGCCCCTTATCAACTAACACCTTCTGAGCTAAGTCATTCGGCGTAGTGTTTTCCTCTACTTTATTTGAAGTTTTTGCTTTCAAGTCAACACCTTCTAGTTGAGATAAATTTT
>Ga0308012_10001999_pt1 | contig 10526 bp, 11 predicted proteins | sample Neamet179_FD_203133 | JGI IMG/M metagenome (GOLD analysis project Ga0308012, IMG submission 203133) | Marine microbial communities from water near the shore, Antarctic Ocean - #179 | ecosystem: Environmental > Aquatic > Marine > Unclassified | place: Southern Ocean | collected 2014-07-25 | reverse complement strand
AGAAGGACAGAAAGTGTTCTTCGTCAACAAACATTTTCGCTGTGCTTGCCGGGTCAGGATTAAAGGGCTCAATTATTTGTTCCTGTTGAACATCCCATAGTAATGCAGTCTGCATATCTTGTGGATGTGCAGCGGTAGCAGCTATGTAGAAAATGTTTGAGCGAACTGAGATTAAGAGCTGATTCGCAAATTCGATTTCGCTAGTGAAACTGAGGGAGTTGTTTTCGCCTTCCCATTGATTGAATTGCTCTAAAGCTGTGATCGCCTGCTCATCTAATATCTTTTGAAAGCCCGACAATTCAGGAGCGTCAAATGTCGGCCAAGTAATCTCATATGTCCCTTTGTCATATGCATCGCTCCAACATCGATCCGAATATTTGAGGCCTGCAGGCAGTCCGTCAGCCTTATTACTTGTCTCTTCTGAGATTTCAGGTGATACAGACATAGGTGCTGAGTCAGCAGGAATCGAATCTTCAACTAGCTCAATGGGTTCCGCTGGTTGAGGTCGTGAGCTCTCAATTTCAGTTACTGAGCTACCCGAACACGAGGCAGCTAGTAATAACGCGCTAACGGAACGCAACACAGAAAAACGATTTATATCAACCATAGTTACTTTCGACGCTCGGACAAACGGGCAAAGTTATAGAACACAGTCACTAATCGTTTTTTGCTACCTACAATCGGCAGCTGGCTCGCCGTGCGACTTTCGGAGCTTATTGAGCGCAGGTCTGCAACCCAATGAGTTCATATTTTTCGTAAAGATTAGTTCCGCGTTAACTGCTCGATCGCATCCAAAACACGGCGAGTTTCAGCACCAATTTCTGCACTGATCTGCTTCTCCAACGCGTCAGTTTGAGTAACAACTCGAAGCTCAACTTCTTCGGTCACTGAATCTAGTTGCTGCTCAATTTCCTGAATCTGAACTTCTATTTCAGAACGCAGTCGCTCTTCGATTTCTGCGGTTTTATCTTCCACTGATGCAACAATCGCATCGCTGACTTTTGGCAAGATCACTGCACCCAGGATCCCTAGCAGAACAACAACAACTAACATTGCAGCCGTCACTTTGCCTACAAACTTTAGTGCCAAGCCCATCAGATCTCCGTAACTCTTAAGATACGGGTAGCACACTAACGAAATCCCTTACTTTGTGATACAAATTCACTAATTTACCCCACAGCGGTTCTCATACAAGAACGAGTGCTTAAGAGGAGTTCTGCTGCGAACATGGTTGCCAAGTCGCTTCGGAGCGAACAAACATTTATATCAAAAGCTATCACTTACTGAGGTTTAATTATCGTGTCGGGGCTCCACAACACGACGATTACAAAAACTTAAATATGATGGTCATCGCAAGTTTCTGCAAGAAGCTATCGATCTAGCTGATGCAGAGGTTAATTTCTCAGGAGCCGAAGCCGTGCTCGTGGTTGCTACTCCCAACGCCACCGAAATCAGATACGGGCCAACTTGGATGGGCGTTCCCTCTTCTCCTCTGCAGGCTGACGGCCAAATTATGACAAATGGCATAACTTCAGGAGCGGATCTAACGTACTGGAAGCACTTGTGGTACCCCCACGAATTCGGCCACTCCCTCGGTTTACCTGATCTTTATGGCGCCAATATTCCAGGCAGAGGAGGCTGGACCCGCCCCTTTAGTCTTATGGATGACATATCGAGTTCAGCGCCGGGCTACATGGGCTACTCCCGATGGGTCCTTAAATGGATTGATGATTCTCAAGTGCGCTGCGTAACAGCCAACGCCACCGTGGCTCTCACTCCCCTCGCCACACCGACAGGTGCCAAACTCGTAGTAGTTCCACTTACCTCAACTTCAGCCCTTGTCGCCGAAGTTAGACGAGCAACAGGATATGACGCTGAGCTAGAAAGAGAAGGGGTCATTGTTTATGTCGTTGACACAAACAATCGAGGAAGAAACGGAGGAAGCTACGGCGATGGGCCAATAGAAGTGCTCAATAACGCTCGCTCTCTTGGCGAAGGTGAATCGTTAACGCATTTCGGAGTTTCCTTTGAAGTTCTAGAATCGCAATCAACTCAAGATCTAATCCGAATTACTTTCAACGACACAGACGGTTAACTCATTACTCCGCTACAGGTTAAGGTTTTTGTCGGCATTCCTGTCCGGTTCAGATCGCTATGTCGAAGCGCGTGTAGTCGCTAAGCACGTTCGCTATTGTCTCGGGTCCGTAACGGTACTCGTTTTCTACTTCAGCGAAAGGTGCGTAACAATAACGGCGTTCCTCAGGACGAGCCTGATGTCGCGCATCCAACGCTACTTGAACAACTGCTGAGCGACGTCGAATGTGTTGCGCGTCATAGACCTTCTTACCGCTCTTGTTGTCATCAAGGGTGATATTGAGTCCACCAGAAACCCCCAGCACCGATGAGTGAGGGTAAAAACCAAAAGTGATCGACACACGCGGGTCCGGCGAAGTGTTCGCAAACGAACCATGCAGCATCTGACGATTAACAATAGTCACATCACCTGCGTTAGCGATAAGCGGTATGGCATCAGGCAAACGCTCGCCGGTTTCATTGGCTGCTACGCGTTGCCGAATATCTATACGCCCTTCGGTGTGGGAACCAGGAACAATCCACAACGCATTAGCGGGGGTCGTGTCATATAGCTGGACCTGGAAGTTGAAGCCATGAATGCCGGGATACCAGTCCGGGTTATCCCAGTGGGTTGCTCCATCTTGATGCCACGCTACTGACCCACCAACTCCGGGCTTCTTTACGAAAATAGAGTCATTGTATGGGACAAAATCTGGTCCGTTTATGGCCTCAGCGATGCTTAAAAGCTCTGGGTGACCATACAGACGAAGAGCTGCAGGCATCGAGGTGCACATCTGCAAAATCAGATGAACCACGTGGTCAGGAGCGTCGTCATCGGGTGTCGGCTCGGTGAACTTGACTGGATGACGGCCACTCAGCAGATCAGTTCCACCCCAGGGATCTGATAGCGGCTTAATAAAAATGTACGGCCGTATCGGGTAGTCGAGCCCAAGCGCTGGGCGTCCTTGTTTATCGGTATCGGAATCGGGGGGCGATGGAGCGCGCTCGATTGTGTCCTCCACGGCAGTGCGCAGCTCAGCGACTTCGTCGAGATCGACAACACCTTCGAAAATGTAGAATCCGTTGGTCTCAAACTCGGCGAGAATATCTGAGTGTAAATTGCCATCCGCGTCGTAACGTACCGGCCCTCGACTACCAAGCGCTGATGCTGCAAGGTTGCGTTCAGCCACATAATCGGCCATCGAAGCAGCGTGTTCGTCCGCCGAGAGCTCAGTGAGTGCCATCTCGTCCCCTAATGTTTTATTCCCCAGTACTGATAAGCCTAGGTCACCTTTGAAGCTGATTCCACTAGCAGGACATGTTTGCTGCGCCCCAACAAGTCGAGCGGTCATCGAGTAACGAAATCTGGTTTGGGTTCTTTCGGGTAGCGCTACATAGTTTGGGGTTCAATGAGGAAATCAAATGGAACTTTCGTGAGATAGCCAAGGAAGGAGAATTGATCAAAGACCAGGTAGCTTTGGTTCTTCGTTGCCATCAGAGTCCTAGCATGTTTAGGTGCGTCGAATCTCTCTGCGACTTGTTGTGTTCTGTTTGTTGGCGTTGGTTGTTGCGGGCTGTGGCGATTCTTCAGGTTCCAAGCCATCGGAAACCGTTCTAACAGAGGATGAGCGGGCCTGGTGCTCACAACACCCTGAGGCTCATGGCGCAGCGGCATCTGCTCTTAGTATCTCATTCGTTGGGGATTATATAAGAGCTTCGAGTGCGACTGGGGGCACAGACATCACCGGTCTTGAGCCACCATTTCTCGCTGTGCCTTCTGGCGATAACGAGCCTCTCACCTACCGACCTCAGTTTGAAAATAGCGAAGATTCTGACCGAGCCTGCCGAGCTGCTTTCAACACCGTCGACTAACCCGATCGATTCAGGGTGGTCGCTAATTTAGGCGCTTGCGCTACTGGTCTGCTTTGTCTTAATCGGCCATGATGGCGACGTTTATTTCGTTAGAGCTCGAGCATCACAGAGCTCTTCCAGGTGAGCAAAAATGGGGAACGTCTCAGTGAAACAACGTACGAGAGCCGCTGCACAATAACGACCTTTAAATAGATTCTGCTCTATCGTTTTTTGCATCACTCATCACTTGATTCATCGAGGAAGCCTCCTAGTGGAGGTCTTATTCCTTCGTCTTTTTTCTTTTGCAATTTTTCGAGCCAATCATTCGCTTCATTCGTGACCGGTTCTTCGGCTTCGGCGTGCTCAACTTTTGTTTCGTTTACTTCATCGTCAACTAATTGTTGAAACTGTTCGCGAGCCTTTCTTAAAGTCACATCATCAAAAAATTCTCGAAGCTCTTCTGGTTCATACACTTCTGCTATTGCTTCCACCATCATCCCCATCGGCACTAAAATGGGCTGTTCGTTATGATCCTCTGGTAGCGAGGGGTTCGAGTACCAAATCGCAGCGCTCGGCTCACCTTCGAATATCTCTTCGACAGCTCCAAAAGTGATGGTGTATTTACGTCCTGTGATATCGCAGTCCCATGCCCAAGTTGGTCCTGGTTCTACCATGTCTTGTTCTTCTGGGTCCATAGTTCGATGTTATAAGGCATTCCGAGAGTCGGCGCTCTAGCGCTAACAACGGTAAAAAAATATCTGCTAAACAATTAAGTGAACGAGGAGAAGCCTTACCTATCAGTGCCGACTGTTCAACATTTAGATGTCGTGACTGTCGAGATAGGTGACCTGAAGATTGCCTGCTAACACAGGGGCGAGTAGCTCCGGGAGACCAGTATCCATGCGCCATTTCAGGTAAGCCTGATGGTTTGCTTTAACCGCAAACTTCTCCCAGAGAACGACGGTATCAGGGTTGCTATCATCGCTATAAACCTCAATGGACTCGCAGCCTTCGAAGGCACGAGTGTCGGCAAGAGCTTCGCTAAGGATTGCAATTAGCTCGGGTCCTTTGCCTTCTTGGCACGGGAATACAACGTGAATAATTTGAGACATTTCATTTCCTTGTTTGAAGTTAAGTTTCACTTTATGCCCCAGCTCGAACCGGTTCAATAGTGTGACCTTAGAATTACTCAAGTCCATCCCCGCAACAAAAGAAGAAGCCAAACGTCACGATGATGACCATGGCAGCGTGTTCCACGACTGTGCACGCAACAAAGAATTTCAAAATGACAACCACCGGATCCAGTACATAGAAGACATGTGGTATTCAGTTGAAACAAAAGGCGGCAGCTCTGTCTTCGCGGAGCGAGCATTGACACAGCAGCCCTGATAGTTGCGGCTTGGAGGTTCGCTCCCCTAATCGAACCTTAAGCGCTTTCTTCGAACATGCTTGCTAGCCCGCATTCAGGCGCCCAATCATGCAGCCGATGCTTCGAAGGCAGATTCGGTGGTTTGACCGCAACCCAACTTCACATCTGAGACAACGCGAACCTGGAGCGCTAAGAGATGTCCTCGCGGTGGCCGTCAGCGTGGATGGCAAACCGGCGCGCCTCCGCTCCGTGGTTCGGCGTCTCGTTTGGCCAGGGCCAGCCACCGAACTGGGTGGCTTGATAGTCGGTGAAAGCGTCTTGGATCTCGCTCTGGGTGTTCATCACGAACGGGCCGTGCTGCGCCACCGGCTCTCCGATCGGTCTGCCTTGAAGGATCATGATCTCGATGCCTTCGGGCCCAGCACTCAGCTCGGTTACCTCGTCGGATTGGATCAACGCACCGGTTCCTGCGCCGATCTCGGTGGCACCGATCGTAACGGTCGATCCTTCGAACGCATACAGCGCACGGGTGGATCCCTCAGCTGCCACGGGGAGCTCGAAGCGCGTGTGGGGTTCCATGGACAGGTGCCAGATAGCCACGTCGGCTCCGTCACGAGAAGCCCAACTGTCGGGCGGAGGAGTAGCGGGCTCAAGATTTCGGATGTGACCGGCTAAGACAGTGAGACTGACGGAGCCCTCACCATTCGCGCCTGTGATTACCTCGGTGGGTGTGAGGTGGCTCCAGAGCATCGTGAAATAGGGGTCAACCATCTTGTCTCTAGACGGGAGGTTCAACCAAATCTGGAAGAGTTCCAATGGGTTGGGCGCATCGTCGTTGAGCAGTGGAAACATCTCACAGTGTTGAATCCCTGACCCGGCGGTCATCCACTGAGTGTCACCTTCACCGAAACGAGCGGTCGCACCTAGCGAGTCAGCGTGGTCGATGTAGCCGCAGCGTACATAGGTGATCGTCTCGAAACCTCGATGCGGGTGTTGTGGAAATCCGGGGACTGCTTGTCCGTGATACATACTCCATCCGTCTCGGCCCGAGAAGTCGTTCCCGAGCTGGCGTCCTGTGAGCGGTACGCCGGGTGCCAGCGCCCCGTCGCTCGCCGGGTACTCATCATTGTGGTAGGCCACGAAGAGGAACGGGTCGACAGTAGGCCATTGTGACCCGAGGGGGAACTTCTGCAACACCGAGTCGGCCATACTGCCAGCCTACGAACACCCGAGTCCTTTCTCACTCTCCTTCGATAGCGGCGGCTCCGCATGGTCTAACCTTGGTTTTAAGCGCGAGCGCCGATGCGGACTTCGCCGTTAATCCCCGACCGTTCCAGCATGGCTGGTCCGACAAAAACCAATACAATAGACGCTCTGTTAGCTCTGGAGATGAAAAGCTATGACAACAGTTCCAATGGAGTTCGACCCCGCTCAAATCGAAGCGAAGTCGCCGCCCGAAGCTCGCATGTACAACGACGACATGGCAAAAGAGCCTATGAAGTCAGCCCTTGAAAACAATCCTGAGATCTATTTCGTTCCGCCGCAGCGCGGTTCAGAGTGGGGAACATGGGAGTTCAAACCGGGCTCATACTATGACACCACGACCGGTTCGAAGCACCCGTACTGGAAGAATAAGAAGCTCCCCTCGCCCACCAAAGATATTGATCAGTTGCGCTCAGACCTACTCAAGTGGGGCTATTGCATCATTGAAAACGCCATCGCCGCTAACCAGATCGAGGCGATGCGCAAACGCGTTCTCGAACAAGCTGAAGGCGAGCGACAGGCTCGTATCGCCCAGAAGACACCAAGCGGCCAGAACATCAACTGCTGCATCAACAAAGGTCGATGCTTCGAAGGGCTTATTGAGCAGGACCCAACCATCGTCCAAGGAGGCCCACTTATCGAGCAGCTCATGACCGAGGCGCTTGGACCTGATTGGATCTGCACGTCGCTCATTGCAGCTATCTCCCTCAAAGGAGGCGTGCCACAGGCCTTGCATCAAGACCAGACCGACTCGGCGGAAGCGCTGAAACCAACACTTGTTAACACCCTCGTAGCTATCAGCGACATCGACCAGAATAACGGCGGAACCCTTCTCATTCCGGGAAGTCACGACGTGCTTTCTCGGGCGATGCGCGAACGCCGACCTGTCGGCAAGTTGCCACCTGCCATTAATCTTGAGGCCCCGGCGGGATCTATAACCCTAACCGATGGGCGCATCCTTCACGGCACGGGCATTAACCACACTGATGAACCCCGGATCGTGATGCTCAACTCGATGCAGGCGAACTGGAAGCGTCAGCAAGAGAACTGGATGCTTTCGGTCCGCCCTGAGGTACTCGAACGAGCAAGCCAAAAGCTGCTCCAACGCATGGGATTCCAGGCCACCACCGGCAGCCAAACCAACGAAGGTCATGGCTTCGGCGCTCGGGGACTAATCGGCGAACAGGCAGGCGCTCTACGCGACTTCCGTCTGGCAGCCGATCGCGGCGAGTATCTCCGCGTCGGCGAACTCGGACCCAACTCCTCACAACAAGACCTCAAGGCACCCTTTACTTTGCGAAAGGTCGTCGCCGATGCTCGCTCGGGCGGCGCGAGCGCACCTTTAGGTATCGGCGGGAACCACGAAATCGGTGGCTAGCTAACGCACGCCCAACGCTAGACATTATTTGCCGTGAGACCCGAGTCACACACCACTAGCATCTCGACCTACAACAAAACCGAAGTTAGCTTCAATTACTGTTTTGAAATTGAAAGCCATACATCTGCTCGACTATGCAAAAGCACTCAGTGGGCTCAGAGCCCAAAACGCAAAGAACCCCCCGCGAAGGGAGGCCCCGAGCTGCTGACAGAATCAACTGCCAGCTCTCCCGATAAGGAGGACTCGATGAGGGTTAGACATCGAGTGATGTGATTATACGGTGGTTGGTTGAGGTTTACGTTTTTAGCTCAAAACGACAAAAAGACCTCTCCAAAGAAAGGCCTACTGTGAGGTATCTTCGCTACAGTCCCCGAGGTGAAAAGCCCGTGTTGCCTGTCCGAGGCGTTGTGGCTTTGTTGATTGTGACTGTGTTTGATGTTGCTGGATATGGTTCAGGTTGAGAACCGAACAAAAACGTGGCACCAGATGCAACTCTTGCTTCTGATAGTCGCACTGAAGGTGAACGTGATCACCTCGACGGCGACCTCTATAACCAGTGTGATGCTGCGCCGATGAGTAGGACAGTGCCAGATGAGGTTGGCCTGAGCCTTTATGACATCGAAAGAAAGCTTGACGACCTTCAGGGCGAAGATCGATAGTTTAAGTTTTGTCCTAAAACGCCAAAAGACCCCCTCTTCCGGGGAGGAAGGGAGGCCTATTGACAGATGCTCTCATTATACGTTGGCGAGTTTGGCTTTGCGATTGACTCACTTTTTTTACTGGCGATGGGGATTCACTAGCTCCTGGAAGTTTTCTTCAGCAGCGAAGGTGATGTCGATCTGACCACCATGTTCCGTCAGCTTCTCGATAGGCCTTGAGACCGAGTCAAGTTGCCTTGTGATGGCAATTTTGCTCCTGACCCTCTAACGAGCGCCCATCATTCTTGCTTGCTGCTCTTGCGAAGATAAATCGCTCCGGTGGAATCTCATTTCATTTTCATTACATAGGTCTCCTGCATTGGTTTTTTGCACTAACGGGAGGACTCTTCTCGGTCCCGCGTCTCGCGCTGCCGCGTATGACCCTTATCGCCATAACGAGTTCTGACTTTTATAAGAAAACCACGAAAGGGCCCGATAGAAGAAACCGGTTCAGGTTCTTCATTATCTTTGACCCGAGACCTAGGATGTCTGGGTGCGCCGGGTTCCACTAAGACTGATTACTTCCTGCTTCCTAGCGTTGACGGTTATGACAGGCTCCTGCGCAACTACCAATAACTCCAGCACTATCGCTCCGACCACCACTGTCATGGCTATTAACTCCAATAAGATTCAAACACCCGACACTCGATATCAAGGCTACGTGAGCACTGTTTACAGTGACCCAAATGTTTGGTTGTGCTTGCCAGACGTTGACGACGTTTGTGAAAGCGATCAAACAACAACGGCAATTTATGCTGACGGAAGAACCGAAATAATTGTTGCTGGAACGGCCTCAGATCCTCCAGTTGATTGTTTTTACATCTACCCCACAGTAAGCCAAGATTTGACCCCGAACAGTGATTTGATCCCCGATGCAGAAGATGAGATAGCCAGCGTATGGGCTCAAGTTTCTCGCTATAGCGAAGTGTGCGACATATACGCACCGGTGTATCGACAAAGACCAATACCGGCTATTAATGGCTTGATTGACGTTCCCGAGGATGACTTAATTGGTGGCCCCGGTACAACTGGTTTTGAAATCGCTTACTCAGATGTTTTTGATGCGTTCAGGCATTACATCTCAAATGCCAACAAGGGCCGTGGCTTTATACTGATCGGCCATTCTCAAGGCACCGCAATGTTGACGGAACTACTCAGAAGAGAAATCGACCAAACCCCCATTCTTCGTGATCGTTTCGTTTCCGCTCACCTACTCGGAGGCGCACATATTGCTGCAGATAGTAATGAATTTGAGACAATTTCTGGTTGTAAACAAGTGACAGAAATCGGATGCATCATTGCATACAACACCTTTCACGATGATGTGCCTCCTCCTCCTGAGTCATGGTTCGGTCGGACCTGGCACCATGCCTCTTGGAGCATTACCTCTTGGGCGGATCTCTCATGGAAAGATGTCGTGTCTGCTCCCTCACTATGTGTGCACCCAAGAAGCTTCACTTCTGGCAAGGCAGAGTTGACGCCGTATTTTCCCGTTAATGAAGACGTCAGAAAAGCGTTTAAGGTAACGACTCCTTGGGTGACCTATCCGAGCGTAATAGTTGGCGAATGCATCGATGATGGGACATTTGGCTACTTATCTGTTGAAATTCGCGCCGGTTTAGGAGATCTGCGAGCAGCACACATCAGCGAAGGGTTTGATCCTCAATCTGGTTTCCATGGCTTCGATGTGAATATTGCTTTAGGGGATCTAATCGCCGCAGCTGAAACTCAATCCTTGAACTACTCAGAATCGGTTCGCCAACCTTCTGATCCGTAGGCCTTAAATAGGATCTCTGGGCATACCCCAACACCACCACGTAGACACCACCGACTAACCCAACGATTATCGGGCAGGCGCTGCGGACCTCGCAAGGAGGTGGCTGCAGTTCAAGAT
>Ga0308012_10001992_pt1 | contig 10543 bp, 9 predicted proteins | sample Neamet179_FD_203133 | JGI IMG/M metagenome (GOLD analysis project Ga0308012, IMG submission 203133) | Marine microbial communities from water near the shore, Antarctic Ocean - #179 | ecosystem: Environmental > Aquatic > Marine > Unclassified | place: Southern Ocean | collected 2014-07-25 | reverse complement strand
GCTGCAACACTTTTACTGCCCAATCGTTAATCGGAGAACAAACCACGCTTGAGTGTTAAAGAAGTTTATAGTTATTGTACAATTATGTTGATCCAACCCACCCCTCTCAACGACAAGACGCAAAAAGTGCGATCGAAGGTTTTCATGTGTGGCCCCGGTCTAAACTTTACTCAACATTTTTTTAATAGGATGATAAAAATTGAATTATATCAGTAAAATGCAAGATATCAAAAACGTAACGCCGATCACTGACAATTTAGACGGTTGGGTGGTTACTGAGGGTGTGCCGACGATGAAAACCTGGATACTCTATACCAGCCATGATGAGAGTATGATCTCTGGCTATTGGGAGGCAACCCCAGGCTCCTACCATGCGACCTATACCGACTATGAGTTTGTGCACATTATTGCCGGTAAACTGATTATTACCGCGGATGGTGAAAGTCCTGTTGCACTTGGCGCTGGCGACGCTTTTATTATAGAGCCCGGCTTCAAAGGGACATGGCAAATCATTGAGCCCATCCGTAAACATTTTGATATTAAACTTAAATAAAATTGGGCTTAGTTTCTTAAGGTCTTTTCTTGTGATCTTTAGATCTTTTTAGCCTAGAAGGCTTGCCTTATGGCACTATATAAAAGGTAATATTTTGAGGTAGGCGAGATTATGGCCAGTTTAGAAGTTTTATATAATGCAGAATGCCCTATATGCAGGCGCGAGATTGATCATTACCAAAGTCTGTCTGGCGATGATGTTGAGTATATTAAACTTACACCGGATATCGCTACCGTTTGGGGCCTGACCGAAGATCAAGCCGCACAGCAATTGCATGCAAGGCGCGGGGGAAATTTGATAGTTGGTGTAGATGCTTTCGTAGCTATTTGGCAGCGGCTGCCCTATTTTAGGGTGCTTGCTTTGATCGTGAAATTTAAGCCAATCAAGGCGATTTCCTCGGTAGTGTATCGCTTGATATTGGCACCACTGCTGTTTGCAGCCCATAAAAAACGTCGCGCACGATCTAAGTAAGTGCGCTGTGATTGCAGCTTGCTCAAGTGTGCCCGAAATAGCTATTTTCGTGCCGCCTCTATACTTCTTAGCTAAAATGGCCTACCCGCGCCTCATCGAGGCCCACTGAAAGGGCTTCTTGGGGTTTGTCGGTCCATGGGGGGCTGCAGCGCCCGGATGACATAGAAAGATATCCTTGTGAAACAAGCTCTAGCTGACGCGCTGCAAAAGCGCGGCTACGAAACTTTGACTCCTGTCCAAACCGCGGTGACTGCCTCTGAATTGGCAGATGCTGATTTGCTAGTCTCTGCCCAAACTGGATCTGGTAAAACTGTGGGCTTCGGCCTTGCAATTGGTGATAGCCTGTTGGGTGAAGATGAGGTATTTGAACGCGCTGCCAAACCTTTGGCCTTAGTTATTGCACCAACCCGTGAACTAGCTTTGCAAGTTAAACGTGAACTGCAATGGCTCTACGCTGAAGCACGCGCAACGATGGCCTCCTGTGTGGGTGGTATGGACATGCGTGATGAGCGCCGCACTCTCGAACGAGGTGCGCACATAGTTGTGGCAACACCGGGCCGCCTGCGCGATCACATTATGCGCAAATCCATTGATCTGTCAGAATTGCGGGCTGTGATCTTGGATGAAGCTGATGAAATGCTAGATCTGGGGTTCAAAGATGATCTGGAATTCATTTTGGGCCATGCTCCTGAAACTCGCCGCACCTTAATGTTTTCGGCTACTGTGCCAAAATCTATCGCAACACTGGCGAAATCTTATCAAAAAAATGCTGTACGCGTGTCGACCGTAGCAGAGAAATCGCAGCACACTGACATTCAGTACAGGGCTTTGAGCGTTTCGGCGCGTGATATGGAAAATGCTATCATTAACGTTTTGCGGTTCTATGAAGCGCCAAACGCGTTGGTCTTTGCCAATACTCGTGTGATGGTGAATCGCCTAACTACTCGCCTGTCAAATCGTGGCTTCTCTGTCGTGAGCCTTTCGGGTGAATTGAGCCAGGCCGAGCGGTCTCATGCTTTGCAAGCCATGCGCGATGGACGTGCGCGGATTTGTGTGGCCACTGATGTGGCCGCCCGTGGTATTGATTTGCCAAACCTTGATCTGGTGGTACATGCCGAGTTGCCCACTAACTACGAAATTCTGATGCACCGTTCTGGTAGAACAGGCCGGGCCGGTCGCAAAGGGATCTCCGCTCTAATCGTGCCACCATCGGCGCGCCGTAAAGCTGAGCGAATCTTACAGGGTGCAAAAGTTACAGCAGAATGGGCTGTGCCGCCCTCTGCGGATGAGGTGACAGCCAAAGACCGCGAACGTTTATTGGCTGATCCAGCTTGGCATGAAGAAATTAATGAAAAGGATCAGGTGGCTGTTGATGAGTTGTTGTCCCATTTTAGTCCAACTCAAGTGGCTGCGGCATATTTGCGAATCTACACGGCCAAGCAATCAGCACCGGAAGAGCTTTCAGCGGTAGATTCCCGTGACGCCAAAGACGCCAAGCCAAGACGGGCTGCTGACTTTGGACCTACCATTTGGTTTTCCGTTCCAGGTGGCCGCGCCGCAGGAACAGTTCCTGGACGCTTGTTGCCAATGATCTGTAACTCTGGTGGTATCACCAAACACGATATTGGGGCGATCAAAATTCACCCAGATGCGTCCTTTTTCGAAATTAAGTTGGCTAGTGTCCAGGGCTTCAAAAAGGCCTTAGGCCCCGATATGACCGCAGAGGACAATGTCGTGGTGACTGAACTAAAAGGTCCCCCTGCGGATGTGCCTTATGAGCGGTCAAGCTCTCCAAAGCCTTGGGCCGATAAAAAGCCACGTGCTAAGGAAAAGCCTAGCGCTCCAATTGAGTGGAACGATGCGCCAACCCCAAAACAACGTAAGCCAAAGCCAAGTGAGGGTAAACCTTATGCAGGAGAGAGTAAGCCAAAGTATAAGCCTAAGACCGCGGCTCAGGCTCGCCCTGAGGGTGTGGTGGAAACTTTCAAGAAGAAGCCCAGTGCTGCTGTAGATGTCTCCAAGCCATATGCAGGCAAGTCGTCTAAGTTTGCCGGTGGTCCTGGTAGTAAGCCTAGTGGCAAACCTAGTGGCAAACCTAGTGGTAAGCCTAGTGGCAAACCTAGTGGTAAGCCTAGTGGCAAACCTGGTGGTAAGCTTGGAAAATATACTGGTAAGGCAAATCCAAAGGTGGGTAAGCCCGGCCCTAAGGTGAGTAAACAGAAATTTGATCCGGGTAAGCCAAAGCGCAAACCTTCTTAAGTTTACTGCATGCAACCCAGATTGGAGCATTTTTTGAGAAAAAATGTATCAAAGGAGATTCATAAGTCGAATCATCTCTGTTACGGATCGGTAAGATAAAGTCAGGGCAAGAGTGAGCAGTGAAGACAAGCTGGGCCAGTACGCCACCATTGTGATCTTGGGATCCCGTAGAGAAGTGGAGGCAACGCTTTGCGGCCCAATTCCTCAAGAAGAGATATTGATGAAGGAGGAGTGCCATAAGGCGCTCCTCTTTATTTTTCCGGATAAAAGTAACTTGGGGTACGCGTTTCGGCTAGTTTATGACCCGCTGAAGCCCTTAGCCTTACTTCCCTTCTTGACATTAAATAGATTGGCTGGCATCCGCACTCTATTGGTGTTGGTGGCCCCCGTAAGGGGATGCCTGTCGGGGTTCGCCCAAAGGACAACGCCCTTCATAGTGGCCCGTGTCGGGCTTCGAACATATCTGAAGGAGATCAGCCGGTGACAAAACGTACCGCTGCCAAATATAAAATTGACCGTCGGATGGGCGAAAACATCTGGGGTCGTCCTAAATCACCCGTAAATCGTCGTGAATATGGCCCGGGCCAGCATGGTCAGCGCCGTAAAGGTAAATTGTCGGATTTTGGCATTCAGCTGCGCGCTAAGCAAAAGCTGAAAGGCTATTACGGCGATTTGACTGAGAAGCAATTCCGCCGTATTTACGCTGAAGCTGAACGTGTAAAAGGCGATACTGGCGAAAACCTAATTGGTTTGTTGGAAAGTCGTTTGGATGCAGTTGTGTATCGTGCCAAATTTGTGGCCACAATCTTTGCAGCCCGTCAGTTCGTAAATCACGGCCACGTTCGTGTTAACGGTAAAAAAGTTAATATTGCATCTTACCGTGTGTCCGAAGGAGACGTGATCGAAGTGCGTGATCGTTCAAAACAGATGGCTGTTTTACTTGAAGCTACACAATTGGCTGAGCGGGACGTCCCTGACTACATGGATGCCGATCATACAAAAATGACTGCAACGTTTGTGCGCACTCCCGGTCTGGGCGATGTGCCCTATCCAGTTGTGATGGAACCGAACCTCGTGGTGGAATTTTACGCGAAGAACTAATCTTCGCCAAACTTATTTCAAAAGGCCGCGACGGGAAACCGCCGCGGCCTTTTCTTTTGTGGAATTGACGTTAAAACGAAAGCAGAAAGGAATATCGGATGACACAACCAAAACCTCAGCCCGGAATATTGGACATTGAGCTTTATATTGGTGGAAAATCCACTGTTCATGGTGTGCAGGATATTCTTAAGCTGTCCTCAAATGAAAACCCAAATGGCCCACCTATGTCAGCACAACAAGCGCTTGCTGCGGCGGCCACTACTCTGCACCGCTATCCGGGATCAGACCACAGCGGTTTACGTAATGCTTTGGCAGATGTGCACGGGATTGATGTAAATAAAATCATATGTGGTTGCGGTTCAGATGAGTTAATTAGCTTTCTGTGTCAGGCCTATTCAGGGCCAGGAGTAGAGGTGATCCACACCTCGCACGGTTTTTTGATGTATAAGCTCTATGCCATGGCGGCCGGTGCTACGATTGTGTCAGTACCTGAGGCTGATCGCTATGTGAATGTGGATTCTATTCTGGCCGCAATAACACCGTGTACGGGGCTGATCTTTGTGGCAAACCCAGGCAACCCAACTGGTACGAAAATTTCAGACACGGATATTGCGCGTTTGATTGAGCGTGCGCCAAAGGATGTGCTTATCGTTTTAGATGGCGCATATGCTGATTACATTGAAGGATGGGATGGCGGTGCAAGCTTTGTGGAAAGTCACAGCAATGTGGTAATGCTGCGTACTTTGTCAAAGATGTATGGCCTGGGTGGTCTGCGAGTGGGCTGGGGCTATGGGCCCAAACATGTAATCGATGTGCTCAACCGGGTGCGTGGACCTTTTAACCTTTCGGCCCCATCGCTAGCGGCAGGAGAGGCTGCGGTGCTCGACCGTGATTTCGTGATTAACCACCGCATACAGAACAATACTGCGCGTAGCTGGTTAGCCGATGAATTAGCAGCCCTCGGGGTAGCGTCTGATCCTTCTGAGGCCAATTTCATTCTAGCACGTTTTAGCGATCAAACCCACGCTGAGGCCTGTGATGATTACTTGCAAGCCGTAGGTATCTTGGTGCGCCGAGTGGGTGGCTATGGACTTCCACAGGCACTCCGTATCACAGTACCTGATATGGTCGGCTGTGCGCGGGTGGTTGCGGGTATCAAAGCTTTTTTGGAGCAAGCAGCATGAGCTATGATCGGGTTGCCCTGATTGGACTTGGGCTCATCGCTTCTTCCATGTTTTGGGCTATGAAGCGCGCGGGAATGTCTGCGCATGTTACCGGCTATGCGCGCTCTGTCGAAACTCGGAATGTCGCCCGTGACATTGGTCTTTGTGATACGGTCTGCGATGATTTGATTTCAGCCGTTACTGATGCTGATCTGGTGGTGCTCTGTCTACCCATTGGAGCCATGGGACCAGTGATGTCTGAAATTGGTCCTTATTTAAAGCCCGGTTGTACAGTGAGTGATGTGGGCTCTGTCAAACGTGCGGTTATTGATGCGGTGCAGCCGCATATAGCCGAGGGTATTCATTTTGTACCGGCCCATCCCTTGGCGGGTACTGAGCATTCTGGTCCAAAGGCTGGATTTGCAGCTTTATTTGATAGCCGCTGGTGCCTCTTGACGCCTAATGGCGCGGATCCTGTGGCTGTTTCAGCTCTTTCAGTCTACTGGCAAGCGCTTGGCGCCAAAGTGGATGATCTTGATCCGGACCATCATGACCTAGTCCTCGCCGTCACCAGCCACGCACCACATTTAATTGCCTATACTATGGTTGGCGTGGCTGATGATCTACATCGGGTCACTAACTCGGAAGTTATTAATTATTCAGCTACTGGATTTCGCGATTTTACCCGCATTGCGGCCAGTGATCCCACCATGTGGCGTGATGTATTTTTGTCAAATAAAGATGCTACCCTAGAGATTTTAGGGCGGTTCACTGAAGAGCTATTTGCCTTGCAACGCGCAATCCGTACTGGCGACGGGGATCTCTTGCATGATTACTTTACTCGCACCCGTGCAATCCGCCGCGGCATCATTGATGCCGGTCAAGATACGGACGCACCAGATTTTGGACGGACCAAGGGCTAGCGTGTCTCAATCCAAACCAAGTGCGCTGGCCAAGCTTATGAGTACTCTTTATTTAATGACCATTCATAAATGAATTTATATATGTTTAGGATAATGAAATTAATGTGTTTCACGGCCACCAGGACCACTTTATGCTTCAGTAAGAGATCACGCAAAAGCGCATAATTCCTTCCTATTTTTCTCTTCCAATAATTTGAATAATAAGCTTTGTCTGTATGCTTATGGATTATTCCACGTATTGTGGGCTGGAGCGACTATATACCAAATTAAAAAGAATTCTTAACTACTATTTCTCTACGTTCAAATTGTGGTTATGGATGCTTAGAATTTGGAACCATAGATGGTGAAATGGTGGTGTGCGATGTGGATATTTGGCTATGGCTCTTTGCTGTGGAACCCTGGATTTGAACCAGTGGAGCAAGTCCGTGCGGACCTTCAAGGTTATAACCGAAGCTTTTGTATGCTCTCAATCCACCACCGTGGTACCGAGGTTAATCCTGGGCTAGTGCTTGCATTGGCTGAAGCAGGGGCTGAGGCAATGTGTTCCGGGATGGCTATGCGGGTATCAGAAGCCCAAGCTGATGAGGTGTTAGCGAATTTGCGTGAGCGCGAGCTGATTTCTTCAGCATATGAAGAGAAATGGATCAATCTCACCCTAATTGATGGCCGCTGCGTGCGTGCCGTGACCTATGTGGTTGATCAAAACCATGTGCAATACTGCCAGTATGACCTGGACCATCAAGCTCGCATTATAGCCAGTGCTGTGGGAGGGCGTGGGCCTAACCCTGAGTATTTGTATAAAACTGCTGAATTACTGCAATCCTTGCATATTGCAGACACGGAATTAGACTATTTAGCAAAAGTAGTCGCAAAATTAACGAAATCTGCATAACAGCTTGGCTTAAAGGCTGTTGCGAAGTAACATTTTTTTTTAGAGTTTTTGAAGACAAGGCCAACACATGGATTATATCAGCCGAGATCAAAATCCGCAGTTCTCGCAACCTTTAAGCCAAATTATCACTATGTTAGCGATTGTGGCTGGAGTGGTGGGCTTGGGCTATTTGGCTTACCCCAGCGTTGGGCCTACCTTCCTCGCCAACCCTTATTTGAATGTTTTTATTCTACTCGTATTCGTTATAGGCGTAGCTACCTGTTTTTACCAAGTATTGTCGCTAATTTATTCGGTCCAATGGATTGAAGGGTTTGTGACCCAGCGCGATGGTTTTGAAGAGGTTAAGCCACCGCAGCTTCTGTTGCCTTTGGCCAGCCTACTGCGTGGTCGCGGCACGCGCATGCAGCTTGGTTCATCTTCGTCACGTTCGATCTTGGATACCGTATCTACGCGGATCGATGAACAACGCGAATTAACTAGATATATTACTAATATGTTGATTTTTCTAGGCTTATTAGGCACTTTTTATGGCCTTGCCACCACGGTTCCGGCTTTAGTGCAGACCATACAATCTCTGACACCGGGCGAAAACGAGAGTGCTGTTGATATTTTTTCAAGGTTGCAACGGGGCCTAGAAGGTCAACTGGATGGCATGGGGGTAGCTTTTGCTTCGTCATTATTGGGTTTGGCTGGCTCTTTGATAGTTGGCCTTTTGGAAGTGTTTTCGAGCCGAGGCCAAAACCGATTTCATGGTGAGCTGGAAGAATGGCTCTCAACGATTACTCGTGTTGGTTTTTCTGGTGGGGAGGGTGAAGGCAGTGGTGATCAAAGTATGCTGGGCGCTATGATGGAGCAGATGTCTGAACAGATGGACGGCATGGCGCGGATGTATTCGCAAACTAGCCAAGGCCAAGCGGATGTAGAATCGCATTTGATTGCCCTGACTTCAACAATTGAGAAATTAACCCACAAGTTGGATCAAGGTCAAACCCAAGCTCTGGAGCGGGTGGCCACAAGCCAAGAGCGTATGATTTCCCGGATGGGCGAAAGTGGTGGGGATGGCATTGATGCCGAAAGCCGCATGCGCTTACGCTCGATTGATGTGCAAATGCTGCGCGTCTTGGAAGAGGTCTCTACTGGGCGACAAGAAAGTCTATCGGAAATTCGTAGTGATTTGGCCAACCTTACAAATGCTATCAGATCGTTGTCTGGGCATTTGAACAGCGACCAGAGCTAGGCTCGAGGTATGGCGCTTTCCCGACGCACTGGCGCGCGGTTCCAAGCCTCTATCTGGCCGGGATTTGTAGACGCAATGACAGGCCTTCTACTGGTTTTGATGTTTGTCCTGACCATCTTCATGGTTATGCAATTCGTGCTGCAAGAAACCATAAAGGGTCAGGGGATGCAGCTGGATGAGCTGAACCTAGACATCGTGCAAAAGAATGACCAATTGCAAGATTTGGCAGGGCAAATCTCAGCCCTCGGAAATGCGCTTGGTTTGGAGCGTGCCACGGCTGCCAACCTGCGCGACCAAGTAGCGGGATTGGATTCATCACTGGCGGCTGCCAAAGCGGATGGACGCTCTCAATTAGCTTTAATTTCAACGCTGACAGGGCAACGGGACGCGCGCATCGCTGAACTTAATTCAGCCAACAGCCGAATTAATGATTTTGAGACTAAAGTAGCTAGCCTTCTTGTGCTACAACAACAGGCTGAGGGCGATATTGATGCGTTTAAGTTGCAGGTATCACAGCTACAAAACGCCAAGGCTGAAGCCGAGGTGGAGATTTCAGATTTTGAAAATCAGGTAGTATCCTTGCTGCAACAGCAAGATACGTTAGACGGGCAAATAACTGAGTTTGAGGCGCAGCTTACTCTGCTGGTGGCGCAGGCTATGGAAGATACTACGAGCATTGCTACGGTGGAAAGCCAAGTGACTGAACTGGAAGCGCAGAATGCGACGGCCAGCGCGACGATTGGTGACTTTGAGGCAAGGGTGCGGCAAATGCTAGCCGAGCAGGCTCGAGATCGTGCCAATATTGCAGAACTTGGTAGCGAGCGTGCAAGTTTGCAACAATCTTTATTAGCTGCACAGGCGACTATCACTGCGCAAGTTGAACGTGCGGCTTTGGCAGAAAAGCAACGCGCGCTGATGGATGAAATGTTGGATGATATGCGCCGCGATACTCAAGCTACTGGTGCTAACCTATCCAACACCCTGGCGTTACTTGCCTCCCAGCAGCAGCGTGCAGTGGCACTGGAACAAGCCAATCAAGCGCTGCAGGAGCGAGCTAAAGGGCTTGACGAGTCACTCGAAGAGGGTCAGCTCAAGATCAACGAGTTACTTGAAGAAGGTCAGCTTGAGATCGCAGCTGCTGCAATATTGCGCGAACGGTTATTTGATGCTGAAACTGCGCTAACGCAACAAGAGCTTGAGCGCTTCTCCATGGCCGCAGCCACAGAAAAACTACGTAAAGATTTGGAAAATAGTGAAGCGGCGCTGTCGTCGCTGGCGTTACAATTGAACGATCAGCGCAAAAAAGCCGAACGAACTCTAACGCTTCTAGCTGCGGCACAAACTGCAGGTTCGGGTTTAAATGAAAAACTCGTAACTGCATTGCTGACACTGGAAGCCGCCAAGGCCGCTGAAACTCTGTCACAGGAGCAATTAGCTGCTTTGCAAAAACAAGATGCGGCAACAACGCAAGAGTTACAAGAAGCCTTATTGAGGTTAAAAAATCGAGAAATTAAGCTGGCTCAGCTGCAAACTGATCTGGAAATGGCTCAGGGTAGTTTGCGAGCCAAAGCGGCCGAATTGCAGAGCACCCAATCAAGGCTTGAAGAGGTGCTCCCACTGCGTGAGGCTCTGGCGCGTGCTATTTCTGAACAAACGACTTTAGAGGAAAAGCTGACTGACGCCGAAAAGGAAGCTGCATTATTGGCAACAGCCCAAGGCGAATTGAGCAAGGCTGAAGCTATTTCTACCGAAGCGCAGCGACAAATGGCGCTCCTGAGTGCAGAGGTGGGCGAATTGAGAGCCCAAATTGGTGGGCTGCAATCCATTTTGGACGACGCTCGCCGCCGCGATAAAGATAATAATGTAAAAATCACAAATTTGGGCAGAGATTTAAATATGGCTTTAGCCCAAGCCGCATCTGAGGCTAAAAAAGAAGCAGCCCGG
>Ga0308012_10001985_pt1 | contig 10575 bp, 12 predicted proteins | sample Neamet179_FD_203133 | JGI IMG/M metagenome (GOLD analysis project Ga0308012, IMG submission 203133) | Marine microbial communities from water near the shore, Antarctic Ocean - #179 | ecosystem: Environmental > Aquatic > Marine > Unclassified | place: Southern Ocean | collected 2014-07-25 | reverse complement strand
AATTAACACTGGACATTACGACATTGATTGGATATCAACCAACAGTAAACGAGAAGAAGAGCTTCGGGCAATTAGAATTCCACTTTATAAAGGTTTACTTGGCTGGCGTATTTTTTTTATACACCAAGAGCTGCAACCAACATTTTCTAAGATTAATTCGATTGAACAATTACGGCTACTCACCGCAGGATTAGGTATCGACTGGCCTGATACCAAAATTATGAGGGATAACGGATTTAATGTTTATGGTAGCGTTCACACGGCTAGCTTAATTGACATGTTAGGCAAACAGCGAATTGATTATTTTAGCCGTTCAATAATGGAGATTTGGGGGGAGCAAGATCAGTTAATTGGGCGCCCTATCAAAGTTGAGAGTACTTTAGCGTTACAATATAAATCAGCCATGTATTTTTTCGTGAAAAAAGATAATGACCTAGCGTTTAATGTTGTGTCAACGGGGCTGAATAACGCCATAAAAGATGGATCTTTCGATGCGCTTTTTTGTGAATATTTTGCCGCTGATTTACATAAATCACAACTACAGAATCGAAGAATATTTTCTATAGAAAAGCTAGCCAAAAAATCTGCTGTAGCATCTGACAATAAAGACCTGTGGTTTGATCCATTGACTAAGCTTTGTCAATAAAACCTTAACAAAGAATGAGCTTTAGTATTTAAACAGACTCGATGTTACGTAGCGTATTCATACTCGGTTATTAGTGGGAAGTCTCCATTATAAGCGGTTAACTTTGAGTTGCACATCCTAGTTTCTCTCTAAATTCTAGCATCATTCTGTGAGCACTATCCGCTGACATATTATAAGGACAAAACTGACGACTTCCTGAAAACTTTAAATTAATAGGGTTGGTTAAACTTGATTCTGGCACATAAGCCATTGACCATTCACTGAATTCTCGTTCGCTTATTTCTTTATAATCAAGCATTACAATCTCATCGTGCCGATTGTCATTTAATATTTTATGATATATTTTATTAACACTAGCACGCGATCCTTCGAGACATTGGAGGAAGTGATTTCGACTAAAACAAAGCATTCCAGTAAGGTCATACTTGGCATTGTGAAGGCTAGCCTTCGAGAGTATTTCTTCAATATCTTTTGGCTTAAATGCTTTTGTAGCGGTACTGGTGTAAATAATTCTTGTTAGATACATAGTAATTTATCTCATTAAATATTAACTATTCAATATATATAGTTTAATAAAGCTAACAAGTCACCCAAAAGGACAAATAACAGTTGGTTTTTCTTCTTTGTCACTTATTTTAACCTACAATTCCTTACTTTTTAGTGGTGTCTTATATACAAATGGAGTTCGCATAAAATATTTATCTACTATAATTGTACTTAGTCTTCTTTTAGGTTGCTCTTCGAGGCTTCTCAGTGAGTAAGTTGTAGAAAGAGAGTTTGAAAAGGTCATAAACACCGATATCAGTCGCAGTAGTGTCAATTGTTCAAACATAAAGCGACCGTGTTCAGAGTGATTATAAAAAATCACATCAAAAAGATGGTAAGCTTGTTATGTGCTAGTTGTTATAAGCACATAATAAGTACTTTAAACGGAAAAAAGACGGCTGGCTGTTTTCACTCTGTTCAACATTTACCTAACTATTTTTTGCCTCTTAATGAGACGTTAGGCATATGAGTGAACGGTACTAAAGGAGTAGTCATCTTAATAATTCAATAGCCTCCTTATTATAAGGAAATTGATATCAACTGAGGAAAAATAACTTATGTCTACCAATGATTTGAACTCATCTACGGATGTTGAAAACAGTGCATCTAAGCTACCCGCTTACCGCAGCCCGAAAAGTACAGCGATTATTGCTACTTCTCTACTTATTCCTTTTGGAACAGTCGCCCTCATTATTTTGTTTTGTTTAAACATGAATGGAAATTATGCATTAGACGCTTCTGTCGAGATAGGAGATGCTCAATTTATTGCCCTCATGGTTCACGGACTCTACTTTCTTATGCTTCCTTTTAGTTTTGAGCTAATGATTGAAAAGCTTCCATTTCCAGGAAGTCCTAAGAAATATCGCTTCGGTACCATACCAAAGAAACCCGATAATCTATATTGGATGATGACTAATTTAAGTGCAGAGTTATTCTTTTTGGGCGCTGTTATGCTGTTATTAATGGCATCGCAAACGAGTGTACCACGTTGGACTCTTATTTTGCCTATCGCTCAATGTGCTTATAATATGAAAAACGACTTGCTTTGGGTTGGATTTGGCAAAAGCCTTTCTCCTATAAGAAAGCCTATGTCAGTAATGGTGCTCGATTGGTTAGTTATCGGTATTTGTTTTATCGTCTACCTTACTCACTTCTTTAGTGCTTAATAAGTTCTTTAAACAGAAAGGTGACCGTTAGCCATCGCTCTGCGATGATAGCCAATGATATTTTTTTGCTTAAGTAGGCGTTACATTTAAAATATTATCCTGAGCAATAAAATGTCAAATATATTAAAACCGTATTCATTTAGCCTGATATCTTACGCTAAATAAATACGGTTTTTTTATGGTTTGAAAAAATTTAGTCATGCAAAGGTTAAAAATAATAAATAGGCTATAAAGTTAATATCAATGTTTCGTTCGCTATGTATATAGCTGTAATAACCAAATGCAAAAAATCATCTTATACGAATATTATTTTATTCGTGTCCACGGCGGCAATGAAGAACTTGAAATCAGGGGCTATTTTTTAAATCTTCTATATTAAAGTATCTGCTATAGACTTTATTTTTTCAATAAACCAAGCGAGTGCCTTTCCGTGATTGTCTTTACGCCAGGCCATATTTAACGCGTTACTTCTACTTTCATAATTTTCCAGTTGCAAAGAAACAAGTTCACCAGATTTAAGCTCTTTTTTAATACGGTGAACAGGTAAGAATCCTACTCCCATACCAAGTAGGTGAGCTTCTATCTTTTTTTGTACTGTAGGTACTGTAATACGTGATTGTCCATTAAGCAGTCCAACCGATCGTGTTGGTAGATTACGAGAGCTATCGGCAACCACAATCGAGGAATATTTCTTTATTGCTTGGTCGGAAATAGGTAATGAGGTATTAACTAGATCGTGATTTTTGGTAACAGCAAAGACAAAATCAATATTACCTAAGGTATATACCGAAAAATCACTATTATAGGCTTCACCTGTAGCGCCAATAATTAAGTCCGAGTTATGAGTTATTAAAGAGTCCCATGTACCGCCTAGCACTTCCTCTGTTACGCGAATATTTATCCACGGATGTATCTGTTGAAATTCAGCAATTAAGTGATAAATGGGTTTAAATAATAAAATACTGTCAATACATATACGTAATTCAGCTTCCCAGCCATCAGCTGATTCTTTAGCCATATGGGTGAGTTCTTCCGTTGCTTTTAAAATTAATCTACCTTGCTCAACAAGCATTTTTCCAACGGGTGTTAATTTGGCTTTACGCTTTGAACGATCAAATAACACTACTCCAAGATCTTCCTCTAGTTTATTCACGGTATAGGAAATGGCAGACGGTACACGAAAAAGTGAATCTGCAGCTGCGGCAAAACTTTTTTTACGTTCAATGGCATCAAGTACTTTTAATGCATCCAGTGTTATGGGGGAATTAATACATCAATCCTTTTGAACTAATTGTTCAGATTTAATCGTTATTATTCATTATTTACATTAAATATAATACCTTCATCAATCAAAAACAATGAACTTTAAGGTATATTATTATGAAGAATAGATTAATAAAAAAATTAATATTAACAAATGAAAACTGGTCAATATTAGCTCTTAGGCTACCTATCGCGATTATTTTTATTGCTCACGGGGCGCAAAAGCTATTTGGTTGGTTTGGTGGTTACGGCCTTGAAGGTACCGGTCAATGGATGGCATCAATTGGCTTAGAACCGGGATATTACATGGCGCTACTAGCAGGTAGTGTAGAGTTTTTTGGTGGGTTGGCTTTATTCGTGGGTTTGTTGGTTCGTCCAGTAGCATTAATGCTCAGCATAACGATGGTAGTGGCTATTTTTAGTGTACATTTTGTTAATGGTTTATTTATGAGTAATAACGGTTATGAGTTTGCGCTTGTATTATTAGCCGCTTCAGTTTCATTGATGTGTAGTGGCTCTGGTAAGTTTTCGTTAGATAGTGTTTTAAAGCAACGCTTAGATTAGTCAATTTATTGGTTAACTCTCAACCCTTTATTATTGACGAGTAATTAATCATCACTTTTACAGTGTAGGAACTATGATGAAGTATATTAGAAAATCTAAAGAAAGAGGTCTAGCAAATCATGGGTGGTTAAACAGTAAACATAGTTTTTCATTCGCTAATTATTATAATCCACAGCATATGGGTGTTTCGGTATTACGTGTTCTTAATGATGACACCGTTGCACCAGGAAAAGGTTTTGGTACACATGGCCATCGCGACATGGAGATTATTTCTTATGTCACTGAAGGTTCATTAAAACATAAAGACAGTGAAGGTAATCAACATGTTGTCTGTGTTGGTGAAATTCAACGAATGAGTGCAGGGAGCGGTGTTATGCACTCAGAATATAATGCGTCTAATAGTGAATATGTTAAGTTTTTTCAGATTTGGATTCAACCTAATAAAAAAGGTGTTAAACCAAGTTATGAACAAAAGTATATTCCACAAAAAGGGGCTTTAACGGCTTTGATAACACCTTCAAAAAAGGATGATTCGATATCAATTCAACAAGATGCTAGCTTGTTTCGTTTGGTACTTAATGACAAAGAAATATTTCAATTAACTGCTCATACATATATTGGCTATTTGCATATTGTTAAAGGTAAATTACGAATAGAAGGGGACACTTTTGTTGCAGGTGATGCGTTTTCAATAAACCCGTCACAAAAATTAGCGCTAGAAGCAATATCTTTAGTTGAAGCATTGTGGTTTGAACTACCCACGAAGTATTAATAGAAGTATTAATAATCGCTACTTAATTAATCCTTACTTAATTAATAACAAAGAGAATTTTATTATGACCTCAGTAAAAAACAGTTGGAATAGCAGTATAAAAAACGGTGAATATCAGCGTAAAGAATCGCAATTTAGAAATTGGATAACTGCCGATGGTAGTGCCGGTTTAACAGGACGTGATGGCTTTAAAGCCGAAGCTAATCGTTATCATTTATACGTGTCTTTAGCGTGTCCTTGGGCGCATCGTACATTAGTGTTCCGTCAACTTAAAGCGCTAGAAAGCTTAATTACTGTCAGTGTGGTTCATCCTGATATGCATGAAAAAGGCTGGAGTTTTAATCATGATGAAGTGTCTGCAAGCCTTTACAGTACAACAGGTGATGATTTATATGGCGATGAACATATTAGAGATAAATATTTAGCACAAGATCCTGAGTACACGGGCGTTAATAGCGTACCAATACTATGGGACAAGCATAAAAAAGTGATTGTTAATAACGAATCCTCTGAAATAATTCGTATGTTTAATCGTGTTTTTAACGACATTACGGGTAACCGTATCGATTTTTATCCGGAGCATTTACAGACTAAAATTGACAAGGTAAACGAACTTATTTATCACAAAATAAATAACGGGGTTTATAAAAGTGGCTTTGCTACTACGCAAGCAGTATACGATAAAAATGTGAAAGAGCTATTTGTTGCACTGGATGAAGTAGAAGGTATTTTAGCTAAAAATCGTTATTTAACGGGTGACAAATTAACTGAAGCTGATTGGCGGTTATGGGTGACATTAGTACGTTTTGATTCGGTATATCACACGCATTTTAAATGTAATTTAAAATTGGTTGAACAATATCACAACATATATCAATTTATGTTGGAGTTATACCAAATGCCGAATATCGCTAAAACGGTTAATGAAGCCCATATAAAACGTCACTATTATGCAAGCCACTTATCGTTTAACCCTTACGGTATTGTGCCTATTACGCACAAGCAAGATTGGACCATACCTCACACTAGAGAGAATTCGTTCGAGTAAGAATAGACTGAAATTTTTTGCTCATTTGATAGTAAAAGATAAGAGATATTACAGGTCGAAGAGAAAATAAACCAAGGCAAGGCGCTTGATTGAGCAATAGCTTGCTATTAGGATTAAAAGTAACGCAGTATGGGGTTATTTTAGCCCGATCAAGTGGGCAATAATTTAACCGAATGGGAATAATACTGGCTACAGTTTTATTCCATTTAACCAACTCATTACACGTTTTTTGGCGCAAACATAATTATTGCCATACCGATTAATGCCACTAAACCCCCAACAATATCCCACATCGTTGGTTTTACGCCGTCAACTATCCAAAGCCATAATAATGCGACAAAAATATATACACCGCCATATGCGGCATAAATACGACCTGTTGCCGTAGGGTGAAGTGTTAACAACCAAGCAAATAATGCCAGGCTTAAGGCAGCCGGAATGAGTAGTAATATACTCTTGTCTTGTTTAAGCCAAAGGTAAGGTAAGTAACAGCCAACAATTTCAGCGACTGCTGTAATACCAAAAAGAGCCAGGGTCTTAAATTCAAACATGAAGTTTTGCCTTAATTTCTATCTATTAATTGGGTTAGATTAATTCGACTAGGTTAACTCGACTAGGTTAATACGATGATTTGATAATAGTGATAACCGCAGTCATACCAGAAAGAGCTAAAATCCAGCGTCTTATTAAAGTGGGTTTAACAATATGAGCGGCTTTTGTTGATATATACAAACCTACAGCCATTCCGGGTAATATAAAAATTACAGTCATTAAGGTGTTTGTCGTGATTTGACCAATCAATGATAACGTGATGATTGCAATTATATTTACAAAGAGAAAAAAGGCGGTCAAATTGGCTTTAATATTTTTTATATCGCCATGTTGGTAAAGCAGTGCGATAGGAGGCCCTCCTACCGCGGTAATGGTTCCCATAAGGCCTGACGTAAAACCTGCTATTGTATTGGTTATTTTATTTACTTTAGGTACTAAACCTAAAACAGAAATTAATACAGCCAGTAATATCAATATCCCAAACGCTAATTCAAACTGCTCTTTTGAGGTAACTTTAAGTAATAAGCCCGCTAATAATATACCAAAGAAACTACCCCTCATAGCCCATGAAACTTGATTAAATTGTAGGTGGCCTCTGTCTCTTATCGTCATGAATACAGTAATAATAGTCGAAATTAATATTAATGGGGCAGGGACTAAAGTAGGACTAATTAAAAAGAGTAAGGGCGCGCAAAACATGCCGATACCGTAACCAATTAGGCCTTGTAATAAGCTACCACATAAGATGATTATATTAATTAAAATTATTGTGAGTAATGTAAATTCCAATACTTTCTCTGTGATTAATGGTGAGGTTATTACTAATTAACTCGATGGTTTGTGCTGAGGAAACTAAAATAGGGCGCAATTGCGTAGTAAATATCTTGAGTGGCTAATTATATTGGGTATTGGTTTGTTAAGCGAGTAATACCCCTTTTTTTGCTCATTAAATTATTGCGTTTAGGTGGCTGAATCATCCTATAATATTGTGCCTTACTCTTAACAAATAAGTGTCTTTAAATTTGCCAATATAATGTAAATTAATGTCGTGGATAAATTAGCCTCACATATTTAATCTCAGTATTCAGTAGTATTAAACGGTGTTGAATGTCAGTAGTGCGCTAATTTTTAATACGATAATAACGTTGCCTTATCTGTTATGGTGTATCTTATTCGTTATTATATTTTATCAGACGGCGAGTAAGTAATTTTTATAAAAATGGACTCATTAACTAATATTGATCCATCAAGTTAACAATAATTAATAACGTAAATACAAAAAGAGCAGTTAATTTAATATTATGAGAACCTAACATTGGCTAAATTACCCCAAAAGCTTCACTTGATTAGTGAATTGAATGATATTAATGAACAAATAATCCCTTTAAAGGCGCTGGCTGATAGAGAGCGTAGGTCTATTTATGGTTTAACTGGGATGGTTTATACCCCACATATAGATGATTATATGCAGGCGAGTATAAAGAAAGCAGAGATACTTGCCTGTTTAAAAAAACAAGGGTTATTAGCGCAATCAGACGTTGAGATAATTACTATTGCTTTAGATTTTTTGCATAAAAGAGCTAGAAATAATGCGATTTTTGAATACGACGGTAATACTTACCAACGCCGATTTTCACCACTAAAACTAAGTAAGTCAGGTAAAGTCGTGAGAACATGGGCGAAGTATTGGCTTTTACAATTACCGACGGGTAAAATTGATCCAAAGTGGGAATCTGAAGTACGCGAGATTTGGCCAACGTACTTTTTAATTAGAACGATAGATATTTAGCTTAAATAACATAATAGATAAAATAATGTTTAAAATCAAAGTACTATCGCGTTAGGATTTAGTGTTTGAATAGCTTTCTTGTAATGTATGCCAATTTTCATCAGTAAAATTAAATTGTGTTAGTTTATTTAATTCTTTTAAAAATGACCGTTGTAAACGTGCCATATTAGCCTGCTTCCAATCAGTTTTTATTGGGTTAGTGCGTAATTCTCCGCGGTCGAAATCAATCAAAAAAACCTCATTATTATCATTAAGTAATATATTGTGGCTATTTAGATCATGATGATAAATACCATGATGATGAAAACGTTTAATCGTCGCCCCAATCTTTTGCCAAATATCATCAGGTAACGTTTTTTCACTTAATACTGCGACTAGATCTTGGGCATGTTGAATACGACTAGAAAGTAAGTCCGCTTTATAATAAAAGCCTTGTTGAGTAATACGATAGGCAATAGGCTCTGGCACCGGAAGTTGCAGTGTTTGCATGTGACGTAATAGTGAAAATTCACACGCCGCACGGGTTTTTTCAACGCTATCAAACCAATAAGAATCTTTAATAATTTTACCGATTAAACCACCACGATAATAATGACGTAATACCCAATGATGAGGAGTGTTATTGTGGTCGTTATACGCTAAAAACCAAGTAGTTCCACGGCCTTGCGCTGTGCCCGTGACAGCATTTTTTTGTTGCCAATAGCGAGGACAAAGCATTTGAGCACTAAAGTCCGCAATCAATGTTTGATTGAAAAAACAAGTAACGTTAGCCTGTTCAAGTTTAGTAAATTTTGTATTGATTATCGCTTGGCTCACGCGTTATCTCCAGATAGTTTTGACTTAGCAGTAGGTAAGAGCTTTATTATTTGCTCTAAGGTTTTTTCACTCGCCCCTTGGTTTTGTAATACAACTTTTTTTGCATTGTCGCCCAGTATTTTTTGTTGATCGGGTTGTTGTAACAAATGACTCACTTTATTCACAAGTTGGACGCTAGGTTCGTTAGCTGATAATTCTATAATGGCATTTTCTTGTCGTAGTTGTTGCATTATCTCGTTGAAGTTACTCATGTTATGACCAACGATAACCGGTTTGTTAAATAAAGCAGGCTCTAAAGGGTTGTGGCCGCCCACTTCATTGAAGCTACCACCCATGGTTACAATATCACTCAAGTCAAAGGCCGCCATTAATTCTCCAAGGCTATCTAGCAACCATACTTGCTCTGAATTAACTGGGGTATTATCACTTCGTCTTGCCAGTGAAAATCCTTGTTCAATACAAAGATTTGCAACGTATGCAAAGCGTTCGAGATGACGTGGAACGAGTACTAATAATAATTCAGGATATTGGGTTAACAGTACTTTAAATGCACTCAAGGCGATGGCTTCATCACCGTTATGGGTGCTAGCAACTAACCATAGCGATCTTTTAGATTGCTTGGCCTTTATATCGATATTAATATCTATATTCGTGTGTAAATTAGGAGTAAGTAATTGACTTAATTCTATCTTCTTCGTCATAACCTGAGCATCAATACTGATATCAAATTTTAAGTTACCGCTATTAACGCAAAGACTATGGTCAGCACCTAACTGTAAAAAATGTTCCAAATTTTCTTGGCTTTGACAAAGTATTTTATTAAACCTATTTAAACAGGGCTTAATAAGTAACGATATTTTTTTATAACTGACAAGTGACTTCTGAGATAAACGGCCATTAATGAGCACTAATTTAATGTCTTTATTTTTACATTGTGCAACAAGGTTTGGCCATAATTCTGTTTCCATAAAGACCATCATTTTGGGCTTTAGTCGATGGAGAAATAATGCGGTGCATGGAAATATATCCAGAGGTAAATAAGCATGTTGAACGCGATGATCAAAAAGTTTTTTTACTTGTGTTGAACCTGTAGGGGTAAATGAAGTAATGGTAATAGGAAGCTCAGGATAATTTAATAGTAATTTATCAATAAAGCTTTTTAGCGCAATAACTTCACCGACACTGGCGGCATGCACAACAATACCAGCTGTTTTATAAGGCTTTGGAAAGTAACCTAAGCGCTCAAATAAACGATGCCGATAAGCTTTATTATGCTTAGATCGTACGACTAAAAAAATTATAATAATCGGCAGTAATAGCAAGAGTAAAACACGGTAAATTAACAAGGAAATCATATTGGTGAATATTGCTCTATAATGAGTTTATCGGTAGATTATATCAAAGGGTTGCTAA
>Ga0308012_10001982_pt1 | contig 10587 bp, 10 predicted proteins | sample Neamet179_FD_203133 | JGI IMG/M metagenome (GOLD analysis project Ga0308012, IMG submission 203133) | Marine microbial communities from water near the shore, Antarctic Ocean - #179 | ecosystem: Environmental > Aquatic > Marine > Unclassified | place: Southern Ocean | collected 2014-07-25 | reverse complement strand
TTAACCGAGAAGCGAATACACTCGGCTCAAAATCTATTAATACCGACATCACAGCAAGCGCTGTTGAGTTAAAAGTATTAATTGAACAAATGAGAGAACAAATTGCTAACATCGAATAGTCATTCACCTCCATTCTAATCATGCCAAGACCCCGTTTTAACGGGGTTTTTTATTTCTATTGCTTGCAGTTTCTTTCAGTTGGTTTAAAGTAAGTGGTTACACAGATGGTTACTTATCTTTTGTGTAACCACTTATACAAGGCTGAATATTATGGCAACAACTGGTAGTCAATACACAAGAGAACCCCTAGGTGATGGACTTTATAAAAAGGTAACGTCCAAGGGAGCCGTGAGTTTTGAACTTCGTTATTCACTGAATGGTAAAAGACGATTTTTTACTTTAAAGAATGTCACTAAAACCCTAGCACGAGAAGAAGCTTCAGAACTTAAAAGACGTATTCGTATTGATAGCTTTGATCCAGTAGCCGAATCAAAGCGTGCTGCACAAATTGATATAAAAACCATTGATGATTTATTTATTGATTGGCAGAAGACTAATGAAAAGAGGCTAAAGCATTATCTAATACCTGCAAGGTTCTACACTCAAAAAATGTCGCCTTTTATCGGTACGTTAGCAGTGAATAAAGTAAGACCTATGGATATTAAAGCCATAATAGAAAAAGAAGCCGCTAAAGGCTTTTTGACAAGCGCCAATAAAACATTAATTCATGCCAAAAGTTTATTTAACCATTCGATTAAACTAGGCTTAAGGGAGAATAACCCAGCAGCAGCTTTTAATAATGATGATGCGGGTGGGAAAGAAATACCAAGAGACAGAGCCTTATCCTTCTCTGAGCTCGGTAATACCTTTTATATTTACCGAAAGCACACTCACCGATTTACTCGCGACAATTACCTAGCTGTAGCCCTACTTGTTTGCCTTGGCGTACGTAAATCAGAACTTATTGAAGCTAAGTGGGATGAGTTTAACCTTAAAGATCACATTTGGTCTCTACCCGCAGAGCGTTCAAAAACTAAAACCGCAATTGATATCCCAATAGCGAATCCAATATTACCTTGGCTAGAAGAGTTAAGAGTTCGCGGTTGTGGATCTGATTACTTATTCCCAAGTAGAAAAAAGAGTAAACGCCCTTTCATTAGCAGCGATACGCTTAATCATGCTGTAGCCAAAATGTTTGGTAAAAAAGTTGATGGTGGTAAAAAACCACAACCGAATGTAATGGGAACTGTTGAAAGATTCAATCCACATGATCTTAGAAGGACATGCCGCTCTCTGCTTTCCGAAGTAGGAACACAACCACATATTGCAGAAAAGTGCCTCAATCATAAAGTGAGAGGCATAGAAGGTGTTTACGATCGACATGCTTATTTTGAGGAAAGAAAAAAAGCATTAAGTCGATTAGCAGGAAGAATTGCTCCATTTGTTAACGGGGAAGAAAACGTTATTGAATTTACAATAAACAAAGAGGGATAATAAAATGTGCTTTTTACCGACTCACAATACTGCGCCTTTAACGCCATATATTAGAGGAACAGCTCCTAAGACAGCATTGTCGACTAGTAATATCAACTCACCTTCAACAAATAATATTGCTGTGTATCAACTGTTAGCAGAGTTATATGCCAAGGATTATAATTTTTGTTATTGCAGAAAAGACATAACTACTATCAATAAAATTCTAGACCTACTCCAAGTAGGTGTTGCCAGCGGTTTATTAGATCAATTTGAAGCGGATAAGATTATTGCAGTTAGCATAAGACAGACCCGTACTAAGGGGAAAGTAGTCAAAAAGAAAGAAAATCATCATATTATGGAAAATTTCATGTTAGAGCTTGCTTATTATTTGAAAGATGAAAGAGGGATGTCATTTGCAGAGGAGGGGATAAACTCAATCTACAGTGAAATTTCGAAGAAACTAGGCAGCTTTGGCTATGTAGTTAATCCCGGTAATGTTAGAAAGATGTGTAAAAAAGCAAAAGACTTTAAACAAAAGTTAAAGCCTCTACATTAAATAGCTTTGTCTATGTATTTTTTTCATGAAAAGTACATAGCTCTTTTTGTCCATAGATCCCAAGATAACCCTAGAACTTTTTAGAGGGTTATTGAAATGACATACCTAGAACCAACCGAAGAACAAAGAGCACATGTTCTCATACAGTCAAATGCCCATGAACGGCTTTGTACTAATAAAGAAAGACGTGAGCTAACAAGCATTAGTGATAGCGCTTGGTGGCGTTTAGAGCATGCCAATAAAGTCCCTCCTAAAATAAAACTGAGTGTTAAGAAATCCGCATGGCGAATATCTTCATTGCTTTGGTTTATCAAACAACTCGAAAATCCCAGTTAAAAATAATTTGTAACATTAATCCCATCATTCCTGTTAAGTGTCCGAAACCTCAATTGTCAGAGAGTGATGTAAATAAACTTTGTTAGCAAAGTGACTGGCGATCAATTGGGTTCATCATAGCCAGTACGGTAACGGCAATTAGATAAATAAGAGTGCATTGGTAAATGCTGATTTCAGTAAACCTTGCTCGAAAAATACTAATTGAAATAGAGCCGGATGAAGCACGTTAACTGTGTTTATCTATTTAAGAGTTGATCAGTAACCATACAACTCTCCATTGAAAGTCCTTGTCTCCTATTCGCGTTGATAATGACTGAATCTTTAGTTGCTTTGCATCTAGGGACTCGGATTGCCAAATCATGAGCCTGCAGCCTTTCGGATGATAATTATGAACCTTTTGACAGAGTTAATAACAGAAGTAATTGCAAACAACGGTGGTGTTGTTACATCAAACCCAAGTTACTACAAATTACTCTTTCAGCTAAATAAACAACTTGGAAATAAAGTATTAATGACTGGTTGCCTTAAACACTTAACTTTAAGTTCAAACAGAGTCAAAACATTATCTAGAGATGCTTTAGCTGGTTATCTTGAAACAAATGAATTGAAAATACCCTTTGAATTAACTCGAGAGTCGATAAAGAAAAAAGTAAGTATTAATGAAAGGCCTAAAGTTCTGTCTGACGTTATCTCAGCAAAAGAAATCAAAGAGATACAGGCTACTCATAAGAAAAAAACAATCCTAGAAAAAATCAATAAACAAGCTAAATCCGAAGGTAAAAGTGTAACTCAATTATTAGCTCAGCGTATTGATAAACATATGAAAGTTAAGTAACAGAATTATGTATTTGTTAAGCAGGAAATTATGAGAATTAAAACAGGTAAAACGGTTCCCTTTGAAAACAAGGCTCAATTAAAACTAGCACTACAGTTTTTAGAAGAGAACTTCGATCCTACATACGCGCTCATATTTAAAGTTGCGGCGGTAACAGGGCTAAGAATAAGTGATGTACTTAATTTAGCCTACAAAGAGAATATTAACTTTGAAACAAGCACAATTTACATAATTGAGTCAAAAGGCACTAAACAAGCACAAGCGTTAGAGAAGCTTAAGGTATATAAAAAATATAAAGATCTCGCCATTTTAATTACACAAGATATGGATGAGAAAACTAAAATATTAGTCACACCACCAAAAGATATTCAAAGCATCATCCCCTCCTCAATTAAATCACAATTGAACCAAGAGTTAGATGAAGCAATAAACAAAGCAAAGGTTAAGACAAGGACAATAGTTATTCAGAAAAAGTTGCTAGCTGAGATAAAAAAGCGCCAGAAGCAATTTGAACGAATAGATAATGGTTACCTCTTTGCTCGAGCTACACTCAAAAGTCATAGAGCAAAAAATTCACCTGGAAATATTTCACGGGTAAGTGTTTGGCGAGTGTTTAGTCAAATTGGTGACCATCTAAAGCTCAACTTCAATACAAGCTGCCATCAGCTTAGAAAGTCTTTTGCCGTGTTCTTATATGAGTCATGTGGGAAAAATAGCGCACTAGTTGTGAAAACTATTGGATGGAAGGACGATAAGTTACTCCAGACCTATTTAGCAATCGATCAAGAAAAATCAAATGCCGCAATAAAACGATTAAATAAAAATTACTTATAAAAATTGGAGAGCAACATGACTGTAAAATATAATTCAAAAGTGGTAGAAAAAATATGTCAAAGTTTACGAATGGGTATGAGTGTAGCCAAAGTTTGTGAACAACGAGGTATGCCTTCTAGAGGAGCGTTTTATCAATGGTTAAACTCGAAGAATGAGTTTCGAGAAGTAGTGCAAGAAGCAAGGATTTTTGGCTGTCGTGCTCTTGCTGATGAAATTTTAAGTATTGCAGATGATGACAGTAATGATTACATCAATACTGTTGATGTAGATGGCAACCCTGTCAAAGTAGCAAATAAAACGGTGACTCAACGAGATCGTTTGCGAATTGAAGTTCGCAAGTGGCTTTTAGCTAAAATGTTGCCAAAAATTTATGGTGACAAAATTCAGCTTGAGCATAAAGATCATGAATCATTAGCTGCTATGGTGAAAGCAGGTAGATTAAGAGTTCAAAACAGAAATAAATAATCACTGCTTGAGTGAAATTTTATCAAAAACTAGACACGTACGCGCGTAGCGTTTAGTTGTACAAATAAGTACAAACGAGTTGCAATGTATTACAGGGTTTTAATGCTAACTTTCATATTATTACTGAATTAATCATTTAGAAGTCCTGAGTATGCAATTTTCAACCTGGGTTATCTCAATTGATGAAGACCATCAATATAGTGTTATTTCCCCTATTGTAGGTGGTGACTATATTTATACTCCGCAAGGTAATCTACTTCAAAGTAATAACAAAGAACTCCTACAGTTAGTCGCTGAAAGTATGGAAATCACATCAGATGATTTATGCAATGGCCTATCACCTTATGCCATTGAATCATCAAGAATTGATTTTAAAATATCCGTAGATAACCACACTCATATCAACGCATTGCTATCTGCCTATGAAAGACCATTATCTGCCTGCACTAAAACTGAATGGCAGCACATAATCAAAAATGCATCACCAGAAAAGTTAGCATTACTCATGTCTATTTGTGGCGTTATTGGCTTATACAACTTTAGCTATAACTTGGCCGTTAATGCCGAAGTACCAGATACAAATACTTACTTTCAAATCTGCTCTTTACGTGAAGTATTAGAATCAAATTCAATTTCTACACCGCACATCATTGACGGAACCCCCTATTCTGAAAATATAATTGACCTAGCCTATGACTATGGCATTGCTCATGCCCCATATCTTCAAACAAAACAACATGAAAGCGCATGTAATTCCTGTACTCACAGCAAATATCATCTAACAAACTTATGTGCTTTAAATAGTCTTTTCGAACACATCGCAAGTTATGCAGAATTAACTAGTACCAATCAGCTATATTCCTAAGTAAAACCACAAGTTTTTTGTTAGATTACAGTACAATGATATCAATTTAGTGATTGTTCAATAAAACAAGAGCAAACAAAATGACTACTGAAAAAATAACACTCTCCCAATTAGAGCAATACCTATCAAAAGCTGCCTGGATATTAAAAGGTCCTGTCGATGCTTCAGATTTTAAAGTTTACATATTCCCGCTACTTTTCTTTAAGCGTATTTCTGACGTTTACGATGAAGAATATCGTATTGCACTTGAAGAGTCTGATGGTGATGAAGCATACGCCGCATTGCCTGAATTTCACCGTTTTGAAATCCCACCAGGCTGTCACTGGCAAGATGTCCGTGAAACTACCACCAACGTAGGAGCAGCTATTGAAAATGCCCTGCGTGGCATTGAACAAGCTAACCAAAAATTTCTTTATGGCATCTTTGGTGATGCGCAGTGGAGCAATAAAAATAAGCTTTCAGATGCACTGCTTATCAACTTAGTCGAGCACTTTTCTCAATACACATTAGGTAATCAAAAAGTTGACCCTGATATGCTCGGTAATGCTTACGAATACCTAATCAAGCACTTTGCTGATTTAACCAATAAAAAAGCCGGTGAATTCTATACACCACGTTCAGTTGTGCATTTGCTTGGTATGATATTAGACCCACATGAAGGTGAAACCATTTATGACCCTGCATGTGGTACGGGTGGTATGTTACTTGAGTGTGTTGACCACCTTAAACATAACAACGAAGATTACCGAACACTTAAACTATTCGGCCAAGAGAAAAACTTAACCTCTAGTTCAATCGCCAGAATGAACATGTTCCTACATGGCATTGAAGATTTTGAAATTCTGCGTGGTGATACTTTACGCCACCCCGCATTCTTTGAAGCAGACGGTCTTAAAACCTTTGACTGTGTTATTGCCAATCCGCCGTTTTCACTTAAAGAGTGGGGCGCTGAAAACTGGGCGAATGATCCATACGGACGTAACATTGCTGGCGTACCTCCAAAAGGTAATGGTGACATGGCATGGGTGCAACACATGGTTAAGTCTATGAACAGCACTGGCCGTATGACCGTAGTATTACCTCATGGCGCATTATTTAGAAAAGCCGCAGAAGGTAAAATTCGTAAGCTGTTACTTGAACAAGACATGCTAGAGGCTGTTATTGGTTTAGGTCCTAACGTATTTTACGGTACGCAATTAGCCGCTTGTGTCATGGTATTTAAGCAAAACAAGTCTGCCGATAAGAAAGGTAAAGTATTGTTTATTGATGCCTCTGACCAAGTTCGAGTTGGTCGGGCTCAAAACTTCCTTGAACCAAACCATGTTCAACAAATTTACGACTGGTATCACAATTATCAAGATGTAGAAAACTACGTCAAAGTAGCCTCTAAAGCTGATTTAGAAGAAAATGACTTCAACTTAAATATTCCGCTTTACGTTGAAAAAATCATTGAAGACAACTTGCCATCAGTGGAAGAAGCGATGAGTGATTTGAAAGCCGCGTGGCAAGCTAGTCAAGAAGCTGAAGAAAAATTTAAAAAAGTATTAAAAGGATTTATACAATGAAAATGCCTTCGAGTTCAGCTCAAGACAGACAAGTATCTGTCTGGTTTCAAAAAATTCAAAATGGTGAAATAAAGCTTCCTCGCTTCCAACGTCATCAGGCATGGGATAAGAATAGAATCTCCAGTTTATTAGATACCGTAACTAAGAACTTACCTTTGGGGGTGACGTTACTTCTTGATGTAGATAAAGAGCAATTTGTATCTAGATATTTAGTAACAGCTCCTGAAACAGGAAATAGAGTTACAGAGCACCTACTCGATGGACAACAAAGGCTGACAGCACTTTGGCGAGCACTACATAATAATTACGAGGGTATTTCATACTTTCTTTATCTTGACACTTATGACGAAGCTAAAGCTGAAAGTGATAAAGTACACGAATCGCAAGTCTGGTATTGGTCTCGTTGGACAAATAAGAGTGGTAAAACAATGCCGTTATGGGTTGATGTGCCAAGCGAGTGCTTAAAACGTGGTGTTATCCCAATGCACCTATTTAGACCTGGCGATATCGCAAGTGAAATTGATACATGGTCTGATGCCGCTTTGGCTGCTCTAAAGCCTACTTCGGGCAATGAGGACTATGAAGTTAATCTAATGGATTGGATGAATAGAAAAACCCAGTTAAAAGATCAAATAAGAGACTTTAGAGAAACTATTACACATTTCAATCTGCCTTATTTAGCTTTGCCTTCTCAAACGACTAAAGAGACAGCATTACAGGTATTTATTAACATGAATACCAATAGTAAGCCATTATCACAGTACGATATTATTCGAGCTGAAATAGAAGGTGTTAAAGATGTTTCTTTAGATGATTATCAAACAAAACTAGACCAAAAATATCCAGCGATTCATCATTATTTTGAATTACCATTTCTTATACTTGCCACATCAGCGCTTATGCAAGGAAAACTACCAAATCAACGCGGTATGTGGGATATGAGCAAAGAAGATATGGTTGATAATTGGGAAAAAATGTCTTTAGGCTTAGCGAAAATGGCAACATTTTTGGAAAGCCAGGCGATCTACGACAGAAGTCGATTACCTACAAATGCCGTTTTAGCTGTAATTGCCGCTTTATATGTTGATATCCCAGAAAATTTAGACTCTAGGGGGAACTTTGAGATACTTTTGAAAAAGTATCTCTGGTCTAGTTTCTTTACCGACCGTTATGAAAACTCAGCAGCTTCGCATGCATTTAATGACTTCATTGCGCTTAAAAACATAATTAAAGCTGAAACTAAAACTGATGGTTCTAATTACTCAGAAGTAGATGTTCCAGTATTGAATAGGGATTTGTATCCACTTTCAACTGACGATGAATTAAAGCGTGTCGGTTGGCCGAAACGTGAAAACATCAGAGGCCGTGGAATTATGGCCGTGTTCAGTAAGTTAGGCGCACATGATTTTGCTGACGGAGCACCATTAACTAGGCAACAACTTATCGATGGCCGTAGGCACTACCATCATGTATTTCCTGATGCTTTGTTAAAAGAAGTAGAAACAGAGAGTTATTTTGCTTTGAATTGTGCACTGATCACCGACAAAACCAACTTGAATATTAGTAACAAAGATCCGTTAAATTATTTAAAAGATCGTTACAACTGGACTAGTGAAGATATCGTTAATGCACGACTTCAATCACACTTGATCCCATTAGAAGAACTAATGTGTGGCGACTATAAAGGTTTTACTGGTGAAGAAAAAGTAAATAAAGTTAAAAGCGACTTTGTGCAATTTATTGCTAAAAGAGCCGCTTATGTTGCTAAGGCCGTGGAAATTTTAGCTGATGGCAGAGAGATCATTGCATCTGAAATTATCAGAGATGTTGAGCAGCAAGCGAGTGCTACCGAGGAACCATCAGCATGATGACCCAACAAGAATTAGAAAAATACCTTTGGGGTGCAGCTACAGCGCTTAGAGGCACCATTGATGCAGGTGATTACAAGCAATACATATTTCCGCTGCTGTTCTTTAAACGTATCTCCGATGTTTACGATGAAGAGTTTGAAAATGCCTTAGCAGAAAGTGATGGTGATATTGCATATGCAGCTTTTGCTGAAAACCATCATTTCCAAATACCAAAAGGTGCTCATTGGACTGATGTACGTGAAACTACCACTAACATTGGTTTAGCACTGCAAAACGCTATGCGAGCCATTGAACAAGCAAACCCTGATACCTTACATGGTATTTTTGGTGATGCCAGTTGGACCAATAAAGAGCGTCTTTCAGATAGTATGCTCACAGACCTTATTGAGCATTATTCGCAGCACAAGCTTAACTTAAAAAACGTACCTGACGATAAACTCGGTAACGCTTACGAATATCTTATTAAAGAATTTGCTGACGATAGCGGCCATACCGCTGCGGAGTTTTACACTAACCGTACTGTGGTTAAATTAATGACCATGATCATGGACCCACAACCGGGTGAGTCAGTATACGACCCTACCTGTGGCTCGGGTGGTTTATTGCTTAACTGTGCTTTGCACTTAAAAGATGAAGGCAAAGAATACCGCACCCTTAAATTATACGGCCAAGAGATAAACTTACTCACCTCAGCCATTGCCCGCATGAATATGTTTATGCATGGTATTGAAGAGTTCGATATTGTTCGTGGTAATACATTAAGTAATCCAGGCTTGCTAGAAAATGACGAGCTGAAAAAATTTAACGTTATCTTAGCTAACCCGCCATATTCAATTAAATCGTGGGACCAAAAATCTTTTGAAAGTGACCCGCAGGGACGAAACGTATGGGGCACACCACCACAAGGCTGTGCAGATTATGCTTTTCAGCAACATATTCAAAAGAGTCTTGATTTAGGCAATGGCCGTTCAATTTCATTGTGGCCGCACGGTATTTTATTTCGTGATTCAGAAGCTCATATTCGTAAAAAAATGATTGAGCAAGACCAAGTTGAATGTGTCATCGGTCTTGGCCCAAATTTGTTCTATAACTCGCCTATGGAAGCTTGTTTGTTAATTACCAAAACAAATAAAGAAGAAAGTAAAAAAGATAGGATCCTTTTTATCAATGCAGTTAAAGAAGTAAGGCAAGACAAAAATATAGGTTATTTAGATCATATTCATATTAATAAAATATTTAATGCTTACAGCAAGTTTGAAAGTGAAGACAGCTTTGCCGTGTTAGTTGATAAGCAAGAGGTATTAGATAAGAACGCTAATATGGCAATTAACCTCTATATTCGACCTGATTCTCTAATAAATAACGAAGAAGTTTGCTTTGCAACAGATTATCAAGATTGGCAGCAATCATCAGAGAATCTGAAACAATCAATGGAAAAGTTATTTAAGGAGAGAGTTTAATGTTAGACATGGAAGCGATTAAAAGCTTTTCTATCGATAAATCTGAATGGCAAAAGGTTAAGTTTGGCGATGTGGTGTTTGAGCCAAAAGAATCAGTTAAAAACCCTATTGCTGAAGGCATACAGCATGTTGTTGGCTTAGAACATATTGATAGTGAAGATATTCATTTACGCCGTTCAGCGAGTATTGAAGAGAGTACAACCTTCACTAAGAAGTTTAGTAGAGGAGACGTCTTATTTGGTCGCCGAAGAGCATATTTGAAGAAAGCGGCTAAGGCAGAGTTTGAAGGCATTTGTTCTGGTGATATAACAGTAATGAGATCAA
>Ga0308012_10001974_pt1 | contig 10606 bp, 8 predicted proteins | sample Neamet179_FD_203133 | JGI IMG/M metagenome (GOLD analysis project Ga0308012, IMG submission 203133) | Marine microbial communities from water near the shore, Antarctic Ocean - #179 | ecosystem: Environmental > Aquatic > Marine > Unclassified | place: Southern Ocean | collected 2014-07-25 | reverse complement strand
TGCTGATATAGCAAACATTATAAACATTGGGAACAATGGGATAAAGTACCAAATAGACTCTTGGCTTAATACTATCTCAGATAAGTTAAAAGAGCCTACACATACAACAACTGTGATAATAATGAACCCTATAGAAACCTCATAAGATACCATTTGAGCGGTAGACCTTAGTGCTCCTAAAAATGGATATTTTGAATTAGAACTCCAACCTGAGGTGATAATACCGTAAACACTTAATGAAGACACAGCGAATAAGTAAAGTATACCAACATTTATATCAGCTAAAACAACACCTTCTGAGAAAGGTATAATAGCCCAGCCCATTAGGCTTAAAATAAAAGTTAACATAGGTGCAATTAAAAATACAACAAGGTTAGAGTTACTGGGTAGTATAGTTTCTTTGGCGAATAATTTCAGACCATCAGCTAAAGGCTGAAGAAGCCCCAGATAACCTATAACATTGGGGCCCTTACGACGTTGTATAGAGCCCATGATTTTTCTTTCAGCTAAGGTAAAATATGCTACTGAAATAAGTAAAGGGATAACTACAGCTAAAATTTTTAGGATACTACTTAAAACAATGAGCATTTAAACTTTTTTTTATTAATAAATATTGTATTAAAATATAACATATTATAAAATAAGGTTTTTTTAATACTTAGCACTAACAGCTTTAGGTTGGTAGGGGATTTGAACCCCTATCCTCAGATTTGCAATCTGATATATTACCAATTATATTAACCAACCTACCAGTTTATAAGTAAGTCATATGATACTACTACAGATAGTTAATTTATACCTGGAGCTAGGGCTAGAGTATAGTACTAGCAGTGTCTGATAAACTATTCACTACGTCTAGATTAGCCCACCAGTTGATAGTAGTTCGATGGATTTCTGGTACGTACATTATAAGATCCTCCTTACCTAGTATTTCCATGTGTACTTCGTCGAGCTTGTTGTGGTGATCTGTTAAGTAACGTGCGTATTTTCGATAGAAAGGTAAGCCGTAGTGCATCAACAACCATTGTATTTCTTGTGCTCCCAAGATCATAAATTTTTTTTTATTTAAAAAAACTAGGATTTAACTCGTTTTTTTTCTTCTTTTATATATTAGTAAAAAACATTTAGTACTTTTAAGCTTAACAATTTACAGTGCTTGCACATAAAGCCTATTAACGTATTAATCTTTTACGGTTTTTATTAAAAACTGATCTTAAGGTTAGTTTCTTACTTAGATGCTTTCAGTAATTATCTATTATGAATGTAGCTACTCAGCGATGCTATTGATATAACAACTGATGCACCAGAGATTCACTTTTCCCGGTCCTCTCGTACTAGGGTTTACTCCTTTAAATTTTTTAGCGCCTACAGTAGATAGGGACCAAACTGTCTCACGACGTTCTAAACCCAGATCATGTTGCACATTATTCGGCGAACAGCCGAACCCTTGGGACCGCCTTCAGCCCCAGGATGTGCAAATCCGACATCGAGGTGCCAAACAATTCCGTCGATAGGGTCTCTAGGGAATTATTAGCCTGTTATCCCCGGCGTACCTTTTATCCGTTGAGCGACGACCCTTCCACAAAGAATCGCCGGATCACTATAACCGACTTTCGTCCCTGCTTGATTTGTCAATCTTACAGTCAGGCAAGCTTATACTATTGCGCTCTACAACCGATATAAAACGGCTTGAGCTTACCTTCGTACGCCTCCGTTACTTTTTAGGAGGCGACCGCCCCAGTCAAACTACCCAGTATACAATGTCTTTAATAAAATGAGCTGTAAAAAAATTTAAGGGTGGTATTTCAAAGATGCATCCACAATTTACTTGCGTAAAAGTTTTTTTAGCTCCCACCTATTCTACACATAAATTTTTTTACTGCAATGTATAAATATAGTAAAGGTGCACGGGGTCTTTCCGTCTAGCTGCAGGTAGCCCGCATCTTCACGGGCAATTCAATTTCACTGAGCCTATGCTGGAGACAGTGGAGCAGTCGTTATACCATTCATGCAGGACAATAATTAGTTGCCAAGGAATTTCGCTACCTTAGGACCGTCAGAGTTACGGCCGCCGTTTACTGGGGCTTAAGTTCAAAGCCAAGACTTCTCCCCTTAACCTTGCAGCACCGGGCAGGTATCAGTCCCTATACATCATCTTACGATTTAGCAGAGACCTGTGTTTTTACTAAACAGTCGCCACTCCCGATTTTGTGCCGGCCTTTTATAAATAAAAGGTCATCCCTTATTCCGAAGTTACGGGATCATTTTGCCGAGTTCCTTCAACATAGTTCTCTCAAGCGCCTTGGTCTACTCGACCTGTTCACCTGTGTCGGTTTATAGTACGGTTATTTAATTATTTAAAGCTGTTTCCTGGAAATAGTCTACAAAATTTATTATTTCATTAGATAAATTTTATATTAATATTTCGTCACTTTAAATTAACAATAGATTTTTTATTATCCCATTAGATACAGCTTTCGCTTTTTCCTTAGGGGCCGCTTAAATGAATTTTAAAAAATTCTTCGAGGAGGTTTAGCCTTCCCTCAAAAACCTTGAACTTACGGCGACAATGTTTATTACATTGTTTATCGCTACTCATGTCAACATTCTCACTTCTGATATCTCTAATAAAGGTCACCTTTTATTTTCATCGATATACAGAACGTTTTGCTACCACTTTTATACAAAGTTTGCCGCTTCGGTAAATATTTTTAGTCCCTATACATTGTTGGTGCAAAAAAACTAGACCAGTGAGCTGTTACGCTTTCTTTAAAAGATGGCTGCTTCCAAGCCTACTTACTGGCTGTCTTAATTTTCTCACTTCCTTATTAACTTAAATATTTTTAGAGACCTTAACGAACAATCTGGGCTGTTTCCCTCTTGACCATGGATCTTAGCACCCATGGTCTGTCTGTTTGAAATCATTCATTTTGTATTCGGAGTTTCTTTAAATTCAGTAAAGCTTTACGCCCCCCTAGTTTATCGAGTGCTCTACCCCAAAAGAAGTATCTTTTTCAAACGTTCTACTTAAATAGATTTCGCAAAAAACCAGCTATATCTGAGTTTGAATGGCCTTTCACCCCTAATCACAAGTCATCCCAGTCTTTTTCTACAGACACGGGTTCGGTCCTCCAATGAACGTTACCATTCAATCTTCAACCTGCTCATGATTAGATCACTCAGTTTCGGGTTTTATCTAAGAAACTTAAAGCTAATTTAAAACATGATTTTTCTACGCCTACTCTTTTTTTAGATTAAGCTCGCTACTTAGATAAATTCGTTGACCCATTATGCAAAAGGTACGCTGTTACTTTTTTAAAGCTCCAACAGATTGTCAGCATTAAATTTCAAGTTCTTTTTACTTTTAAACCACGTTTAAAAGTTATTAAGATCATAATTTTCTATTTCACCTTTCCCTTACGGTACTAATACATTATTGATTATTAAAAATTAATTTAGATTTTGAGGGCGGTCCCCCAATATTCAAACAGTATAACACGTGTACTGTTTTACTTTTAAAAAAATATATTCAAAATGTTTTACAGGACTAAAACCTTCTTTGGTGTGTTCAAACACTTTTTTAATTTATATTTTTAATCTACTACTACTTTTGTTCGCCACTACTCGCAGTATCTCGGTTGATTTTTTATAAAGCTACTTAGATGTTTCAGTTCGCTATATTTCATTTTAATTTAAATGAATAAATTATAAAAATATCCTAAATTAGGATCGGTTTTCCGTAATAGGTATTAACAGGTCACAACTCTATAAGCTAACTGTTAAATTTCATTTTAAAAATGCCTATTTAAATTTTAATATCTAGGTATCCGTTTAATGCTTTATTATTGTAAAGTATTTATCTTTTTATCCCATATATGTAAATAAACAAATAAATGATAAAATATCCAATAAAAAAAATATTGTAAACTTTCAAGATTTATTTTAAAAAGGTTTGCTTTCTTTACGTAAAGAAACAGAACATTCAGCCATAATTCTTGAAGCCCTAGTAATTGAATCTGTTAAATAAAAATCCTTTATCAGAGGGTTAAATTTTGTAAATAAAATATTAGAGTGAGATACCTTGTCCTTAAAACGTACTAAAGTATCTTCAATATGACCTATTGAGCTTAATATAGGTAATACGCTTAAAAGTCTAGTCCCTAAATGGTCTAAATGGGTATAGTTTAAAGAATCATTTACAATTTCTGACAATGCTCTAAATATTTGCCAATCTTCTTTGGCTAAGCCTGGTCCTTTTAATACCTTTAAAGCTTTTTGCGGGCGACCTTCAGTATTAACAAAAGTACCTACCTTTTCAGTAAAAGTAAGCGTTGGTAGAAAAACATCAACTTTAGTACTACTTATTTTATGAGTCCCTTGGTAAATAACAAAACAATCACTGCTTATGTGTTTGGATATTTTATTGATATCTTGGTCATCGACTCCTACCAAATAAAGAACTTTGGCTTTTGAAATCTGTTCTAGGGTGATAGAACACAACCCTAGGTCCAACGATCCTACTTGGTTGGCTTGGGTATGTAAAATACCTAAACTACTATTCACTGTTGAGGCTGTAGCAGATTGTTTACCAATATTATTAAGCATATGCTGTATATTTAAAGAGTCATCTCTTTTTAACACACCTGAACCTAGTATAATAATAGGATTTTTAGCCTCCTTAAGTTTAGAACAAAATTTATGTTTACCCTTTGATATTTGCGTAAGAGTGTTTCCACCTAGACCTAAATGATCCACTGGGTAAGTTAAATTTAATGCAGAACCTACAGAGCTTACACTAAACCCCCCTTCAAAAAAGCGTTTCCTTAGTCTTACATTCAGTAAAGAACCCTCGTATCTAGGGTCAACACCTACTAATAAGCACAAATCGGAGTTAGCAATAGATGCAATACTACTATTTAATCGATAAGCAGTAGGAAAATCGGTATTAATACCTAGCTTATTTATAAACCCAACACTCTCCGAACCCAAAGAGTTTATAAAATCTTTGAATGACACTTGAGTCTCTAAATCAGTACTAGAATGGCATATACCCACAATATCGTTGCCGCCTCTATTTTTAAAAGATTTCATTATTTTGTATAAAGAATCTTCCCAATCATAAGGCACCCCTTTTATTGAAGGAGTAAGTAGCCTTTGGTTTTTTATACCATCATAAGAAAAACGGGTTTTATTTGAAATCCATTCTTCATTTATATCCTCATTTAAACGAGGTAAAATACGCATAATCTCATTTTCTTTAAAATCCACCCTAATATTGCTACCAATAGCATCAGAAGCATCGATTGTTTCTACAGTTTTTAGTTCCCATGGCCTAGATGTAAAAGCATAGGGCTTAGAAGTTAAAGCACCTACTGGGCATAAGTCGATAACATTACCTGATAACTCAGATTGAAAGACCTTCTCAATATAAGTACCTATTTCAGTATGCGTACCTCTTGCTGTTGTGCCTAAGTCTTCAACTCCGGCAATTTCTATTGAGAACCTTACGCACCTGGTGCAGTGAATACACCTAGTCATTATTGTTTTAATTAATGGTCCTAAATTTTTATCCTCAACACCTCGTTTAAAATCATAGAACCTGCTTCTATCACTACCAAACATTATTGTTTGATCCTGCAAGTCGCATTCACCACCTTGATCACATATAGGGCAATCCAGGGGGTGGTTTAAAAGAAGAAACTCTAATACAGCTTCTCTAGATTTTTTAACAAGTGGTGTATCAGTGAAAATTTTCATACCATTCATAATAGGCATTGCACAAGAAACCACAGGTTTAGGAGATTTTTCAATCTCTACTAGGCACATTCTACAATTACCAGCGATAGATAGTCTTTCATGGTAACAAAACCTTGGTATTTCAATACCTATGGTTTCACAGGCTTCTAAGACGGTAGTATTAGGTTTTACTAAAACTTCAATACTGTTAATATAGATCTTTAACATAATGGTTACGTGAGAGAGGGGAAGATTGGTACTTTTTGTAATTTTATATATAGATTAATGGCAGGCTCGGGCTACCAACTTCTACCCTTGTAAGAGAGGCCTACCTGCATAAAGTTAGTACAATAAAGAAGTACTAAATGATGATTATTGTAACTCTTAAAAAATATGTTACATGTAACATATTTTTTTATGCCATACTTAATATTGTAATTTTATGGACGTCTCCTATGTTATTTAATAGTTTTTTAGGGGCATCTCTTTATTATATATATGTAAATAAACTATAAAATATCCAATAAAAAGGCATTGTAATTTTAAAGTTACTTTCTTTAAGTAAAAAAAACAGGATGGTTCGGCTACAACCTTTTCAAAAGAAACAGTTTTTATTACACAAATAAAGAAAAAGCCATTTTATAGGCGAATAGACTCAGTAAATTAGGGCTTAAAAACAATAAAATTATTAAAAAAAAGGTAGATCCTAGAATTAGAGATTTAACTTGGTTAACAGGCCTATAAAAATTCCAATGGGTAATCTTTTCAAAATAAATAGTTTTTATTATACGGATATAATAAAAAGTAGAAATGACACTTGATAAAATACCAACTGTAGCTAAAAGATACATTGAAGAATTTATTGAACATAAAAAAACTTGCATCTTTGCATAAAAGCCTGCTAGTGGTGGAACTCCAGCTAAAGAAAAGAGCACTACTGCAAAAGTTATAGCAAGAGTACTATTAGAACGCATTAAAATAGATAAATCTGATAAATTCTTATTATAGCTATAAGCCTTTTTATTCTGTAGTTCTACAGACATTACGATAGACCAAATACAAAGACCTGTGACCATATAGACAAGTAAATAAAAGAATAAAGCATGGTTACCCTCTACAGTCCCTGTTGAAAAAGCTATTAACAAATAACCTACATGACTAATAGCACTATAAGCTATTAATCTTTTCATTTTACGTTGTTTCAATGCAACAAAAGAACCTATAATAACAGAAAACAGCGCTGAAAAAACAATAATCTGTTGCCAACTCTCTATTAAATTATAAAAGCTAAATTGAAACAGCCTAGCAAACAATACAAAGACTGCAATTTTAGGGATAATTGCAAAAATAGCTGTTGAACTTGTAGGTGCACCTTCATAAACATCTGGAGACCACATATGGAAAGGAGCTGCAGCTAATTTAAAGAGCAGGCCAACAGCTAAAAAAACTATAGCTATTTGTACGGCACCAGACCCCTCAATTACTGTAGAGTTGTCATACCCTATAAAAATATCGGATAAACTTTCAAAGCTGGTTGTTCCTGTAAAACCATATACCAAAGAAGAGCCGAATAAAATAAGCCCAGAGGAAAAAGCACCTAAAATGAAGTATTTTAATCCGGCCTCGGTAGAAAAAGCAGAATTCCTTTTAAAAGAGGCTAATACATAAAAGGATAAACTTTGCATTTCAATAGCTAAGTAAGCTGAAATTAAATCATAAGAAGATACTAATAAAAGTAGACCTAATACTGCTAATAAGACTAAAAGGTAATACTCAAAAGAATTTAATCGATAATTCTCTATATAATCTTGGGACATTAATAAACAACCTATAGATGATAATAAAATAATACTTTTAGAAAAGGTTGCTAGATTATCATGAATAAAAATATTGTTAAATATACTAGAAAATATGATTGTATTATTGCATAATAAAATAAAAGTTAGAGTTAAAATTAATACACTTAACCAAGAAACACTTCGGTTAATTAAAGGATAATTGTATTTAGAATTAGTGGCTATAATTACACTGTGAATTATTAAAGCTAAAACAGATGTCGCAAGAAACAATTCGGGTAAAATAACTTTAAGATCATTATTAAAAAGAATAGAGAAATCCATTTAAAATTTAATTTTTGTTCCGCTAAAAAAGCTTTGAGAAATTTTGGAGAGAGAGGACTCGAACCTATGAATGACCGTACCAAAAACGGTTGCCTTACCACTTGGCTACACTCCAATAATTTAATTTTTCTCCTCAGGCTGGACTTGAACCAACGGCCTAATGATTAACAGTCATCCGCTCTACCACTGAGCTACTAAGGAAAACCACAAGTAACAACAATACTTAGGGTTAAATATCGATTTATGAGTTTTTAATACTTGAATAATGTTTAGCAAGCATATTACCATAAATCTCTAGATATTTTGATTGTGAGTTAGTTAATTTTTGGTTGTTTGAGTTGGTTAAATAAAAGCTTAACCAAGAAGCACCTAAAGAAACTTTTGACCCTAAAGAATTCTTAGTGTCTTCAATAAAATTTTGTACAAAAGTATTTCTGATATTTGTAACTGAAAGTTGTTCCTCGTTCAGATTTGAGACTCCACTAGAGCCTGATGAAAGTTTTTTTTTCCTACTTTTTAAAACAGCAGCTATTTTAGGTAAAAATATCTGTAAAGTTAAAAAATAAAAGCCAAAAAAAATTATAGTTAACCAAAAAATTTGGGTGAAAAAAGTAATTTTATCGAATTGAGGCATTTTAATTTAAAAGTTAATAATTTTTTAAGTTTAAAATAAATTATTATTTATATTTAAACAGTGTTTTTAAAATTTTAGCATAAGTTACTTAGTACTAAGAATTACCAGCTCGATTTCTTTAAACCTGAAATTAAACCTTTACCAGATATATTTCTAAATTCTATCCTAGATATCCTAAATGATCTATGGACTGCTTTACCCCTACCTGTTATAATGCACCTATTATTTAGTCTTGTTTTAGAACTATTTTTAGGTAATCCAGATAAGTCCAGCCCTGCTTTCCATCTGATATCAATAGGAAACTTGGAGTTACATACAACACTTTTTAAGGTTAATCTTTTAAGCTCAAATTTAGCTATTAATTTACGTTTTTTTTTATCTCGTTCCAATAAATGTTTCATTACTCCCACTCCAATGCACCTATCTTCCAGGCATAAATAAACCCTACTCCTAACTCAACGATAAAATCGGCCATAGTCCAAAAACCTAATGAGGTAATATGGCTTATAGAAATAGCCCATGGGAATAGGAACATAGCTTCAATATCAAAAATAATAAATAAAATAGCCACTAAATAAAACCTTACATCAAAAGTATGTCTTGCATCTTCATAAGGGTCAAACCCACATTCATAAGCAGATAATTTTTCTGTGTCAGGATTCTGTACTGATAATAAATATGAAAGGCCAAAAATTATTAGTGATAATGCTATAGCAACTATCAAAAATAAAAGGATTGGGAAATATTCTTCTTTAAATAAGGATTGCATTTTTTTTTAATAAAAGAATTTTAACTTAATAAGTTATATAATTTCTGTAAAATAAATATTAAAGGAATTACCGTTAATATATAATGGAAGTGTGCTAATAACTAGGACCATATACAGTATAAAATTTAATAGGTTATTAATTTTTATAAAAAAATAATACACTTTTTAAATTTAACCAAAAAGAGTATGAGCTTGATAAATGAATAAATTCTATGTTTTCTGTAAAATAAATACTTAAAGTTTTATAATTAATTTCTAGGTGAACTGGCGGAAGTGGCCAAAAATTAGATTTTAAAATATTTTGTTTTATTTTACCATGTGAATTCTCAGAAATATTTATTAAGTCACCTTTTTTTAATAAAAAGTTACCATTGGTAACTTTTTTATTATTAACAAGTACATTACCATAAACAATTAATTGCCGGGCTGTGTTTATACTTGAAACAAAATAAGACCGGTATAGGGCAGTTTCCAGTCTAGCTTCTAAAGAGAATAGTAAAATCTCTGAAGGTTTTTGTTGAATAGATTTTTTTTTACTTGTTACGGTAGCTGTTCTAGATAATTTTTTTAATTGAGTGTCAGTAAGTTTACCGTAATATAATTTTAACCTTTGTTTGGTTGAAAGTTGGGACCTATAAAAGTTTTTAAAAGATTTAGCTCTCCTAGAAATATTATATAAGTCATGATTAAAAAACTTATATTTTTTAGATAACTTAAGTCTTTTAACTAACCCGCTCCATTTTTTTTTTTTAAAATTTAAAATTTTTTTATTACTCCTTATATTTTCACGTAATTTTTGAAAATATTTATATTCTGGTTTATACCTGTTATTTAAACTCATATAAGTTTCTTTTTAATTTAAAGAGTGTTTAAGTATCTTCTTATACAACCCTCCCGCTAGTTTTGAAGAAAAATTACCTGTGATAGGGTAGTCACTTTGTTTAGTACTACCCTCACTATTAACAAAAGAAATAATAGGAATACCCATTTTAGAAGCCTCTTTTAATGCATCTAGATTTTTAGAATGGTCATAAATAACAATTAAAGAAGGCTTTTTTTTTAAATTTAAAATACCACCAAATTTCTCATAAAAAAGGTCTGACTCTTTTTTTTTTTTTAATTTCAGGTTTGTAAGAAAATTATGTATATATAATTTTACATCTTTACCGTCTGTTAAAATACCATTAATCCAAGATTGGTTGGAGATATATAAATGGTCTGTGTTTGAGTAAATTTTTGTTAATTTAGACTTTTCTGAGTCGGGGAAACCTACAAAAATTATCTGTTTATTTGAATGGTTCACTCTATAGATTACTCTAATAGCTTTTTTTAAACAGATTAGAGTAT
>Ga0308012_10001970_pt1 | contig 10616 bp, 7 predicted proteins | sample Neamet179_FD_203133 | JGI IMG/M metagenome (GOLD analysis project Ga0308012, IMG submission 203133) | Marine microbial communities from water near the shore, Antarctic Ocean - #179 | ecosystem: Environmental > Aquatic > Marine > Unclassified | place: Southern Ocean | collected 2014-07-25 | reverse complement strand
CGAGGTTTTTGCTCGGCTACCAACCCATGCAGCAACTACCTATACAGCTCTAACACCCAATATGCAGGGCCTCGAACGGGCTATCGCCTGTGGGGTTAAAGAGGTGGCAGTTTTTGCTGCGGCGTCAGAAAGTTTTAGCCAAAAAAATATTAACTGCTCGATTAGCGAGAGTCTCAATCGCTTTAAGCCGGTCGCTGAAGAAGCCCTTAAGTCTGGGTTGGCGGTACGGGGCTATATATCCTGTGTGGTTGGGTGCCCCTACCAGGACACGGTAGATGTCGAGCAGGTTGTGCAGGTAGCGACCGAGTTACTCGCCATGGGCTGTTATGAAGTGTCACTTGGCGATACTATTGGTGTTGGCACCCCCGCTTCTTTCGAGACTCTGCTCAACAGACTGTTAAAAGACACTGCCGCCGACAAATTCGCCATTCATGCTCACGACACCTACGGTCAGGCCTTAGCTAATATACTGCGCGCATTGCAGCTTGGTATTACTACAGTGGATAGCTCTGTAGCGGGTCTTGGTGGATGCCCCTATGCCAAGGGCGCCTCGGGCAATGTGGCCAGCGAAGATCTCGTTTATATGCTTAATGGTCTGGGCATACAGCATGGTATAGACCTGCCAAAATTAATTACGGCGGGTAATTTTATTAGCCACAAACTTAATCGCGCCAATGGTTCCAAAGTGGCTTGCGCGCAGTCACCCATGGCAGAAAGCTAACTTTTTACTAGCTGGACGTTACTATATAGTTAACGCTGAATTAATTATCGGCGAGGAGTTTTAATGCGCATTTTCTCAAGCTGTTTAGGGCTTATATTTTCGGGGGCCTTAGCAGTTGCAAGCCCGTTGTCTTCACAAGAGGTAGCCGCTGCAGATCTAAAGTTAGAAAATAGTCATAAAGCTATCCTAATTGATGGCTCTGGTGTGTATCACCGCGAAATATCCTCTCAAGAATCACTAGCGCAGCAATTTTTTGATCAGGGTTTGAGGTATGCGTGGGGCTTTTACTTTCCCGAATCAATCGCCTCATATCAACAAGCTGCAATACATGACTCTGAACACCCTATGATCTATTGGGGACTAGCCCATGCCATGGGGCCAAACCCAAATAGCCGTTACGGCGGTATGCCTGATGATCCAAAGGGAGAGGGATTAAAAGCCATCAATAAAGCGTTAAGCTTAATCGACAACGCCTCTGCTCTTGAGCGCGAAATGATCAATGCGTTGCATATTCTGTACGATCAAGACTCAATAGCGGACGATCATCAGCGCGATCTTGCTTACATGAGAGCCGCTGGAGCACTGCAAAAAAAGTATCCCAATGATCCCGACATAGCCTCACTGTATGCCGCCTCGTTTATGAACATAGGCCGCTGGAATTATTGGAATCATGATGGCTCGCCGGTGGGTGATACCGGTAAGATTGCAGCAGTTTTAGAAAGCGCCCTAGCCTCTCATCCAGATCACCCCGGTGCCAACCATCTTTATATTCATTTGATGGAGGCCTCGAGAGAACCTGAACGCGCCCTAGCAGCAGCTGATCGATTGGCCGCCACCATGCCCATGGCCGGGCATATAGTGCACATGCCGTCACACATTTATGTCCGTGTTGGACAATTTGAAAAAGCGGTAGCCAGTAACGTACGCTCCCAAGAGGTCGATAAAGAGTTCCTACAAATATGGGGGGATCGTCCACTACCAGATCTTGGAACCTACCCTCTCTCGGCTAAAATTCATGCACCCCACGCAATTGATTTCATTAAATATGCCGCGTCATTCCAGGGTAACTATGCGGTAGCGATCGACGCTGCTAAAAAACTGATTACGGATATTAATCCGGATAATCAAAAGAATGGTAGAAACCAGAAGCGTCTATCTGGTGTGTGCCTTGTGAACAAGATGTTCGGGCATTGGGACGAAATTTTGGATAGCCAACCGACCGCGTCAGGTACACCCTACCTAGATGGTATATGGAGCTATTGTCTGGGCGGTGCCTATACCGCTAAAGGCGACCTAATCTCAGCACGTCGCGAACTTGGCAAAATCTGGCAAATTGCATCCCTAAAAAATGTCGACCAATACCGTGTTGGCCCAACGCCCGTGTCATCACTACTCAAACTTGCAGCCTTAGGGCTATCTGGGGAAATCAAACAAGCCAGTGGAGCCTTGAGTGAAGCGATTGCAGACTATCAGGCAGCTGTAGAGTTGGAAGATAAAAATGGTTACATCGAACCACCTGACTGGCCTCAGCCGATGCGACACTATCTTGGAGCCGCACTGCTAAAAGCGGGTCGCGCAGCAAAGGCAGAGACTGTTTATCGGCAAGATTTAGAGTGGCATCAAAACAATGGCTGGGCTCTTTTTGGTCTATGGCAAAGTCTAGCGGCCCAAGGTAAAGCATTAGAAGCCGAGGAAACCTTCGAAGCCTACAAATATGCTTGGCGAGATGCTGACACTAAACTATCAGGCTCACGATTCTAGGCTTTCGTAGTTATTGCGTGACGCTTACTTAATCAACCATTGCTGTCTATAATGCAGGTCTTTCACATCTTTCGGGAGTAGCTATCTTGACCGCCTTTCGCCCCTGCATTGATCTTCATCAAGGCAAGGTAAAGCAAATAGTTGGCGGCAGTCTTTGCGACTCCGGCGCCAAGGCTAATTTTGTCAGCGATCATGGCTCTGGTTACTACGCCGAACTGTATAAAAATACCGGCCTCAAGGGCGGGCACTTAATATCCTTGGGGCAAAATAATCAACAGTCAGTGCTTGATGCGCTCACCGCATATCCAAAGGGATTACAATTTGGCGGTGGAGTCAATTTGGATAATGCACTTAACTACCTCAATGCCGGTGCATCGAAAGTCATCGTCACGTCTTATGTATTTGAGGGCTACCAATTTTCCTGGGAAAAACTATCGGATATCAGTGCACTAGTTGGCCCTGAAAATTTAGTCCTTGACCTAAGCTGCAGAAAAACTAAACAGGGTTGGATGGTGGCTACCAATCGTTGGCAGACCATTACCAATGTTAAAATTGATGCGCACCTCATTGAGCAGTTGCAGCCTTACTGTGCTGAATTCTTGATCCACAGCGCTGATGTTGAAGGGCTTCAAGCGGGTATTGATGACGATTTGGTTAGTGCATTAGGGAAAATCGTTTCTATCCCAACGACCTATGCCGGTGGTGCCACCTCGCTACGGGACTTAGATAGAGTAAAAGAGCTTTCAGCGGGCAAGGTGGATTTGACCATAGGCAGTGCCTTGGACATCTTTGGTGGATCAGGGGTGACATTGGACGAGTGCGTGAAGTGGAACCAACAAAACAACGTTTGAGCAAAAAAAATATAAAAACGTAGGTCGCCCAAGGTATAACCCACCTTGAAGTCAGTAATAGCTCTCCTCAGGGTGGGCGTTGCTCAAACTTTAACTCTCTACAGTAAAGGTAAGGCCTGCATTTTCTTGAAGCCTTTCAATTAACTCTGCACCCATCACTGGTGCCGTGGTCCAGATTCCACCAGAAGCCAGTTGAGGATTTTTAACCAAGCAAATAGCGCTCTCTGCAATCATTTTAGATGTCGAACCATAACCAGGATCCCTATCGCCTTTGACACTGACCCGCACGGAGCGACCATCTGTATGTTCTCCCACCATTAAAACATCGTAGAAGCCATTTTCGCGTTCTTCTTTGCTCGGCCCTTCTCCAGGCTGCAGGGAGCTCTTGGCCATAGATGTATCTTCTGTTACCGCCTTTGCGATTGCTTCGCCTTTGTCTCCCGGCCCAGTAACCATCATTTCGTCATAGACAAAGTCTTCACCGTAGTGATGGCCTAGCAGCAGGTTAGAGCGGTGGACGTTTTTAGTGTTAATGCTTGCCATAACAAAGGGTGCAATCCAGCTCTGTAGTGCCTCGTCATATTCTGGCTTATTACCTAACGGTTGTTCTGCGCCCTCAAAGCCCGACGTCAATGCAAACGGATTACGTAGTATTCCGATAAGGCTTCGGTCTCTTCCTGCCGCGGCCATGGTCTCTTTAAAGCTGGCCAAGGTTCCACCAGACATAGTTCCTTTCATTGCGCGCACTCGCCCTTTGACGCGAGCTACCGTACTACCGAGAGTACTCACAGCGTGTTTCTGCAAAAAGAATACGCCCAAATCGAAGGGAATTGAGTCAAATCCGCAAGAGAAGACGATGCGAGCGCCACTTTTTTCAGCCACCGCCGAGTGTGCGGCAATCATTTTATGCATCCAGGCCGGCTCGCCGCAGAGATCAACATAATCAGTCCCTTGTACGGCACAGGCCTCCACCAACTCATTGCCGTAAAGCTGATAGGGCCCAACCGTTGTTAGTACCACTGATGTGCTAGCCACCATTTTTTTCACAGTCTCTATATCGTCGGCATCAGCGACAACTAAGGGAATATCGGCCCCTACGCCCAACTCATCTCTCACAGACACTAATTTATCCATGCTGCGCCCAGCCATCGCCCACTTAACCTCTCCATTAACACCGTATTGCTGATGAAGGTATTCAGCGACCAGCCGACCTGTAAACCCGGTAGCGCCATAGACTATGATGTCAAATTCCTTGTTGCTTTCCATAAAATTTCTCTTTTTTAGTTTTAACTTAGGTGTGATTTTTTAGAACGGAAACGATAATCTTAGAGTCAATTCAACTATGCAAATAGAGCCTTTAAAAAGCAGTAAAGTAACAGACCGCTACTATCGCTTTAATCCCTCACTCAGGGCTCACGCTAGATAAACTGTAAAACCAAAACAATCCCAACGACTAGTACTAACGCGTAGAGAAATATTTTCCAAAGTGAAAATTGGCGAGTAGACCAATCAATACGGTCCTCTCGATCGGTTTGTTTAGACGATGCTTTAAATCGACCTAAGTAAAAGAAGATGGCCAGCGAGATGACCGCCATCGATCCAAATATGAGCGAATTAGCGTCCACTAGCGACTTCTCAATTTAGCCAGCAAACGCAACATCTCAAGATAGAGCCAAATGAGTGTGACCATCAAAGAAAATGCACCAAACCATTCCATATACTTTGGCGCACCCATCTCAGAGCCCTGCTCAATGAAGTCAAAGTCCAACACCAGATTCAATGCCGCAATAGCCACAACAAAGAGACTAAAGCCGATACCGAAAAGTCCATTGGAATGAATAAAGCCGATTCCACCAGAGCCAAACATGTTCATTACCATGCTGACAAGATACAACAAGCCAATACCCATGGTCGCAGAGGTAACCATCAACCGAAAGTTTTCAGTTGGCTTAACGATGCCAGTTTTATAGAGGAATAGTAATGATGCCAAGGTACCCAAAGTGAGACCCACTGCCTGAATGACAATACCAGGGTACTGCATTTCAAAAATACCCGAAATCGCGCCAAGAAATAGCCCTTCTGCCAACGCATACAATGGCGCGGTAATACCGGACCACTGTTTTTTAAATATGGTTACTAATGCAAAGATAAAACCAATCAAAGCGCCGCCAATTGCGAGGGGCATTACCGCGCCAGCATCACCACTTTGAAAAAATAAATTCCAAGTATAGCTCGCCGACAAAACTACCAATGCCAGCAGAATTCCCGTCTTATTAACCGTGCCTTGCAATGTCATCGTCTGCGAATCTGTCGCTTGAATGCCACCGGATGACCTATTTCCTTGTGCGCTTTGGCTAAAAGTGTCTGCCCTAAGAGCGGGATTACCTGAACGACCAAATGTATTTAATGCACCGTGCTTTGACATAACGAAACCTTAAAATGTAATTAAAATTGTGGGCAACAAGCAATCGATTGTCGCCGATGTTTAGATTTTAAGTGTAACAAATATAAAGCAGACCAACAGTGCTGATAGCCTTAAATTTGGCCTTGATCGGCCTCATACTAAAACTATTGATTAGCGAGATTCAATAAATCCTCATATTTTCACTACCGTTGGCTTACTCAGGTACTATGGCGAGCTCAACCAAAGCTCTAAAGGAGCGGCGTCAACATGGCATTAGGTGCAACGATCTGCAAGGCAGAGCTAAACGTAATCGATATGGATCGTCATTATTACCAGCAGCACAGTCTCACAATGGCACAACATCCCTCGGAAACTGACGAACGCTTAATGGTTCGACTATTAGCCTATGCCTTAAATGCCAATGAATTACTGAGTTTTACCAAAGGCTTGAGCACAGATGATGAACCTGACCTTTGGCAAAAAAGTCTCAGCAGTGAAATAGAGCTCTGGATTGAGCTGGGTCTACCCAGTGAAAAGCGTCTGAAGAAAGCCTGTGGCCGCGCCCAAAAAGTCATTGTCTACAGCTACGGAACTGGCTCTGCCGATCAATGGTGGAAACAATTAGAGCCCTTAGTCGCACGCTTTAGTAACCTCAGCATTTATCATATCGAATCAGAAGTGACCACCGAGTTAGCCAATACGGTGCAACGTAATCTCGACATTCAGGTCAGTATTCAGGATCAAGAGGTGACCTGGGACAATAATGGGCATTCCATCACCTTTACTCCAAAGATTAAGCTCTAGTAACGGCAATACCTTTTGTCGAGATTTCTCGGGTGTTAGTCATGATCTCTTAATTGTGCGGTCCAGAGTTGAAAGTAACGCCCTTTAAGCGACAGTAGTTCGCGGTGCGAACCCTGCTCAACCATAGACCCTTGGTCCAAAACAACAATCCTATCAGCATCAACAACTGTCGACAGACGATGGGCGATCACCATGCTTGTGTGGCCCTCAGAGATTTCCTGCAACGCAGATAATATTGAGCGCTCAGATTTACTATCCAGAGAGGAAGTCGCTTCATCAAAGACTAAAATGGGCGGCCGCTTGAGGATGGTTCTAGCGATAGCCACTCGCTGCTTCTCTCCACCTGAAAGTTTCAGACCTCGCTCTCCTACCACAGTGGCAGATCCTTGAGGTAGTTGGGCGATAAACTCTTCTAGATGCGCTAGCCTTATTGCCTGTAAGACATCATCATCGGATGCCTGAGGATCACCGTAGCGTATGTTTTCAAAAATACTTTGATTAAACAGCACAGTATCTTGAGGCACTATACCAATTGCCCGACGCAGACTCTGTTGACTTACTTGGCTAACATCCTGGCCATCAATAGAAATACTGCCTGTATTAGGATCATAAAATCGAAACAGTAGTTTAACCAGGGTGGACTTGCCTGCTCCACTGGCACCAACGATAGCGACTTTTTCACCCGGTTGGATGCTAAAACTGAGATCTTTAATGATCTCGCGGTCATCTCGATAGTGGAATGACACGTTGTTAAAATTGATGACGCCCTGGCTAATATTTAACTCAGGCGCATTTACAATGTCTTTGACTCCAGATGTGAGATCTAAAAGAGCAAACATATTCTCGATATTGGCCATTGACCCCTTGATCTCTCGATAGACAAAGCCAAGAAAATTAAGCGGTATAAATAACTGCATCATAAAGGCGTTAATTAAGACAAAATCACCTACGGACATGCTGCCCTCAACGACACGTACTGCAGCCAGCCACATCATGGAGGTCATGGCGACCGATATAATGAGCCCCTGCCCGGCATTTAGGCCTAACAAGGAAAGTCTATTTTTGCGCTTTGCCTCTTCCCAATCAAGTAGTGCCCCGTCATAACGATTAGCCTCATACTCTTCATTGGTAAAATATTTAACAGTTTCATGATTCAACAAACTGTCTATAGAGATGGTACTTGTTGCAGAGTCTGCTCGCGCCGCTTCACGAACAAACGCTGTTCGCCAATCAGTAGTCACCATGGAAAAAAGAATATATGAAACTACAGAAAACATCGTGATTGCGGCAAAGGCAATACCGTAGTTAAAGAAGAATATTCCAATGACTAGCGCTATCTCAATCAAAGTGGGGGCAATATTGAATACAAAAAATCGCATTAAAAAGCTAATACCATTGATGCCCCGCTCAATATCTCGAGATAAACCACCGGTGCGGCGATTGAGGTGAAAATCTAAATCTAACTTATGGACATGTTTGAAAACCTTTAACCCAATTTCAGTCATCGCTCTTTCAGTGACACGACCAAAAACTGTGTCTCGTATTTCTCCGAGGATAATCATTGAGAATCGAGCAAAACCATAGGCAATTACTAACGCTACCGGCACTAGTATTAGATTATTAGCTCCGTCTTGGGCCAGCCTATCAACGATGCTTTTTAGCAAAAATGGCCCAGAAACACTGGCAGCCTTGGACAATACCAAACAGACTATGGCAAGGGCTATACGCGCTTTATATTGCAGTAAATAGGGCCAGACAATTTGAAAAACCTTCCAGTTAATTTTTTGTTCAGCATTGTCACTATAGTCACGGGATCGCATAGATTGGCTCGTTTCAAAAAAAAGGGCTAGTGTTCACAGACGGTGAGTATAAAGTGGGCGTTGTTTTACTCCAAAGCATTTACTAAGTTTCGACCTTTATCTCACTAAAAATACTGAAGTACAGACTAACTGCGTCTGCAGTTGTATAACGAATAGTTCGTTGGGTTGTTGAGGCTGGCACTTGAACAGTCACAGTTGGTGTTGGATAATCCACTGGCAAAAATAATGGATTACAGGGCAACTGTTCATCGAGGTACACATTCGAATACAGATGATCCTAACGAGCACAGCGAGGTTAGTGTGATGAAACGACAGTCAGCTATTTTCGCCCTCTTAACCGCGGGATTAGCTTGGGGTACGACAGGAATCTATGTTCGCGTACTTGGACTACGCGGGTTTTCTTCCTTTGAACTTTTGGGGATACGCCTTTTAGTCGTATTCCTAATCTTATTACCCATCATCTTGATACTGCATCTGCGACAATCTCCGCAGACTAGCACCCTGACTTTTCTACAACGAAAAATTGCTCTTAAGGTCAGCGCCTTTATGCTGCTTTACTACCTGGGCGCCATCGTCGCGATTCAGCACCTACCTTTGGTAATGGCTGTATTGCTGTTTGGTTCATCTCCCTTAATCGCATGGAGCCTGAAACTCACTATGGAAAGGCGGCTACCCATTGGAGCGGAACTGACTCAGAGTTTGGGCGTGTTGCTGGGAATGACCGGATTAGTCGGTTTGGCGCTAAGTAAACATACAGGTTCTGTGGCCCCAGCGGATGCGATACCCTTGATTGGCTACCTTGGCGGCATCACGGCGGCGGTGGTAACGGTAATCAATGCCCGAATTCTGCGCAGGGCCGCTGAACAGGCACCCTCATCATTGAGTATTTCAATGATAACAGCAGCATTAGGGACCCTACTGGCCCCATTATTATTTATTGATTCGGCCGACTTGTTGGCCCGAATCCAAGAAAGCTGGCTTGCGCTACTAGGCTTCGGTACTCTGTCTACATTGATACCAGGCTTTGCCATCGCCCATGCTGCTTCACGACTGCCACCGACTGCCACATCGACAGTGTCAATCCAGCTTCAAGTGTGGACTGTTATTCTCGGCTGGATAATTTTAAATGAGACATTATCTGGAGTTCAAGTCGCAGCTGCGCTTGCAGTAATGCTAGGTACGGGTATCTGCTTATTGTATCCAGAACCACAAAATAGCAAGGCTTAGAGATTAGTAGTGTCAATGATCATCTGGAAACCAGACATTTTTTAAGACATTTTTTAGGGTATTTTGAATGACGAACAATTTACAAATTTATGATTATATTGTTGTGGGTGCCGGTTCTGCCGGGGCAATTGTAGCTTCACGACTGAGTGAGGACGCTAAATCGTCTGTGTTGTTAGTTGAATATGGTGGCACTGATAGCAGTATTTTCGTGCGCATGCCTACCGCGCTAGGTATTCCGATGAATACCCGTAAATATAACTGGGGATTTGAGTCTGCTCCCGAACCCTATTTAAATGATCGAAGAATGAACTGTCCACGCGGTAAGGTCATTGGAGGCTCTTCATCGATCAACGGTATGGTTTATGTGAGAGGCCACGCGCTTGATTTTGACGAATGGGAAACCCATGGTGCCACCGGATGGAATTACCAGAACTGCCTGCCTTACTTTAAAAAATTAGAGAACCATCAATGCATTACTAGTGAATACACCGGCAACGACGGGCCGATTGCGGTTAATAATGGTAATAACATGCGCAACCCCCTATATAAGGCATTTATTGATGCAGGTGTAGAGGCCGGATACAAAAAGACCGACGATTATAATGGTTATCGGCAAGAAGGGTTTGGACAAAAGTTTATGAATGTCGATGGTGGTGTGCGTGCGTCTACTGGCTACGCCTATCTAAAAAGTGCCAAAAAGAGATCTAATTTAACGATTTTAAAGCACGCCTTAGTGACAAAAATCACTTTTGACGAGAAAACCGCCACAGGAATTCAGTGCGAGATAGGCGGCCAAACTAAGATCTTTAAGGCTCAGCACGAAGTTGTGCTCTGTGCTGGCTCAATTGGGTCGCCTCAGTTACTGCAGGTGTCTGGGGTTGGCCCGAGAGAAACTTTAGCGGCGGCGGGCATCGATCTGGTGCATCACCTACCCGGGGTTGGTGAAAACCTACAAGATCACTTGGAATTCAACTTTCAATATCGCTGCAAACAACCTATCACGCTTAATAGCGAGCTAAATGTATTCA
>Ga0308012_10001968_pt1 | contig 10619 bp, 7 predicted proteins | sample Neamet179_FD_203133 | JGI IMG/M metagenome (GOLD analysis project Ga0308012, IMG submission 203133) | Marine microbial communities from water near the shore, Antarctic Ocean - #179 | ecosystem: Environmental > Aquatic > Marine > Unclassified | place: Southern Ocean | collected 2014-07-25 | reverse complement strand
CAGCTTTCTAACTAGCTATCTAACTATAGTGGAGGTTGTAATCCACACTAGGAATTTCAAAGTTTGTATAAGGCAAAGAAACCTTTGACCGACCGAATTGCATACTGAGAATTCGGAAGACCAGTACGGAAAGGGGCTTATCCACTCGTACCAAAAAAATTCCAGAAAATAAGTTTTCAAGTAAATTCCTCGTTGAAAGTGACAGGTGGGGTTCCCCTTTCACAAAGGAAAAAAAAAAAGGAAACTTATTTTCTGGAATTTTTTTGGTACGAGTGGATTATTCATCTATGAGATTTTCTGAACAAAACGTACATTTCAGAATTCGCTAAAAGTGTCTGAATTTTCTGCAAAATCCAATTTCCTTTTGCCTTTTCCTTAGTGCATCCTCACTAGGAAGAGATCTGAAGGTGTCTCAATGACAAGGAAAATTGACTTTTCCTTTTTAAAAATGAGTGGACACGTTTTTTTATCTGAAAACAATACAGTTATCTCCGCTTTGATCATACGGTCTCGAATCAACTGCTACTTATTATAATTGGTACCCAACTCTTCGTAAAAGCTATGAAGTCCTATTTTGCGTCGCGAACCAGCCTGTAAACTTCATCGGATTAAATTGAAATTGATTATATTACATAACTAATTATTGAATGGTATGATGTACATATAATAAGCAAAAAACCTAACGTGATAAATTCCACATTGATACACTGCTGATTTCACTCCAACTCGTGTTTTCGAGATTTCATTTTTCCAGGAGCGTTGCAGATATATTCAATCATCATTGCATTGCATATCACCTTTGGATCATTATTCATCACGCTAACAATAACTTTATTCACCAAAACCTTACCAAACATCCTATGGAAAACCATTTTCAATCTTTCTTATCTTATCTTATCTGAGCCATGTAGATAAGATAAGATGAGAGACCGATTTCCCGTGATTTCAGTTCTTTTCTTTTGCGAAGTAACTAAACTAAACCACTACCCAAACTAAACTTATAACCGTATCCAAGCATTCTGATATAACGTCGTATCCAATATCCTATATCACCACCCAAAGCATAGATATCAAAGCGCGAGGGAGGGGGCAACTGCAAAAAGGAAAGAATCTACTCCTCATCTTCCTTTGCTATCTTGTACCAGGCTCCTCTGGTCAAACCGCCGCGATAACGTTATCGATATATAAAGTGAGATATTGACTGCATTAATTCAACAGTCTCCCACCTTCCATCACATATACCCTTTCATCAGGGGCGGTCAATTAGTCCATACGAAGCAAGGAAGTCACAGCAGCGTAGTTGGTATCATACCAAAGGAAAGGAAAGACGACTTTAACCACCTTCGCCAGCTCTCGCTTCAAACTCATCGAATCACCCTATATCGAAAAAATCCTCAACATGGGGAGTAAGAGCAGTAAAACTATCGCCTCCACCAACAAAAATACAGCTACAACTAACAACGATCAAGATCAAATCATCGCACCCTTGCCAATACCTTTCAGTCCCCCATCCTCCCCTGAATCAGAATCTAAAAGGCGATCGAAGAAAACTAAAGGTAGTTCTCTCTCCAACTCCGTAAAAAGTAAAACTGATAACCAAAATAAACGTAAAACAACGAAACTTGTACTTACTCCCGATGAAATCAAAACTATAATGGCGGATATTCTAGCAACAGTTGATAAAGGTGGTTATACTGATGAAGAAGATTTAATAAAAGGAGTAATATTAAAACATGAATGTCTACAACAAGCAGAAATATTATTCCCTGCATTTTCTGTTATGTTGTTAGAGGTGCGGTGGAATAGTCTTCGACATTACTACTATTCGTGGTGTTGTTTTTCTATTGAGATTGATAGTAAGAAACCACTTTTTGAGTTGACGGAGGATGAAGCTTTTATTTTGGGTAGAGCATTCGCTTCTAGCTTACAAGGCAATACTTTATCTGATACGGCTGTCGATCAATATATTGGTGGTAGTGAACAGTTGAAAGAGTTGGAAGTTGCCTGTCCTTGGTTTCGAACATTGATGAATGATATCGGTAGAGAGTTATTATCAACCGCAAAGTGGGGGTTGATATTCAGAGTTGGATCAGGTGTTGTTTTCGGTTGGATGGATCTTGGTTCGGATTGGTATATGATATATACCTACTTCGTCACTGGTCAAATTTACGATGCGTTTGCACTATTGGCAATGGTAGGATTCAACTTGTTGTTTCAACTAGGGATTGTTTACATTCAAAATCGCAAGAATTCTCTATGGGTAAATGTTAGAGAATGTTTACTTGTTATAACGAACATGAAAGGTGCCGTCGATGCTTACCGGTTGATCATGGGTATCCAAACTAATGGTGTTTTTGATGCTTTGTGTGAAATGCAATATGGAAAGTGTGGGGAGTTATCATTCGAGAGTATTCCCGGAGGATTCTATCAAACGAAAGTGTTTCTCAAGAGTGGTGATCGGACAAATGTAGCCCTCCTAAGTATATTGTTATCGTTAATGAGTACGGCATATACTGTATTTATGATGTTCTATGAAAAGGATACGGATACCCAATGTAGGAAGGAGACTCCTTCATTTTATGGAGTTATCCCGGTTGATGGTAGGGCAATTTTTGTTTCGTTGTTTGTCTTCATTATTGGTCTTACACAAACTATGGCGAAAACATTATCAACAGCCTTGCTGTGGACTATTCGTCCGCTTTGGTTTGTAATTTATTGTGTTATAAATTACATGATATTCATTGGTTACAAACTATTCAGAAACGACTTTCTGTATTGGGTTCCAATGGAGGGAAATGGAAAGTACGTAATTGCAACTCTTATCAGAAACACTGTAAAACTCATAACTGATTACACTGGACTTATGCTAACCAGGCATTCGTATGACTGTGGTGGTGCTTACTTTACTTTCAATGCATTTACCACTCAAGTTTCCAATTTTGCGATAACGTATTTATTCTACAAATATAGCGAGGATGCTGATAAAATCCCAATGCTTTATCCGTTATTTAGTGGATTATTCTTTGTTTGGTTGATCTCATATGTCTTGTTTCTTTTTCTCATTGATTCAAAGTATCGTCAAACATTCTATTCATTCAAGACTGGTTACGACTTTAACAAAGCGTATTTTCTTGATAATGACGAGGACGAGAAGAAAGTTATCATTTTCGGTTGCCAGCAAAGCCATTGGATTGATATTGCGCCTGATGTTGAAATTTGGTCTCATTCCAAATGGGCTGAATGGAAGGCAACAAAGCCTGAGTGGTTCACAGATAATTTCATAGCATCTGTTCCTGACCGATATATTCCTAAAGACGCTGTAGTGGAGTTGAATCGCGTTGCTGGTGGACAACGTAGGAGAAGTTCTGTGAGAAATTCTCTTCTTAGTTCATTCTTGGGTTCCCCTACTGACAATGGTGCTGGTTTCAAAGTAAGTCGCGTTCCTGTAGTTGTTGTTCGCGATGATAATATATTAGCTAGCGATAGTAATATCGGCCGTGTTACTGTTAGATCTCTTGATAACAACTTATTGGTGAGGAGAGATTAGAAAGAGCCAGAGGAAGGGAATGATGTTACTCCTGCTCCTGTTGTTGTTGTACCGAATGATGATGCTTTGTTAGTTAGAGCGGAGGAGGGTGGAGTAGAGGGAAGAAATGAATCAATTGAAGTAATATAAGTAATAACGACAATCTTTATGCATTTTTTGTTGCACGACGTCTGAAAAACTTGTAAGTCCTCTAAATGTCGAGGGTTTTAAATGTTAATAATAAATTGACAAAAAGTTAAAACTTTATAAAAGTATATTCATTACTTCGTTTACTACTCTTTGACTCTTCCCCCAAATCTAATTGAATAATAATACTTACTATTATTTTCCACCGCCCATGATAATTTATCGCCCCCCCCCCTCCTATACATTTTTTCCGTCTATTTCTCTCCTCGCTTCATCCTTTTCACTCTCTCTCTCACTCCCCCCCTTTGACTCTCACCGTCTCCCCCCCCTCGTTCCTCAATCAGTTTTAGGGAAAAGAGTAGCTGACACACCCTCCGCCTCAACAGGCAACGCCTTCCGTAACCCCGCCTCATTGGAACTAACAGTCCAACAAACAACCCCCACCTTCCCCGGTCGACTCATAAACGGTACCATCAAATCGTATTGGCAATAAGCTGGATTGTGAATTGGAAGATGAACCAACAACTCGCATTTATCCAACTGGATTAAGTCCCCGGCGAAGGAAGCCCAGTTAGTTATCATCGCAAAGTTAGCGCTTTCTTTTCCGCAGAGCCAGCCGCAGAAACTTGGGAGCGGTAACTTTGTTGTTATGTAAGGAGTAGATGATAGCATTTTCCTGACTGCGGTTGGAGTGCCAAATGTCTCTGGATCCATAGTCAATGCAGTGACGTAGTTCCCCGCCATATCTTGACTAATTCCCTCGACTTTTCCTCTACAATCCATCCCCATCATTCCAATTCTAGAGCCAGTCTCGTTAAAGAATTCACTTGTAATGATATCATTCGTCGTAACGTATTCCACCCCATCTTGACCCTTCCACTTAGCTTTCGCTTCCTTGACTCGTTCATCACTTAAATGGAAGGCCATACATTTCACTGGAGGGTTTTTCATCATCGCACATTCATACATACACATAGCTGATGGTTTGTCCGCCCATTCTAACTCCTTCCTTCCGCACAAACTTCTCATATTCTCACTGAATGTCATCACTCTTTCACATGGGAGGGTTCGAATTTCCGCCCCTGGCCGCAACATATTCATCAACTCGTAGTAAGTTCTCCCATCAGCAACAGCATGACTTATACTGAATATAACCGCAAAAGAAGTCTCCTTATCTTCGCTGATTGTTAGGTAGCATACCGGTTTGTCTTTCCCGACTAGTGAATATCCGTTGCCAACAATCAAACTCTTGGAAGCATACATGTTATTGCAATTTTGAATGTATGGGTGTTCGGGAGAGGGTTTAACTTTCATGTTTAGCTTAGATTCAATGTCATTTAAAAATGATATTTTGTAGAGATCGTGGATATTATCTTCGGTTGGTGTCTTTGGATATCTTAGTACTATCTTGCCATCATCTTTTCTCTTCACTAGTCTGCCAGCTAACCAAGGGTTAGCAGCAACGGTAAGGCTTAACCGATCCCTTATTGCTAAGTGAGCGTCTCCAGCCCCCCCCTCGTTTCCTGTATAGAATGTAATTGTCGCAATTCCTTCTTCTTGCATGAGACCGCCAGCCTCATCAGTCAAGAGGGTGAGATCAATGGTGTCGGCACTTGAAACTTGAGCCATCGTAAATTCTTCCTTGATTGTTGGTGTTTCCTTTGGTAATTAGTTAGTTAGTTAGTTAGTTAGTTAGTATTAGTGAGTTAGTTAGAGGTAATTATATATCTTAAAAGAAAAACTACTACACCAACAACCAAATCAATAACAATTATTGTTATCATTTTTACGTGCCCGTAGGTCTTTATGATCAGGTCATCACTTAGATAAGATAAGATAAGATAAGTAGCCCGTACTATACAACTGTAGTTCATTCGAAGGGAACGATTCAACTAAACTAAACTAAACTAAACATCACAATCGAAGGGAACGGTTCAACTAAACTAAACTAAACTCATAAGATGGTACGGTCCTCTCTTTTGTACTGTTGTTTTGTATTCTAATCTTATCTTATCTTATCTAAGCCAGCACCTGAATCTGACACTATTAGTTTACTTTAACCACCTTCACAATCCTGTACTTCACTCCACAACAACCACCACAACAACCACCAAAAACCAAAATAATAGACTGACACACCAATCCACAAAGTCCAAACACCAACCCGCGAATGAAAAATATATACGAGGCTCGTTACTAACGTTACACTGTTTAATCAATAAATATAAATAATATATAATCGATTGCAAATAATATATTAAAATGACTAGTATCGTTTAATAATTTTATATTTTGAAACAAAACAAAGCAAAACTAAAATATACCCAGGTAAGTAGTCAAGCGCAAGCCTAATAATAGTCCCTTCAATCCACCCACAAACCCCAAATCATCACCATTCTTCCATTATTTCCCTCCACCAACCCAGAAAGCTCGAGGTCAACTCTCCCCCCTCTCAAAAGAGTACTAAATACAAACCCGATAAGTAACATATCGTCCAGCAGTCTCACTAGGTCTAATAATCTTAACAACATTCCCTCTCTTCATGCCAAAGAATCTTGCAACAGGATCCGAGGACTGAATTCTTGGCAATTGACTATCCTTTAATCTATATCTTTTAAGTAACGCGGTTTTCTCAGATGAAGTTAATACTTGGTGTTCAGGAACAAGTTGATGTAACGTGATGTCTATCAACAATTCACTTTCACGGAAATGTTCAATTCTAAACTCATCACTCATTTCCATAACAGCCTGTTTAGCAAAGGGAGTAATCCCCTGTTTAAGAACTAAAATAGCGTTCGATATCCCATTCTCACGCATCTGATCAGTATAAGTTTTAATCGGTTTAACTCCAACTTTATCATCTGTCGGGAAGAAAACGATCAATTGTTCTTGTGGTGTGTCAGACGCTACACCACCCGCATTATTCCCATCCTCCGTAATCTTCGAAACTAAAATCGTGAGACTTTCTCTCTCAGGATTGTTTCCAAACCTCTCAATAAATCCCGCGGCATCAAGATTCATGTCATTACTAGAAACTGCATAATTCCTCTTACTTAACAATGAATGTAAGACTTTATAGACGCGAAATAAGCGGGATGCTTGGTCGGAAAGTGTTTGGTTCGGTGGTGTTGGTGTTGGCGTTGCTACTAATTCGGACATGATGTGTTTTCTTAATATGTTGTTTTTGGTTTGGGGAGGTGTTTATAGTGCTCTCGCGTTATCCTATCTTCTTCGCTTATATTCTGTATTGTAAGAAAGGTTTCGGTTTTGAGAAGTAAAAGAAGAAAGAAAGAAGAAAGGGAAGAAGAAGGGAAAAGCTATATTGGTAAGAATTGATTTTACGATTATGGGAAAAGGGGTAGGTTACACCAGAAGACGAAGTGTTCGCCTTACGCTCGACAAAGAACGTTGCGAACGTTAGAAAACTAAACGGCGCATGACCCCCAAAGCGTTGGTGTGGTCGTTTCGTAAAAAAAAAGATGAAAAAGTCAATCGCAAATTCCAAACGTCGAAAAGAAGAAAAAAAATTGAAACAAAACTTTTCAAGACCTGTCAATTTTTTAAACAAGAGATAACTCATGAAGTTCAAATCCTAACAGTCAAAATCAGGACACCAAAGAACCCACAATTGTCATAAAAAAGCCAAGTAATATGTTTAAATCCCGCTCCTCCAAAACCCATCGCCAGCGTAGTAAGCAATTTATATATCCAAATTCGCCTTTCCCGCAACCGCAAATAAATCACAAACAATAAGCGAAAAGGCTTGCTCAACCACTATCAAACTCCCCCGTCCTTCCAATCAAACCTCCAAAGTTGCATAAGTCGCGATAATAACCGTCACCAAGATAATTAAGCGACCAGTCTCAAACTATCACTGATCCACAACCTTACTCAGCGATGCGCCCATATACTTTGCAACGTTTCTCTTCTTGTCTGCAAACCGTTCATTCCAAAAGCTGAATTCTCAACGCCCGAAAGCCCAAAGGCTCCCGCGTCGCAGAAAACCGTCAATAAAAAGAACGGCAATACGTTACGTACAAAAAACGCACGTAACAATTCCACGTCGACGTTCCAACGTTGGTTGCGCAGCCCACGTTCGATGTCCCCACTTCAGTAAACTGTTGCACTGTGTGTTCCGCAACGTTTCGACGCAACGTCTTGCACTCATTCCTACAACGTTCTCCACATGAGGAACGTAGTCGAAACGCTCTCACTTTTGCAACCCCTGTCAGATTCTCCCAATCAGCGTTGTACGTTTGTGATAAAAACGGCGAAAACCCACCACAGAGCGACTGCTGCGCCCGTTTCTCCCCTTTTCATAACGTCGGTGTTCGAATCGATGGACGCTCAACCTCGTTGAAGAGACGAACGTCGAACACTGGGGACGTGACGTTCGTTTCTCGGCGACGATACGAAGAGCTTGCTTTTATCGAGGGGATTGCAGCTCTGCCCGGTCCGACGGACGACGACGATAAGCGGTGTCTTATATACATTCCCTCTCCGTCGTCAACAGCTTATCGTAAACTCTCGTTTCTAGCAACTACACGGAAAGAGAGCGTGTGTGTTTGTTGTAGTTTCATTATGTTCGACGTTTATTAGATCGAACACTGTCTTGCATTATTATCCGCTTTGCGGCGATTGTTATGGCGTAGCATTGAGAATCACAGCATCCTTCCGCTTGCCAGCTCGCCATCATTAGCAACGTAAAAAGTAAGACAGATGTTCGAACACATTCAATTTCGCTGTCCGAACGTAAGAGCTTATCGTCCTCTTATCATAGATTGTTGTTAATCGCCTTTTTAGACGAAAGAGAGACTGAAGAAAGGAACATCATTGGAGAGAGAGGGAAGTGTTACACCCGTCAGCCCCCCCGCGCGTTCGTCTCCCCCCGTTTGTACGGACGAAAGCAACGAGCGTTGGCAACACAACACGTTGGCGCTGATAAGATGAAAGGCAAGTCCGGCTGGAGAACACAACCTTTGCGGATGTTCCGTATTTGATAAGACTCTTCTTTTTTTTTGAAAATGACGGTGATTTGATGACGTCTTTCTTGATTAGGTGACGTTGGGTGGGGGTTGTTAGTGGTGGTGTTATGTCTTTTGTTTTTTGAGACGATGTTCGACAGATGCGATAGCTCTGCTTCTTCGGGTTGTTTTCCTTTGTCCGGGGGATTGGTTGGTGGTAATTTTATTTACGAACACTGGAAACCTTTTACGCCACCTGTACGTTCTCTTATTGATAAGGTCTTATCTGTCTGAGATAAGACCTTCTTCTTCGGACAGATGCTGTGGAATAGATGCTGTGGAATAGATGCTGTGGAATAGATGCTGTGGAATAGATGCTGTGGAACATACTACCTTCAACCAAAGTGAACGGGTTGAACAGGGTGTTCGTTCAAAGAGAAAAGGTTTCTTCTGGTCGTCTTTGTTAATTTTAGTCTTCCATGGTCTTCAAAAGTTTTGATTGCTATTGTTAAATAACGGAAAGGTATTATATTATATTATATATCTCACCATTATCCCGTTAACAGCAGACAGGTATATTAGATGCGATATTCGGCGTCGAGAAGTGTCTTTTCTTTCCGAATCGTTTTCCACTGTTAGAACCCCAAAAGAGAAACCCAAAAGAAAAGGAAAAGCAACGATCGAAACTAACAACCAAACAATCGACCAACACAAACCATCGCCGCAAAGAGAGAGCAAACGTTAGAGCAAACGTTAGAGCAAACGTTAGAGCAAACGTTAGAGCAAACGTAATTCGAACAGAATAATCGAGCCAACAGAAACCAGAAGCAATTCCCATAGCTTCTCGCAAAACTAGGAAAGGAAAAGAACAGGTTTAGAAGACAAGCCCTCTCTTCCAAGCAACGTGTTTTCCACAAAGAGTTGCTGTCGTTATATCCAAACTGATAAACAGGCCAGTTTCTACATCTTATATTGATAAGACCGTTGTCCCTATTTGTTAGAAGAGATTGATTTCCTGACTTTGTGACGAAGACGTGCGTAGACGAGTCTGCTGCTTTGCAATAGGTAATTCTAAATGAAACAATCTTCATTACCGTCTCGCAAAAAGAGGCGGTAGTCCACGACGTCTCTCATCGTAGTAAAACACTCGCGGGGAGAAAGGCTGGAGAGATGGGTGGAAAACACACTCGCCGTGAAACGACGAGGGGAAGCATTCGCCGTTCGTTCGTTCGTTCGACGATGCGTCTTATCTTTTGGGAAAGCGACGGGCAACATTTACGAACTACGCTAAGCGACTTAACCTTTCGCCTGACGCTGACTTTTTTAGTGCTTTATTATCCCTTGATACTAGTAAGGGATACGAATCGAACGTTCAACCTATCAGTGTAGAAAGAGTTACTGCTAGAAAAGACGTCGAACAAACGCGTGCATCTATAACATTTGTATTAAAAGATTACCCTAACGTTAGAGAGATTACTATACTTGCTTACGACCTTTCGAGACTTTCGAGAAAAGGGAGCTTTTTGAGAAGCGAAACGGGGGGTAGGGGACAATGGCTACTGACAGGTGTTCTAGATTGCGGGGTTGCGACAAAAGGTTTCGCATTCCTGAATTATTTACACGTGGAGAGGGTTGGAAAAAGGGGGGACGTACGACGTTTTATATTCGGATTTGGGCAATCTTTGGTGGGCATACGGTCGAGTTGTTTTGTTTTCGGGTTCGGTTACAAACGTTTAGCACCTTTTAGTGTTTTGGTTTTTGTTTTTCTTTCTTCTTTTTTACACACCTTTTTTGCGTGGTCCGAGTTTGTTTTTTATAAGGACGAACACGTTGTTTCGGAACTCCTTTTTTTTTTGGAAACACGCGACTCATGTTTTTTTACGACACCTTTTTTACGTTATGTTTTTAGAGATCGAATATGGGAACGTTATGGCGTCGTTTCTTGCTTTGGCAGCATAAAGCATTGTTGCCTTATCCTTGTT
>Ga0308012_10001967_pt1 | contig 10624 bp, 10 predicted proteins | sample Neamet179_FD_203133 | JGI IMG/M metagenome (GOLD analysis project Ga0308012, IMG submission 203133) | Marine microbial communities from water near the shore, Antarctic Ocean - #179 | ecosystem: Environmental > Aquatic > Marine > Unclassified | place: Southern Ocean | collected 2014-07-25 | reverse complement strand
CTTCCTACTCACGCAAGACATTAAAGCCTGAAATTGACCTCTTTCAATCCATAACTCACCATCCATCGGATATTTAGGCCAGTTAAGGGTAAACCAGGAGGGGCTGTTAATTAAGTTGCCTTGACGAGTCATTAATTTTTCACCATCCCAATAGCCACGTACACCATCAAGTTTTTCAGAAACAAAATAATGTTCTATATTCGATACTTTTTGATAGTTAATACCGTGTTGAATATTAGGTTTAATACTTTTGTTATGAAGAGAGTTTTTACTTGTCGTTTGAATAGATATTTGCGCCGTTAACGGCCCGCTAGTAACGAGTGTTAAGGCAAATAAAACCAATAATAAATACTTTTTCATCACGTACCTCCATGTAAGGTGATGTTTGGTAATAACCTAAAGTCTAGTCTATATTTTAAAAATGGATACCTTAATGCTGATGGAAATTGATTAAGGTTAATGGCAAACTTTAGTGGTAAGCCGAATATATTTAGCAAGGATTGCTATTATGAAGAAGTTAACTTTTATTGTTATTTTTAGTCTTATTTTTACACTGATTTCTGTTGTGTATAGCTCACCGTCATTTGCTAAAAAAAGGTGTAAACCCTTCCAGAAAAAACTACATAATATTCAAGCGATGCAACGCAATGGTCACTCGTTAAAGCGAGGTGAAAGCTTAAGAGCTAAAGAAGATAAAGCTAGGGATAAATGGTGGGACTGTGAACGTAGTTCTTTAGCTAAGTTTAAAGCGGAGTATGGAAGTAAAAAAAAGAAGAAGGCTAAAAAATCTAATAAATCTAATAAATCAAAAAGAGCGAAAAAAAATAGTTATTATTTTAATTCAAGTTCAAAAAATAAAAAGGCAATATCCTATTCACAAAATAAGCAACCAACGTTCAATCAGAGTAGTGCTATTGTAATTAAATCGAAATACCAAGGGAATAAAATGATTGCGTGGTTGGAATTTTATAGCAAACCGATTAAATGCCAGCGTCCCAAAAAACTGTCTATATTCGCTTATTGTAATGAACATAAAATACAACAACAAAGCGAATTTGATAAAACTTATCGAGATTAAGAAATACTGATTTAGAAAGGCTCAGCTTACTTGTTGCACTTTAGTAAGCTGATAATGGTATTACTTTAAGGCTGGTAACTTGCTTTGCTTTCTCTGTATTGATTTACCATAGCGTCTATTGATTCTTGTTCATAAGAGCGAAGACCGCTTAATAACATATGTTTCTTGCCGTGACCAATCACCTCTCCGTTTGACAGTAAGTCAAATTCAAGCCATGCATCACCACGTTTGCCTTCTATACTTAAACTAGTTTTTGCAAGTTTAAGTGTTACTGATTCAGCGTCTAAGGTATGTAAATCGATAGACATTGATTGATACATCACCATTGGTCGAGTTGGGTTAATCATTACGCTATTTTCAAACATCAACTTGACCAAAATATCGGGAAAAGTATGTCCTGAAAAATCAACATAGGCCTTGGTTAATGCATTAATAAGGTTTGAATTATGTGTCGATTCACCACTTACACTAACACTTAGACAAGTTTTATCTTTTTCATCTTTAATGTCGAAACTGTTATCAATACTCTGAGGAAAAGTTAGGCTAACATTGTCATTAACCATGCCTGAAAAATCGAAAGTCATCTTTTTATGGAGACCAGATTTAGCAATGATAATTGAAAAAAGTAAATCACCTGGCACACAGAAACGTTTAGCATCAAAATTATGCAGTGGATTAAAGTCATTCGCTACTTGCTTAGCAAAGTTACTACCTTGCTCACGAGTAAAGCTGATTTTATCAGCACTGATAGGACAATATTTTTCAATAAACATTTTTTGAGTAGACACTTGAGTAGACATTAGTACAACTTTATTTATAAATGATGCGTATTCGATGTTCGTATTCTATCAGGACTTGAGTGCTAAATCGAAACAAAGTGTATATATATTGACTAAGCAGACCTGTTATTTATGGCTATATTCCCTAACAAGTAACTCTTTTTTAGTTTTACTAAGGTGGCGAATCAAGTACTCTTTTTTACAAGCTTCACTTTTATTGTCAGCTTCTTCAAGGTATGCCAAAGTTACAGGGCGTCTTGCACGGGTATATTTTGCGCCAAGTTTACTGTTATTATGTTCGCCAATACGACGGAGTATGTCTGTGGTCACTCCTGCATATAAGCTATTATCGTTACAGCGCAGAAAGTAAACCCACCAAGTGCCTGTTTTGCTCTGTTTTGTCATGTTGGCAATTTTAAATAGGTTAAAGATAAACTAATGGTAAATAAAAGTGCTTGAGATATCAAACAATGTCAGTTTAGCTGACTGGGAAGTAGAGCTTACAGGAATAAGAGCTACAGGAAACGGAGGCCAACGTGTAAACAAGGTTGAAACCGCCATACACCTGCGCTTTGATATTAAGCGGTCTACTTTACCAGCGGTATACAAAGAACGATTATTAAAGCTATCAGATAGTCGCATATCAAGCGATGGTATTATTATTATTAAAGCTCAGTCGTATAGAACTCAGTCAATGAATAAAGATGATGCACTAAAGCGGCTTAAAGAGTTAATCGTATCTGCAATGATTGTTCAAAAGTCTAGACGAGCAACTAAACCTACTAGAGGTTCAGTACAAAGACGCTTGACCGGCAAGGCAAATAGAAAAGATGTGAAACAAACACGGAAAAAAGTACAGCTTTAGTCATTATTTCATCTAACTAAAGATTTTGTTGTGTTTAAGTGGTTAAAAGCTAAGTGTCTCGTAACAAACAAACAAACAAACAAACAAACAAACAAAAGCCATTTTATTAATTATATGTTCTATTTTAACAAGTAGAAATGTTCATATTTTTAATGAAGTTGTTATAAATACAATATAAAAATAGAGAGTAACTATGCCAATTAGTGAAGTCGGTTCAGTAGAAAAACTTACCGCACAACTTGATAGTAATAATTTAGTTCAATACCAGCTTCCATTAGTGAGCCTTAATGGCGATGGAACTAAGCAGAGTATTGAGCTCAATCCTTTAATTGGAAAAACAATAACGTTACATTTTTCAGGGGCTATTGCTTGCAAGCATTGTGGGAAACGCACGAAAAAAAGTTACTCTCAGGGGTATTGCTATCCCTGTATGGCTAAACTGCCTCAATGTGATATGTGTATTATGAAACCAGAAACATGTCACTTTCACCTTGGTACATGCAGAGACTCCGAATGGGGTGAAAATAACTGTATGGTCGACCACTATGTTTATCTAGCGAATAGTTCGGGGTTGAAAGTAGGAATAACTCGTCATACTCAATTACCAACCCGATGGATTGACCAAGGGGCTTGCCAAGCATTGCCTATATTTAAAGTAAGTACTCGCTTGCAATCAGGACTAGTAGAAACAGCCCTTGCTGAATTTATTAGTGATAAAACTAATTGGCGTGCAATGTTAAAAGGTGTGCCTGAAGCTATAGATTTAAAAGAAAAGGCTAAAGAATTAATTCCAATTATTGGAGAGCGATTAGCAGAACTACGTTTGAAGTTTGGTCAGGATGCGGTAATTGAGTTAGATGCGGACGTACAAGACATTCATTTTCCTGTAAGTGAGTACCTCACTAAAATTAGTTCTTTTAATTTTGATAAAACAGAAACTGTGACTGGAATATTGTTAGGTATCAAAGGGCAATATCTTATTTTTGATAAAGGTGTCATAAATATGAGAAAATTTAGTTCATACCAAATTAGTATTGAATATTAATCACTAGAAATCGAGAATAACTGATTGTATCAGTCTATAATTAATTTCAAAGTGAATATATTTGCTAAGTAATTTATAACCATTTTTTAAGTTACTTAGGTGTGAATTTATAAAAAGCAGTATTTAAGGAAAAAAATGACGGTAGATGAATATGTAGAACAAGCGAGTGAAGTTTTTGTTTTATCTGACTCCTTTATTAGGATCAGAGAATTGATTGATGATGAAGCATCTACTATTGATGATATTTCAGAAGTTATTCTTCTCGACCCAGCACTTACTGCTTCTGTACTAAAATTGTCGAATAGTCCCTTTTTTAATTACCCAGGGAAAATAGATACTATTTCTAAAGCTGTTCTAGTGCTAGGCATTACTGAAGTTTATAACTTAGTTATTGCATATTTTACTACGGAATCCTTTAAAAATATTGACGCTAACCAAAGTTACCTCGATGAGTTTTGGATAAAAAGTATTGATTGTGCTCTATTAATGAAATATTTAGGGACTACTTTGGGCGTTGCTCATGCCGAGCGTTTATTTATATTAGGTTTATTGCATAATTTAGGTGAGTTAGTTGTTCATCAAATTAACACGGAAAAGCAACTTGCTTGTGAAAGTAAAGATGTTAAGTTGTTGCCTTGGGTAAAACAACAAGAAAATTTAGGTTTTACTTTTGGAGAATGCTCAGCTTGTCTATTGAAAGAATGGCAATTACCTTACAGTATTTTTTCAGCTATTAGAGACCAAGATATTGATGATTTAAGCCAGTACCCTATTGAAACACAACTTTTATTTATTTCTAAACGTGTGATGAGTAAAATACAGGTATTTAAAGATCAAAAACTAGAGTACACGGACTTGTTAACTGAAGAACAATTAACGTTGCTTTGCATTGATAATACTATGTTAGATAATGCCGCCGCTTATTGTGATTTAGAGCGCTTAACTTTATTAGCTATATTAAACCCTAATGCATCGATGCTTTATTAATTTAACCTTTAAATAGTTATTTTAAGGAAAGCACAAAAAAAACCGATAAATTTTATTTATCGGTTTTTTTGTTTGAAAAATCAGGAGACTATAACGTTGAAGTGAGGCTCAAGACAATTGGTACTACTTTACATCTTTAGCTGAAAATCAATGTTATCTTCAATTATTTTATAAAGTTTTTTGAATTCAGAAGAAAGGTTTTTTGTAAAGTCCTCAGGCTTAATATAGTAAGGGACACGTAACCCATGATAATTAACCTGATGGCCAATTTTTTTAAACTCAATGCCAATAAATTTCATGCTACGAGCTAGTTTAGGGTCCATCATGATATAAATATGGCGAATACCATTCTTCATACTCATAATTGCGGCCGCCATGTAAAGACCAATGGAAATAAACGGAAAACAACGTAACTCTGTTTCAGAGTAATTCATTTCACTAAATGTACCTGTGGCTGCACCTTGAAAATCATCAGCTTTACGGCGACGAAAACAAGACTTGACTGCCAAACGTGATATTTCTCCTATCTCCGAACGGTCAAATTTTTCAGGGGCAAGGTCTTTGTTAGTGATTGAACTTAGGCAATACTTTTCTATAGGGAGTAACTCATAGGAAGTACTTGAAGTGACTAAACGAATGCAACTTGTGAATGTTTCAGAAGGTTTATGTTTGATTAAAGTAAAAATAGAGCGACTATCAAATTCATCTGTTTCTTGACCACTTTCGCTCATATCTTCGAAAGCTAGCTCTTCACAGTAAACGTTATGACGAATTTTAAAAACTTCTTCTTTTAGCGCTTGGTTTACGGCGATATAAGGCTGTAAAAATTGAACGAAATGTTCTGAAATATTATTCGCTTCTTTATTTTTCTGGGGCAAGGGCAATTTTGTGGTGTTATCCGTAAGGGCGCTGTTACTAACCTGTGGGCATAATAAGCCTTTATTACCGTTCATAGTATCATCCATTATTATCACCAATTACACCAATTATCACCAATTACACCAATTACACCAATTATCACCAGTTATGATGAAATTGTAAGTAATTAGGCTTAGTTAAGTATAGTCGCTAAGCCAATATATTTATAATCACCGTTAAGATAAATATTTAAAGTAATATCTCACTTAGTTTAGGCTGACTAAGAAAGTCCTTAGGGCTCGCTGACGCACCATACGCACCCGATTGAAATACTACAACATAATCACCACAACTTGCTTTTGGTAACGTTACTCTATCCGCTAAAATATCAAGTGGAGTGCATAAAGGACCAACAATACTGACTTGTTCTAGATCTTGTTTAAGGCCTCTCTTGGTCGCATGATTTTTGTTAGCAATAGCTATGGGGTAGTTCTTTCTAATTACTTGGCCAAAATTACCTGAATTAGCTAAGTGATGGTGTAATCCCCCATCACACACTAAATAAGTTGTGCCACGAGATATTTTTTTATCAACAACTTTACAGACATAAATACCCGCCTCTGAGACTAAGTAACGACCTAGTTCCACAATTACCTCTATATCTTTAACCAGTGTTTTATATTGATTTATTAGCAATTGTAAATTTTGAGAAATTAATGCTACATCTAGTGTTTTATCGTTAGAAAAATAAGGAACACCAAAACCACCGCCAATATTTAGATAGTCTATTTTTACCTTTGTTATTTGTGTTGATAACTCAACCAGTTGTTCGGCTAATGCAAATGTTTGTTTCTGTGCTGAAATTATTGCATCAGCGTTAAGGTTTTGTGAGCCAGCAAATATATGAAATCCGCGTAAATTAACTTTATTTACATCTAGCGCTTTAAGTACTTGGGGGACTTGCTCTTCGTCTATACCAAAAGGTTTAGCTCCACCAGACATTTTCATACCTGAAGACTTAAGTTCGAACAGGGGGTTCACTCGAATTGCAATATTTGCTTTTAAGTTTAATAATTTAGATGCACTTTCGACTCTAGTTATTTCACCTGCAGATTCCACATGAAGTGTTACACCAGCAATAATAGCCGCCTCAATATCATCAGTGGTTTTTCCTGGGCCGGCAAAGCTAATGTCTTTTGCTGGCATTCCTGTTTGAATTGCTAATAACATTTCTTTTTTTGAAGCAACATCGAAGCCTGATACTTGATGTGCCATCATTTGCACTAAACTTGGATAGGGATTAGCTTTAATTGCATAATGTATTGATATTTTCTTTGGTAATATCTGTGTTAATTGAGTAACTCTATTAATAATAAGTTGACGGTCATAAGCATAAAACGGGGTACTTGAAACGAGGTTTTCTATTTGCTTCAAAGGAAATTTTCCAACAGAAAGTTCGTTATTTGTGGATAGATAGTCCATTAGTGAAGTGGATAAATGATGTTCTTCTTGTTTCATGCTTTTACTCGTATCATATTGTAGGTTATTTACTTATGTAGTTCGTTTAATGCTGTATTCACTGTATTCACTGTTTTCAATTAACTGGAACTGTTTTTTTATTATAATCTATTGTTAACCATTTAATATCTACTTTACCATTAGGGTTACGTGGGAACTCGTTAACAAAAACGATTTCCTTGGGTACCATATAGTTAGGTAAATTAAGTTTACAATGTCTGAGTATTGAAGTTTTTAATAACTCCTTGTCATCCATTGAGGCAACAATAAGTGCAATAATAGCTTGGCCCAAATTTACGGAAGGACTCGAAATAATAGTCGCTTCCTCTACTTGAGGCAGTTGTAATAATACGGATTCTAATTCGGTCGGACTAACTCGATAGCCTGATGTTTTAATCATGGTATCTTTTCTGGCTACAAAATAAAGAAATCCTTCAGCATCTCGCTTAACATAGTCACCTGTATATACTGCAAGTGGTGTTTTTTGTGCATTTATTGCTTGTTTAGGTGTTGGTTTATATCGCTCTGCCGTCGCAATTTTATTGTGCCAATAGCCTAAGGTTACTAATGGGCCTATATGAACCAATTCACCCTCTTCATCGTCATCACAGCTACTACCATCTTCCCTTAATACAAGAATTTCACTGTTAGGGATCGCCTTACCCATTGAGTTCGGTCTTTTGTCTATTTCATCAGGTGACAAATAAGTAGAGCGAAAAGCCTCAGTTAAACCGTACATTAAGTAAGGTTTTGCTTGTGGCATATATTGTCGTAATTTTGCTAGGGTTGCTAATGGTAATACTCCCCCTGAATTAGTAAAGTAGCGTATTGAGCGCGCAGCATCACTTGGCCACGTTACTTTACTCAGTTGCATCCATAAAGGGGGAACAGCAGCTAAACCGGTAATTTCATAACGAGTGATCGCTTTAATAACATCATTAGGTAATAAGTAATCAAGTAACACACATTGTGCGCCAATGAAAAAGCAACTCGTTAATTGATTGAATCCATAATCAAAACTTAAAGGGAGTACCGCGAGAATTTTGTCATTATTACCCAGTTGTAAATATTGACTAACGGACTTAGCCCCAAGCACAATATTTGTGTGACTGAGCATAATTCCTTTTGGTTGACCAGTGCTACCCGAAGTATAGAAAATAGCAGCAAGATCGTTCGGGGATATTGCAACTTGAGAATGTGGTTCTTTATAGTTCGTATTGTCTTGATCGAGGGCGTAGTTTGATAAAAAAGACTGCCAATCGATAATTGTTATAATTTTTTTTATTGATTGAGGTAGCGGACGTAATGTTTCTCTTAATTGAATTTCGTTAGCATCAATTACAATAATAGTGTTTAATTCGGTTAAATCCCCCAATAAAGGTATCATCGTCTTTAATCGAGCACGATTTGTAATGAGGAGCTTTATCTGGCAATCATTCGCTATATAGTTAACCTGCTGAGCTTTTAATACCGGATTAATGGGGACAAATACAGCACCGAGCAAAGAACAAGCAAACATACTCTGAACGTTTTCTTTATTTTTTGCTAAATAAATTCCAACTCTATCACCTTGTGAAATTCCAAATTCAGAGTAGCTGTGTGCTAGCCTAGTTATTTGTTTGTTAAGTTGGGCATAACTAAGTTGGGTGTCTTTTATTTGTAGTGCAATGGTATCGGGGGAACGTTTCGCACTATGGCTTATAAGCTCATGAACAAATGAAGTCATTTATCATCCTGAAATTAAATATAGTCTTTTTTTCTTCACCATTATGACTGTGAAAGCATCGTATAGGCAAGTAGGAGATAAATTAATTAAGTAATTCAATAAACCATCGATGAAACGACAGTCTAATTACAATATTCATGATTATTCGAGTAATATCCATGAATTTGGATAAGTGTCTTTAGTAATAAATCGAGGAGTTAAAGCATATTTTACTAGGTGTTTAGGGTATCCTTTATATTTAATAATAGATTTAATTCGTTCACGGAGGAAAATATGTCAATAAAGATTTCATTACTGTTAGTTGTTATTTTATTTACTATACCGAATGCTAAAGCTGATTTTGTAGATGTAGTCGCCAAAATTAAACCATCAGTTGTAGGTATAGGTATCCATACACCAACCAGTCGACCACAAAATATTTTACGCGGCACAGGTTTTGTTATTGGTAATGGACAATATATTGTAACTAATGATCATGTATTACCCACCTTATTAGACGATAGTTTATTGCAAAAAATGGCTGTTTTTATTGGATCTGGTAAAAAATCTACAGTCCGAGAAGCTGAAATAGTTGCCAAGTCTAGTTTATATGACTTAGCTATTTTAAAAATATCAGGCTCGGCTTTGCCTGCCATGACTTTAGATAATAATAATTTACATCCTGACGGTAGCGCCATTGCATTTACTGGTTTTCCTATTGGTGCTGTTTTGGGGCTATATCCTGTAACTCATCGTGGCATTATTTCCAGCAGTACACCTTCAGTAGTTCCTGCTGTATCTACTCAAAAAATAAGCTTAAAAATGCTTAAACGAATGAGGAACCCCTATTTAGTTTATCAACTTGATGCGACCGCTTATCCTGGGAATAGTGGCAGTGCTATGTACGACAGAAAAACGGGTAAAGTGGTAGGTATAATCAATAAAGTTTTTGTGCAAGAAACTAAAGAGGGTGTTATCAGTAATCCTAGTGGCATTACGTACGCAATACCAGTGAAGTATCTACATAAAGTACTTAGAGAGAACAATATTAAACTTTAATTTTTTGCTACTCATTGTTTTCTATTTGACGACAAAGTCTGAAGTCTATACCCGTTACCTTTCAGAGTGCTCGATTTCAGTGGGAATTAAAATGACTTTAGGCAATGAGAATAATGTAAACATAGTCGCTCTCTATTTACATTATTTACTGCAGCATAAAGTCATTTTAAACCCATCGTAGAAGCGTTTGAGCAATATCTCTTCGTCGTTGCAGTGACTTAGAAGGGAATAACCATTCCTTCATCACTGCGCCTTGAATTGAAATCGCTCAAGCGCTCTGAAACATGCATCTTGAATGGTAACGGGTATAGTTTTAATAAATAATTATTAGCCTAAAAATTAATCTCTTACGATAGCTACTTTGTTTGCCGAAGTTGCAGGATATAAACTTGATAAGGGTACTAATTCAATTCCATGTGATTTTAATGTTGGAATCAATTTTTTTAACGTTACAATAGTTTCGGGGTGTGGGTGGGCTATAGCGATAGCCGAATGATGTTTCTGAGCGAAACTAACCAGCTGAGAAAATTGTTTATTTATATATTCTTCTGTTAACTCATTATCTAAAAAAATGTGTCTTACTTTCACCGGTACACCGTAGTCAATAGCTGCAGTTTCTGCTTTTGATTGAGGGCTGGTTTTACTGTCCAAAAATAATAAATTATTTTGTTTTAAAAATGTCATGGTCCAAGCCATTGGTTCATAAAGTTGGGTGAGGTAGCTACCCATA
>Ga0308012_10001963_pt1 | contig 10635 bp, 9 predicted proteins | sample Neamet179_FD_203133 | JGI IMG/M metagenome (GOLD analysis project Ga0308012, IMG submission 203133) | Marine microbial communities from water near the shore, Antarctic Ocean - #179 | ecosystem: Environmental > Aquatic > Marine > Unclassified | place: Southern Ocean | collected 2014-07-25 | reverse complement strand
AAAATATGGTAATTAGCGACTTCAAGTTGATTTACTGTAGTTTTATCAAATAAAAATTTAAGTGTAGCAAAATATAACACCTCTAAGGAAAGTATGTCAGCACAAAGGGTGGACGTTTAAGCTCTATTAATACATCTAGGACCATCAGTATGGTTGGTCAGGGCCTAGAAGGCCCGTGTACCACTGCCTGAACCTAATAAACACTAAAAGGCGGAAATACATGCTACTCGAAGATGCAATTGCTTCACTGCAAATCCACGAGGTGCCAGGTAAAGCCACTCAGATGCGTGCCTATCACAAGGTTGAACGAGCGTACTGGGGGCTTACCAACCCTGTTATAGACAATCAAGCGCGTCACTGGCGCCAAAAATTACCGCTTGACGAGCGTCTACTGTTAGCCGCTGAACTCTGGGAAAGTAACGCCCATGAAGCTCGGATTTGTGCAGCTAAACTGTTGACGCAAGCCCGCATTAGACCAGACGATATCGAAGCATGGGGACTAATCCAATCTTGGTTGCCTGACGTAGATTGTCCTGTAATCGCTGATCATCTTTGCTCAGCCGGCCATCGGAGATTAAATTCTGATCCATCACGGGTTCAAGATGTTGAAGCGTGGACCCAAAGCCTGCATGTCTGGACCCGTTGTGCGGCACTCGCTATCACATTACCGTGGACTAAACACCGCAACCCAAAGCCGCATAACTTAGCTATTCGCGAGCAAGCTCTCGGTTGGGCTGCGCGCTATACCGAAGATCAGAATACACTCATACAAAAGGCCGTAGGGTCTTGGGTGTTTGAACTGTCACGCAAGGATCCAGAGCGAGCAGCCGTATTTTTGGCGGAACATGGTACTAAAATGAGAAGTTTTGCTCGTAAAGACGCAAGCCGTCTGCTGCCATAGAATCTTTAACTACAACTAAACCCTATCTTCGAGTATAATATGAAATGCGCTGAAAGCGTATGGCCATATACCTAAAAGAGTAAGTGCGCCGACGGAATATATCTGAGGTATCTCTTTGCCCGTTGAGCGCCAGCTAATACCCTTAAATGCCGATCATATGAACCTCTTGGCTGGTCTTATAAAAAGCAACAGCAGAAGAAATCTGGAACGATCTCGCTAGATACCCACGGCACTATAAAGGTCTAGCTAGCAGCACAGATTACTTGAAACCCAATTAAAAAGTAAATACTCTGAGTTTTATAAATTATGCCTTTGATGCCTTGAAATATAAGTTTTTATTAACAAATTGATTGGAATAACCTTACATTATCCCAACGAGGCCAAAGCAGGAAATTGTTCCAAAATCCACCAACTAAAGCGGGTGAATTGTCCTGTGACCATCATTAAGCCCACAGTCCATAGCAGCAAACCCATTGTCCGTTCAATGCGTTGCATATGTAGCTTCATCCATCTCATGAGCCCCTTCAGTGAAGGAAAAAATATCGCAACCAGAATAAAGGGGATACCCAAGCCTGCAGCATAAATGGCCAACAAAATCATTCCTTTAGCTGGGTTTGCGGTATCTGCAGCCAATGCGAGGATCGCCCCTAAGATCGGGCCTAAACAGGGTGTCCAGCCAAAGGCAAAGGCCAACCCTAAGATAAAGGCTCCAAAGGCGGACCCACCCCGATCACCACCATCGATGCGAGCTTCGCGGTCAAAGATACCAATTCGGATTAAACCCAAAAAATGTGCACCAAAAACCATAACCATCAAACCGGCCCCGGTCACAAACCAATCTTGATTAGACAAAAATAACCGTCCCAAACTGGAAGCTGTAAACCCCAGCAATATAAACACGGTCGAAAGACCCAAAACAAAGAATAAAGATGCTAGAACCGTACGCCTACGCGCTTGGGCTGTTGAATTCATCTCATCCATACTCACTCCGCCCATATAGGCGAGATAGGGTGGAACAATGGGCAGCACGCAGGGGCTGGCAAAGCTAATTAGCCCACCTATTAGGGCAACAACCATTGCAGGCAGTAAACCTGCATCCCATAAATCAATTCCAAACATGAAAAGTACCTTCTAGTTATTTGAGCGTTGTATAGGCTATTATGGGCCTGCCGTCACCCACAAGGTCATCATATCTATGTGGACAAAATGAAACATCCCCCCTAAGTCAATTAGTATGGATTGGGACGAAGAACTAGATGCAATTGGGCTACTTTGTCCACTGCCAGTACTGAAGGCGCGCAAGCGTTTGATGTCCATGGCTAATGGTACTGTTCTACATATGCGTGCCGATGATCCGGCTTCCGTCATTGATGTACCGCACTTCTGTATTGATGCTGGTCATGATCTCTTGGCGCAAGAGTCTAAAGATGGGGAGCTGAGTTTTTTGATCCGCAAACAGAGTTGAAAACGCTTTATTAAACTAAGTGCTTGTTACAAAAAAGGCCCTCCTTTTAGAGGGCCTTTTCAGGTTTTAATCTACTAAGGTCAACCGCGTGACCACCAGCCACGCTTTTTTGATACTACAGGTTGTTTAGGCTCTGGCTCAGGTTCCACCTTCAACACGGCAACCGCATCTACCAAAGGCTCAGCAACTACAGCTGCATTTATGGCCGCGACTGCAACCGCTGCAGTCTTTTTAACCGCTGGCTTTCTGACACGCTTAGTTTTTGGCTTAGCTACAGTTTTCAATGCTTCGAGAGCGGCTGGGGGCGTGGCTTCAATCAGTACTTCAATCATAGGCTCATTAGTAGCCAAAGCCGCTTCTTCAGCATCCCGTTGTGCTTTTGTTTTACGCGGTTTGCGTACACGTTTAGGTTTTTCAGTAGAGATCTCAGCAGGGGTTATAGTTTCAGTAGATGCTTCTAAGGACGTATCAGCAACCGTTTCAGAGGTAGTGACAGCCAAGGGAGCCAAGACCTCAACAGCAGAATCGTTCTCAGATACAGCAACTTTGGCCTTAGATCCGCCACGTATCCGGCGACGGCGTTTAGGCTTTTCTTCGTCATTTAAAACTTCAGCAGCCTCATCAAGTGAAACTTCTGGAACGTCGTCAAGCACGACATTATTAGCTCCATCTTCAGTGGAACCTTCATTGTTTTCTGCATCGCTTCCACCACGCCGGCGACGACGCCTACGACGCCGCTTTTTAGGCAACTCATCTTCTGCTATTGTTTCAACAGTATCAGCCACATCATCCTCTGGTACCTGCTCATCAATCTCTTCCATCAAAGAAATATCAACGGAGCTTACAGTGGCAGAGGCCACAGGTACTATGCGTGTAGCGGTCTTAAACTTTTCGACAACATAATCAGGGTTAATCAAGAATGGATCTGCTTCAATGCGCACAGCCATCCCGTGGCGTTGCTCGATTTGGCCAATATGCTCTCGTTTTTGGTTTATCAAAAAGTTGGCAATACTAATTGGCGCTTTGATCAAAACCTCTTTTGACCGAGCACGTACGCCTTCTTCTTCTAACTCACGCAAGATTGTCAGGCCAAGGCTGTCTTGGGATCGGATCAGACCAGTGCCGTGACAATGGCTACAAGGCTGAGTACTGGCTTCCAACATGCCAGGACGCAAGCGTTGACGGCTCATTTCCATTAGGCCAAATCCACTTATCCGACCCACTTGAATGCGGGCACGGTCTGTTTGCAACTTATCCTTCATCCGTTTTTCAACGGCGGTATTGTTGCGACGCTCTTCCATGTCAATAAAGTCAATCACAATCAAACCGGCCAAATCTCGCAGACGCACCTGGCGCGCGACTTCTTCCGCGGCTTCAAGGTTCGTTGTCAATGCAGTTTGTTCAATGCTTCCTTCTTTGGTTGCGCGGCCAGAGTTCACATCGATAGCTACTAGAGCTTCGGTGATCCCAATGACTAAATAACCGCCAGATTTTAACTGTACGGTTGGATTGAACATCCCATCCATGAAGGATTCAACTTGAAAACGAGCAAACAACGGCACAGTATCAACGTAATGTTTAACGTTTTTGGCGTGTGACGGCATAATCATTTTCATTGTGTCTTTAGCGTTACGATAGCCTTCGGTACCTTCTACCAAAATTTCGTCAATATCACGATTGTACAAATCGCGAATTGATCGCTTTATCAGATCGCCTTCTTCGTAAATAGCCGCAGGTGCCGAGGATTTCAGCGTCAGGGCGCGGATTTGTTCCCACATCCGTTGCAAATATTCATAGTCACGTTTGATTTCAGTTTTTGTCCGCTTAGCACCCGCCGTCCTAACAATTAATCCAGCACCATCGGGTACAACAATTGTTGTGGCAATTTCTTTAAGTTTTTTACGGTCAACAACATTGGTTATCTTACGGCTGATGCCTCCACCACGAGCAGTATTTGGCATCAAGACACAGTAACGACCAGCCAGTGACAGATAAGTTGTGAGGGCAGCACCCTTATTCCCACGCTCTTCTTTTACGACTTGTATAAGCATGATCTGACGTACTTTAATAACTTCTTGTATTTTGTAACGTCTTGGGCGTGGTTTACGAACAGGGCGCACATCGTCACTGTCATCTTCTTGAGCAACAGATTCAATACCATCATCGCGGGTGCCGCCTGCTTGATCGGCATCTTCATCCGCGTTATCGTCGATTGTTACTGTATCTTGCACTAAATGCCCGCGGACAGCGTTTTCTTCAAAACTAGCGTCCACAGATACGAGATCTTCTGACACATCTGGCTCTGATACATGAACATCTTGAACATTTATTTTAACTAACTGCGTATCATCATCACTTAAATCAATAGTTTCCATACCGTCGACAGCGACAACATCACGTATTACTAAAGGATCAGAATTACTTTGCGTGGCAGGTTTAGCCCTACGCCGACGATTGCGCTTTGGCTTTTGCTCTTCACGTTCTACCTCAGCCGCTAACGATTCAGCATAGGCTTTCTCCTCAGCTAAAAGAGCTTCACGATCAGCGACAGGAATCTGGTAATAATCAGGATGAATCTCAGAAAATGCTAAAAATCCATGACGGTTTCCACCGTAGTCAATAAATGCCGCCTGTAACGAGGGTTCAACCCGCGTAATTTTTGCTAAATATATATTACCGGCTATTTGCCGTTTATTTTGTGACTCAAAGTCAAATTCCTCAACTTTGTTTCCGTCGACCACTACAACACGGGTTTCTTCCGCGTGCGTGGCATCGATAAGCATCTTTTTTGCCATTATGTCCACTTGCATCGTCCGGCAAGCCTCCTGAAAGAAAGCCACAACCGAATGGATGTCTATTAAGGGCGAGACACGCAACATGGGGGCGGCTCGGTGGCCTGCCTTCATCCAATGCTATGGCGTGAGCCTGTGTCATCGCGTTTATATCTCCGACAGAATTATTTCTGCCCGTTATTAACCCCAAATCTCCGAATTTTTCAAAGATCCAAGTCATCTCAATTGGCCCGTAAGGACCATTTTCCGTCACACCCGGCCACTTTTAATAAAGTTACAAACGGATCCAAAAAAAAACTATAAGCCGTCGGTTTATTTACACCTCTGAGCTACAAAGACTTTAAGGGCGAACTGGGGGGGAAGACAATGGCTAAAATCTATCACTTAGACAATCTGGCTGCGAAACTTGTACCAAAACGAAGGTTAGCTCACTACCCCAGATAATCTGCACGGCTTAGAGCATATTTAGCCATTTTTTCGTTTAATGTGCGTCGAGGCAGGCAAAGTTCACTCATTACACTCGAAATTGATCCACGGTGTCGGCGCATGGTATTGTCAATCAACATCCGTTCAAATGCCTCAACATATGATTTTAGTGGCTTACCCTCAGTGGTCATAGCTGGGCGATCGTCATCACCTTCAGCCATCAGTAACGATGTAATTGTACCAGTACCACGGCGGCTTTGTAGCACAGCCCGTTCAGCCACATTTATCAACTGGCGAACATTGCCTGGCCAGGGCGCTTGCAGCAATTGCGCAGCTTCTTGTGCAGTAACCACAGGATTATTACAGCCGTATTCTTCTGCAAATTGTTCACCGTAGCGAGTAAAGAGTGTTAGGATATCCTCACCACGGCTGCGGAGCGGTGGCAGTTCTATCCTAAGAGTAGCCAAACGATAGTATAAATCAGAACGTAGAACATTTTCACAGGTTTTGCCCTGCTCTTGCAGATTACAAATTGCTATAATGCGGGTCTCAGACGGATCACCCTGCACATTTATAGCCTTCAACAGCCTTGACTGCACCTGAGCACTAAGTGCCTCAATGTCTTCCAAAACCAGGGTGCCACCACGCGCGGCCTCCATAACTGGAATACGGTCTTCTTCACCGGCAGGGCCAAACAGGCGACGCAATAAAGTTTCTTCTTCCTCACCAGCACAAGAAAACAAAATGAATTTCTTTCGCGCCCTCGCTGAGACAGCATGCAACGCGTGAGCGACAAGGGTTTTACCAGTACCAGTCTCTCCCTCAATTAACACATGACCCTCCGCTTGCCCCAGATCTAGTATATCCTCGCGGAGTCGATCCATCTCCTCGTTTGCACCAATCAGCTTTTCCATTATTGAGCTGCCTGCAGATAGCTCGCGGCGCAACTGACGATTATCTAATATCAAACGGCGGTTGCGCGTGGCTTTTTTTGCTAGTTCAGTCATTGTATCAGGATTGAAGGGTTTTTCCAGAAAATCAAAGGCGCCCAACCGCATAGCTTCTACAGCCATAGGTACATCACCGTGACCTGTGATCATGATCACAGGAAGACTACTATCTATACTTTTTATTTTTTTGAGAAATTGCATCCCGTCAATGCCGGGCATTTTGATATCAGTTACAATGATCCCCGGATAGTCTGCGCTAAGGTTTTTGAGAGCTTCACCAGCAGTAGCAAATGTTTCAGTCTCAAAACCCGACAGGGCCAGCCATTGGCCAATTGACTGGCGCATATCTTGTTCATCGTCTACAATTGCAATCTTCATAGCCTGCGCCATATTTAGCCCTCGTTGTTATTATTTTTTAAAATTGGAAGAGTGACCTCAAAAACAGCACCTGATGTTTCGCTGTTACGTGCCACAAGTCGACCACCCAAATCTGTAACAATACCAGATGAAATAGCCAGTCCCAAACCCACACCGTCACCAGGTTTTTTGGTAGTAAAAAACGGTTCAAACAAATCATCAAAGTCCGAAATACCATCACCATTGTCGCGTACTGCCAGAGTGGCAGTTTCACCACCAAGCAACAGCAATTCAATCTCAGGCGCAGTCACCGTCGATGTAGCATCCAATGCATTTCGCAAAAGGTTCACCACGACTTGTTCTAGACGCAATTGATCGCCCAAAATCATCACGGGATCACTAGGAGAGGTTTTGGACAGCGATATTTGACGCGATTTCAACTGTGGCTCCATTATTTCTAAAGCGCCATTTAATGCTAAGCGGACATCGACAGGTACTAAATCCTCCCCCCCCTTGCGTGCATAAGATTTCAGCTGCCGCGTTATCGCACTCATACGGCCAATAAGATCGTCAATCCTTTGAAAAGAACTTAGAGCCTCATCCAAACGCTTGCGTTGCAACAACAGTTTAGCACCAGCCAAATAAGTCTTCATGGCTGCAAGCGGTTGATTTAGCTCATGGCTCACCGCTGCAGACATCTCACCCAAAGCCGCTAGCTTAGACGATTGAGCCAAGGTTTGCTCTGCCACTTGCAAGTTTTTCTCAACCTTTTGGCGCTCAGAAATTTCGCGTTTCAGGCGAATGTTGAGTTGTCGTAAATCATCCGACTCTTGTTGAAAAAATAGGGCTCGGATCAAAGTCTGACGGGACAACTGATAAAAAGCCAAAGCAAGAAATATCGAAAACCCCATGATTTCTAATGCTAAAACAGCATTCACCCGCTGCCTGATTCCACCATAGGTAGTAAATAATACCATGTTCCAGCCACGAAACGGGACCCGCAGTTCTTGGCGCATAACTGCCTTGCCTTGCACGTATACATCCGCCATTGAAACGGTCCAATCTTGTGTGGCTTGAATGGCTCGCTCAATGGCACTCGGAGCAGACCGGCGTGCAAGAGCTTCCTGCTCAGGCAACCCAACCCAAGATTTTTCTGTAGCGAGTAAAATTGGACCTTGTGGTGAAGAGACTATCACCGCATCGGAGATCCCCGCCCAAGCCGATTGAAACTTGCGCAAATCCACCTCTACTACGATGACACCAAGCAAGTTATTATTTGCAACCACCTGACGCGAATAGGCAAAGTCATAGACTCCAATATCCTGCTTATGAGTGGTGAATACTGTTTGGCTGGCGCTAGCAGCATCGACAAAATGTGGTAAATTACGTTGTGTTTCGCCTAAGCGACTGCGGTCTGTAGCCGCCACTACTCGACCATCTGAATTGAGCAACAAAATCGCAGCCGCGCCAATTTCATCAACAAATGATAGTAATCTCTGGCTAGTGAGCTGATAATCCTTGGAACTTAAGGCACCAATCAACTTCGCATCACTTGCCAACAATCTCGGCACGATGGAATTGCGCTGCAACTCGCTGACCATGTTACCAGAATAAAGCGCAAGTCGAAGTTGCGCCCGCTGCAGCGTAGATTGAGTGAAGCGGGCGGTAAGCAATTGGTTGGTAATGTAAACTGTACCCACCGCCAACATAAAAATTGTTAACAAAGCAAAACGCACCCGCCAGGACAGGTTAGCAACACGAGGGGCTATTGCATCAGATTGTTTAGTTGCAGAAGACATAATGATAGAGTTAAGGTGCCCAAAGGCATCAGACAAGTATGCTACCTATGCGGTAATGGTTTGGCCCACTAACGCGCGGAAAAGCGCCTGTCCGTCAGTTGAACCCATCTCTGGCTCCATCGCTCGTTCTGGATGTGGCATCATACCCAAAACTCGGCGGTTGGACGACAATACACCAGCAATAGCATCACAAGAGCCGTTTGGATTGTCACTATAGCTAAACGCCACTCTGTCTTCATCACGCAGCCCTGCAAGCTCAGCATCAGTGGCAAAATAATTACCATCATGATGCGCGATTGGCACTTGAATTTCAGTCCCTTGTACATAGCCAGAAGTGAAGGCACTATCCGCAGTTTCAACAATTAAATGAACAGTTTTACATAAAAAATTTAGACCAGAATTGCGCATCAAAGCGCCTGGAACTAGCCCAGTTTCCGTTAGCACTTGAAAGCCATTGCAAATTCCTAACACATATCCGCCCCGGTTGGCATGATTGACCACCGATCGGCATATCGGCGATTGGGCTGCAATCGCACCACAGCGTAAGTAATCGCCAAAAGAGAACCCACCAGGAATTACGACTAAGTCTAAGTTTACAGGCAAATCAGCATCTTTGTGCCAAACTGTAGTTACATCTGCACCACTTTCACGGAGTGCCACAACCATATCACGATCACAATTAGATCCAGGGAAAACAACAACAGCTGCGCGCATCACAGAATTTCCAATGTATAGCTTTCGATTACGGCATTGACCAACAAGCGGGTGCACATCTCATCAACCTGCGCAGTATCGGTGCCATCAGCCAAATCCAGTTCAATCATCTTCCCTTGCCGCACCCCATTAACGCCCAAAAAACCCAGACCGCCAAGAGCGAATTTAACTGCCTCTCCTTGTGGATCCAGAACACCTTTTTTTAGCATCACAGTGACGATTGCTTTCATGGCATTATCCTTATAGTCAATTAACTAACGTTGGTTTGGTCATCTGGGTTGGGTTTTCAGGCAAGACGCCTAATCGGCGAGCAACTTCTGCATAGGCGTCGGTCAGGCTACCCAAATCCTGGCGAAAAACATCTTTATCTAGCTTTTTGCCAGTCTTTAAATCCCATAAACGGCAGCTATCAGGGCTAATTTCATCAGCGATAATTAAACGTTGATAATCGCCTTCAAATACTCGTCCAATTTCAATTTTAAAATCAGCAACACGAATTCCAACCCCATACATAACGCCAGAAAGAAAATCATTTACGCGTAACGCCAGAGCCAACATGTCATCCAAATCTTGCTGACTAGCCCAGTTGAAGGCTATTATATGCTCTTCCGAGACCAGTGGATCACCCAAAGCGTCGTCCTTAAGACAAAACTCAACGATCGGACGCGGCAGAGCTGTGCCCTCTTCAATACCCAAACGCTTGGACATAGTTCCAGCGGCATAGTTACGCACAATCACTTCTAAAGGAACAATTTCTACTGCCTTGATCAACTGCTCACGCATGTTAAGCCGTTTAATGAAATGGGTGGGCACGCCCAAAGTATTTAGCCCAGTCATGAAGAATTCAGACAGACGGTTGTTCAACACGCCCTTGCCTTCAATTATGTCTTTTTTCTCCGCATTGAAGGCCGTAGCGTCATCTTTAAAGTATTGTACAAGCGTTCCCGGCTCAGTACCCTCGTAAAGAATCTTTGCCTTACCTTCATAAACTAACTTGCGACGTGCCATACAACTCTCCGTGATTTAGTTGCGTCTTATTGCAATGAGAGCTTTTCGGCAAGCATGCAAGGCAATACAATTCCAGCTGTATTTACTTAACTATCCTCTCGTCTGTTTGAAGCTACACATGGCAGCCAAAACAATAACTATTATTGCTAGAGCCTAAAAAATTTTGTATTTAATTCATGAACTTTATCATTAACGCAGATTTTATTGATGCCATTATTTGTGC
>Ga0308012_10001962_pt1 | contig 10637 bp, 10 predicted proteins | sample Neamet179_FD_203133 | JGI IMG/M metagenome (GOLD analysis project Ga0308012, IMG submission 203133) | Marine microbial communities from water near the shore, Antarctic Ocean - #179 | ecosystem: Environmental > Aquatic > Marine > Unclassified | place: Southern Ocean | collected 2014-07-25 | reverse complement strand
AGCTTCCATTTCAACTTTTTCTGCAGCTTCCATTTCAGCTAAAAGTTTAGCTTCAGGTAAGATTTCACTGAACTCTTCAGGTTCCGTAACCTTAATCTCTTCTTCCGGCGGCTTAACGACGTTTTCAACCACCCCTGAATTGGTAAGACTATTTTCGGTATCCTCAACGAGTGTATCAAGCACACTAATGCTTTCGGTAAGTGAGGGAGCGGAAACGTCAGTTTTAGCTGTCAGTTCGTCTACCTGCTCAACAATAGCTTCAACAACAGGCTCAACAAATTTCTCGACAGGCTCTAATTCAGTCACTTCTTCAGTGACTAATAAGGTCTCATCATTATTTTCTTCTACGCTTGGTTGCTTATTTTTTTTCCCAAAGCCTAACCAAGACAACATACCTTTTTTCTTCGACACTTTTGGCTACCTAAATATATTTCAGTCTGAATTTGTTCAGCGTGATAACAAGAGGATTAATTAATCTACTTGGTATAAAGACTAAACAAGGATAAAATTGTCGCTATATTAGCACTTAATAGCAAAATTGTCAGTGATATGAATCAAGCAAATAAACAAGTAAGAAAAAATACGCCTTCTGGAAAAGGTCAGGGTAAGTCTACCGGTAAAATTCGTATTATTGCCGGTAAATATAAAGGGAGAAAATTACCCGTATTAATGGCCGAAGGATTACGACCAACAACCGATAGAGTTAAAGAAACCGTCTTTAATTGGCTCATGCCCTATATAAGTCAAGCAAACTGTTTAGATTGCTTTGCTGGCTCTGGTGCTTTGGGTTTTGAAGCGTTATCACGTGGTGCTGGTGAGGTAACCTTAATTGAATTAAATAGAATCGCCGCAAAACAATTGACCGCAAATAAAGCGTTACTTGAAGCTGACAATTTAACAGTTGTACAAAGTGACGCGCTTACTTTTATTAAAGAAGGCTTACTAAAACCAGAATTAATAAACAGTACACATAAACCATTTGATCTAGTTTTTCTCGACCCTCCTTTTAGAAAAGGCCTCGTTGAAAAAGCCGCACAATTATTAAATCAATACAGTTTAGCCGAACAAGCACTTATTTATGTAGAGATGGAGGCAGAAAGCCAACAAGCTATACCTGTGAATTGGCAATTACTTAAAGAGAAAATAGCGGGTCAAGTTGTCTATCGTCTTTATCAATATGCACCTTAAAACTATTTAGCCTAGAGAAAACATTATGTTTATTGATTACCTCGAAACACCTTTAGGCTTATTCGAGTTTATGGCAACAGATATCGGTATCTACCAAGCAATATTTTGTGGTGATAAGACGATTGCGGATCAGCATAAAAAAATTAAGCGTAATGACATGACTGTACTGTGTAAGCAGCAATTAATAGAATACTTTGCTAAGCAACGGCAAGATTTTACGGTACCGATGGTGCCCCAAGGTACTCCTTTTCAACAATCGGTTTGGAGCTGTCTAGAAAAAATACCGTTTGGTTCAGTAACGTCTTACGGTGAAATAGCCAAAATGCTAAATAAGCCAAAAGCATCGCAAGCAGTTGGCGGTGCTAATGGCAGAAACCCCATTACACTTATTGTACCTTGTCATCGCGTTATTGGCGGTGACGGTTCTTTAACAGGCTACGCTGGAGGGTTAGAGCGTAAATTGTGGTTATTAAATCATGAAGGCGTTAGCCTTAAAGAGAACACTCACAAACCTAATAAACATGAAGTGCTTAATGTTAAGCATGTTATTCATAAACGACAAGACAAAACACAATACCTTCGCTAGTGATGTTGGCTAAAAGGTATAAACGTCCTACAACTAAAATCAATGGTCAACATACGCATTCAGGTAGTGCCATAAGAATAGGAAAATCTAGATTGGATATCCTCTTTATTCAATATTTTTAATCGTTATTCATCGCTACGCTATCTCTATACCCAAATTAGATAACCCTTCAGACAAGCTCATTTTTTTAGCTAAATCACAGCTACGTTTGTCTTCTGCAGCAAATTGTAAAAAATCAAAAATCTCATGTTGAGTATCTTTTTCCCACTGTACTAAGGGGTGTTCGTTCATTTGCTCTTCAGTAATAGAAAAGTCTTCTGCTATCTCTTGATTAGTTTCATCCCCTTCTTCAAGTAACAATAATTCTACATAATAACTAACGCTATTATGTGAAAGGCGGCTAATACTTTTGATGTCATCTAGATCGAGCTCTGATGTTTTATTTTTTTTGGCGGCTTTACTTTGCATTAATTGCCATAAAGCCGTTAACGCCATACAAGTATCAAGCGCAGGAAATACACCAAACGAGTCAAACGCTTCAGGATCTGGTGTTTCAGGTTCTAACTTAAGTAGTTGAGCATCAATATTAATTTTTACCGTATTGCGGTTAGCTAACCATTGCCAAATTATATCTAATTGATTACGTAATATTTTAGCATCACCAAAATCAGCGGCTTCACTAAACATTTGGTAATTGGGTAGCATGCGCTCAAGTAGCGCTGCAGAAAAAGCAATTTGTTGCCAATGACTTAACTTGGCAAAAGGAAGGTGAAGAGCCACTTAGGTATATACTCAGTTACAATAATTAATTCGATTATACCCAAGCTTATTCAAAATGCGAATAAGCTTGGGTATTATCGTAACTAACTTACCTAAAATACGATGGCTAATTCATTAATTTCTTCTGAGCATATTCAAATTTTAAGCGATATTCAGTTAACTTATGCTCTGTTTCATTTATTTTTTCAGAAAATTGAGCTTTTTGTTCTTCAATATCACGGATTAACTGATGGTTTTCATCGCGTAATGACTTTATAGCTTCTCTTACTATATTATTTTCTATTTCTTGTTTCTCACGATTATTATTAAAGCGTTGTAATATGTTTTCTTCTCCTTGCTGAGCGACCTTTACTTGATCTGTTAGTACAGTTATCTCTTGCTGATACAACTTAACTTCATTTTTTTCAACTTCTACTTTATTAAGAAGTTGATCGTTAGACTTCTCTAATTCAATAATATTTTGTTGCGCCGCCGACTGTAATATTACGGCTTCTTTACCGGCTTCCTTAATACCGGCTATTTCATCAAAATGTTGCTGTTTTACTTGTTCAGCTACGTCATTAATATCGGCTATTTCGTCAAGATGTTGCTGTTTTACTTGCTCAGCTACACCCTTAATATCGGCTATTTCATCAAAATGTTGCTGTTTTACTTGTTCAGCTACGTCATTAATATCGGCTATTTCGTCAAGATGTTGCTGTTTTACTTGTTCAACTACACCCTTAATATCGGCTATTTCATCAAGATGTTGCTGTTTTACTTGCTCAGCTACACCCTTAATATCGGCTATTTCATCAAAATGTTGCTGTTTTACTTGCTCAGCTACACCCTTAATATCGGCTATTTCATCAAAATGTTGCTGTTTTACTTGTTCAGCTACGTCATTAATATCGGCTATTTCATCAAAATGTTGCTGTTTTACTTGCTCAGCTACACCCTTAATATCGGCTATTTCATCAAAATGTTGCTGTTTTACTTGCTCAGCTACACCCTTAATATCGGCTATTTCATCAAAATGTTGCTGTTTTACTTGCTCAGCTACGTCATTAATATCGGCTATTTCGTCAAGATGTTGCTGTTTTACTTGCTCAGCTACACCCTTAATATCGGCTATTTCATCAAGATGTTGCTGTTTTACTTGCTCAGCTACACCCTTAATATCGGCTATTTCATCAAGATGTTGCTGTTTTACTTGTTTAGAATTTTCACTAATGTCTGTTACGTCATCAAGAAGCTGTTGTTTATCAATTGTGGCTTTATTGGTTAACTTAATAATTTGTTCTTGGTAATCTTTGTTGCGTTGTTCTGCTTGTTTAATTTTATCATGTGCTGTATCAATAACTTTTTGTTGTATTGAGAGTTCCTGTTGTAATTCAGACTTACCATTTTGTTCTTGCTTCACTTGTGCTACTAATTGCGAAGTTTTTTGATCAAATGCTGTGATTTTATTATCACTACTTTGTAGGGCCTCGGCTTGAATACGCACACTGTGACTTTCAAGTTCCTGTAATTTTTCCGTTAATATATCTACTTGCTGTTTGGCTGACACTTCAGCTTTAACCGCGGCTTCCATTTCGTATTGATATTTGTTATTCAACTCGGTATTTTCTTGCGCGGTAACTAGTTCTCTAGTTAAGCTTAACTCTTGTTCTGTTAAGACCATTATACGGCCATTTAAGCCATCAATTTTTTGATTACTATCATTAAGATTTTGTTCAACTTCCAGTAATCTATCTTCTAATTTGTGAGTGTTACGTTGTTTTTCATGTTGTTGACTCGAACTTTGTTGTTTTAAGTTACTGAGTTTGTTTTCTAAGAGTTCTATGGTTTCAGTATAATTAATAGTATTTTGAGTAATTTCGACTTGAAAGTTTTGTTTGGTCGTCTCTTCATCAATTTCTTTTTCAGCTAATGCTTGCTTAAGCTGTTCAAATTTTTTGGTTTGTAATTGATATTTATCAGAAAAATCTTTATGTAATGATTGCTCCTGTTCTGATAAATTTTTATTTTGTTGCGCGGTACTTTTATTCATTTCAGCTTTAACAGCTGTTGTTATTAGATGCGTTAGTTTTTCTTCTACTTGAATATAAACATCACTTGCTAAACTTTGTATTTGCTCCTCTACGTCTAACGGAAGCTTATTTTGGTCGTTCATATTATTCTCATCATTATAAATCACTGCTGCCTGTAAATTAACACAGCTGTACGGACACAGGAATATTAAACCCCTCTTTATTTAAAATAAAATACAAATGCAATACAAAAGATCTTTATTTAACATATTTTTAACTGTTGATTAAATAGCTAGTGGTCAATAACTACAAAGACATTACTATAAATCTATGGCATTCCTTATTGTTGAAAATCAGACAAAAAAAAGGAGCTTTCGCTCCTTTATTATTCTCAATTAAAAATGAGACTAACTTACTACATCTACTGCTGTTTATTTATCTAAAGGAACAACTTCAATACCCGTAATTTGATTCTGACCCGTAAGGTTACGAAGTTGCACTAAACGCTTAATTTGAGAAAGAGAGCTTAGCATCGAATAAATAGGAACGAATAAGGCGCGTTTGTGGAAGGCTAAAACTTTCTCATCAGATAATAATTTTAATTTCTCTTCATTAATTGTAAACATGCCCGTAAGCTTTTTCTTTTCGCCCGTACTGAAATCAATATTTAATTCAATTTCTTGCAATAAGTCATTGTCAGACAATTCTTTAATAAAGCTTTCTGTTCTTTTTTCATTCTCATATAAACGACCAAGTGACTTCTGTACATTGATCAATAATTCAGACTCTTTACCGTCTGCTTCAAATAAAGCTAAATCTTTATCTTCACCAACAAATTGACTATCAAGATCAATACAAGCCGTTAATGTGTTCTCTTTCTCTGGATCTATACCTAAAGAAAATGGTGACATACCTGCACTTTGCGGTAGAGCTAAACCACTCCACTCATTGTCTTTATAATATAAATTTTCACCCGCTTCAAGACCTAACATTGCAACACTGCGGTAGCGATCTGCTTCACCCTTAACAAATATCACAGGAAAACTTGAAGAAGCAGGAGCATACTCAGCCGCTGTGATTGAAACAATATGTTGTTTATCAATGTGTGCAAGATCACGTTTACTTGCAAGTTTAATGTTTTGAAGTTCTTCTTTTCTAACCGGTACGAAATTAGCCATTGTGTGTCTCTTATAAATGCCTCTGTTGGGCATACTTTAATAATGTTGTAATTTATGTATTATGAAATTACTGTGTTGCTATAAGTTATGGAGACACATAATTTGCTTTCAATGCTAAACTTAATATTATTTTATAAATAGGCTAAAAAACATCTATGACGACTAAATATTTTATTCTTTTTATTTCACTATTACTCGCTACAAAGGCATTAGCTATGCCTAAAATCAATGTAAAACATCAACGAAATATTAATAACTTTGCTGAAGTACAAGTAAGTAATGCCACGATGGAAAATTTAGTATGTCACGTTGCCATTGACGGTTATAAGTTACTATTTCGTTTGAAAGCACTGGAATATTCACCATGGTATACCGCAACAGACGTACGATTTAATCACACAAACTTTAGTATTTGGTGCGATTATTTACAATTACATCCTCAGTATCAAAAAAAATAACATTGAATATACATGTAGCACCAACCTATATTAGAACAATACGACAGCCAAGATTTACGCTGAGTTTTATTGTACACTAGCGCCGTTTTTTCTTACTTTTATGGACGCTTTATTTTGCATACGCTTTCTCAACTTCGCTCTGGCGAGCTAGCTGGCATTCGTCAGTTAAAATTATCTGAAAACTTAAGTACCTTCCCTTTAGACATTTTAACATTAGCTGACAGCCTAGAAATATTAGACTTATCTAATAATGCATTATGCTCATTACCTGAAGAGTTAATACAATTAACACAGCTTAAAATAATTTTTGCTTCACAAAATAACTTTGAGCATTTACCTGAGGTATTAGGAAAACTTCCTCAATTAGAAATGGTTGGTTTTAAATCAAATAAAATAAGTCAAGTCAGTGAAAACTCATTACCCACTCAATTACGTTGGCTTATACTGACCGATAATGTTATTGAAAATTTACCTGATAGCCTAGGTGAGCGACCACGATTACAAAAGTTAGCGTTAGCTGGTAACCGTTTAACGGTACTTCCTAAAACACTCTCGCAAGCCCATAACCTTGAGCTGATACGTATTTCGGCAAATAACTTAACGGCATGCCCTGAACAACTATTAAACTTACCTAAATTAGCTTGGTTTGCTTTTTCGGGTAACCCTTTCTCTGCCGTTAAGAGCGAAACTAACGACATAACTAAAACTGTGCCTGAAGTAGCCTCGACAAGCTACACCTTAGCAGAGGTACTGGGACAAGGCGCTTCAGGTGTTATATCAAAAGCACATTGGAATACACCGCAAGCTCATTTTCCAAAAGAAATAGCGGTTAAAGTTTTTAAAGGCGAAATCACTAGCGACGGTTACCCACAAGATGAACTACAAGCCTGTTTACAGGTAGGAAATCATCCCAACTTAGTGCAATCGTTAGCGCAAACGACAGAAGAAAATTACCTGGCGTTGATCATGAACTTAATTCCAACGCATTATAAAAATTTAGGGCTACCTCCTTGCTTTAACAGCTGTACCCGAGATAATTTCCCAGAAGACTTTACCTTATCGATTACCGTTATCGCTCATATTGTCAGTCAGATGGAAGATGTATTTACACACTTACATAAAAACCAAGTATGCCACGGTGATTTATACGCCCATAACACCTTATTTGATACAGAGCAGGGTAATATTATTTTTGGCGACTTTGGCGCTGCAACAAGCTATCAAATGCTAACATCTGAACAAAAAAATAAAATACAACACATTGAACACAGAGCACTGAACCATTTTATTGATGATTTATTGAGTATTTGTACTGAAGAAGACAAAAATAAAGATTTATTTCATTTGTTAAGAAAACGTATTGACGCTTAACGTGATAGCTAGCTTAACTGCACATTATAAGTACATTAAAATAAGCCTATACCCGTTACTATTGAAAATTATTGACTTCAGTAGGAATTAAAATGACTTTAGGCAAGGAAAATAATATCCGTTCGTTATCCTTCTATTTATCTGTAATATTTATAAATTTTATAATAGCCGCCTATTTTTTAGGTTATGTTCCGCAGACAGTATTACTTACTTATTTAATAATGAGTCTTATAACTTATATTGTTTATGGTGTTGATAAGTCAAAAGCTAAACGTAAGGTATGGCGCATAAGAGAAAGTACCTTACACTTATTAGCATTAATGGGTGGTTGGCCTGGCGCGGCAATAGCACAACAAGTGTGTAGACATAAAATAAAAAAAGTAACATTTAAAATTATTTTTTGGTTTATTATCGCTTTTAATATCGCCGCATTAAGCTTGTTTATATCAAGCCAAGGTAGACTATTTTAAACTTATTGAGTCATTTTTATTCACTAGATACAGTCAATACACTCTGAGATAACTTGTAAAATAACACTTAAATGGACCCCTGATCGTCAGAGGAATATCGTAAAACGACTTGGAGTTAACGAGTAATACGCTGTAGTGATAACAAATGGCGCTAATCAACGCCGTTATATCGAGTTATTATCACTACATAAAATAATTAAAAAGTTGATTACAAAGTCATTAAACCGCTTGACCACAAGCAAAACCACTGGCCCAGCAAAATTGAAAGTTATAACCACCTAGCCAACCGGTAACATCAATCACTTCTCCGATGAAAAATAAATTGGGTTGCTTTTTACTTTCAAAGGTTTTACTCGACAATTCATCGGTATCAACACCGCCTAATGTTACTTCAGCGGTTCTATAGCCCTCCGTACCATTTGGCTTTATCTGCCAAGCCTGAAGGTAATTGCTTAAGGTAGCAATATCATGATGATTCAGTTGCTTTATTGGCTTATCCGCTATAACACCTTCTTTCACAAGTACTTCAATAAATCGCTTAGGTAAAATGGTGGCTAACAGGTTTTTAACCGACTTATCTGCTTGTTCACTTTGCCACTGAGTTAATGTTTCATTCAAATTAATCTCTGGCAATAAGTTGATAGTAACTGCCTGCCCTGCTCGCCAAAATGAAGATATTTGTAATATTGCAGGCCCTGATAAACCGCGGTGAGTAAACAAAATATTTTCTTTGAATTGAGTACCCTCTTCGCTTGTGACTTCAGTTAATAAGCTGATCCCCGATAACCCATCGAAGCGTTGCTTGTCGTGTTCATGCAGGGTAAAAGGCACTAAAGCAGCTAAAGTTTCTAATACCTTTAAATTAAATTGCTCAGCAATTTTATAACCTATAGGCGTCGCCCCTAACTTAGGCATGGTTAATCCACCTGAAGCAACAACTAAGGAGTTACATTGATACGTTTTATCCGTGGTCTTCACGATATAACCTTGCGTATTATCACAAGTGCTTTCACTCACAACCTCATTTTCAATGGTGTTTTTTATTTCAGAGATCGATAATACTTCGGTTCGTAAATTGACTTGTACGCCTGCCCATTCACATTCGGTCATTAATATATCAACTAAATCTTGGGCGCTGTCATCACAAAATAATTGCCCCAGTGTTTTATGGTGATATTTCAGGCCGTGCCGGTCTACTAAATCAATAAAATCTTGCGCGCTATAACGGCTTAATGCTGATTTTACAAAGTGTGGGTTTTGACACAGGTAATTTTCAGGTGTGGTATTTTCATTAGTGAAATTAGAGCGCCCACCACCACTGATTAATATTTTCCGCGCAGGCTTTTTACCCATATCAACCACAACGACACTTTTACCTCGATAACCCGCTTGTGCTGCACACATTAAGCCTGCGGCACCTGCGCCAATTATTAATACATCTGTTGTGATCACTATTGCACCTTAAAAATTAAATCGAAAAAGAAAACGCTTGAGGATATTAAAATATTTCAGGCACATTATAATCTTTATACAAATAAACCGTATACAAAAAGGTTAATAAAGGTTTTATTGATCGTAAAGTAAGCTCATAACAATTCGATTAAATTATTACCTATTTGTGCTGACTAAAAAAAAGCGATATAAAGATTACGGAAAATTAGGAAAATTTTTATGAAACACTGACCTATAGACTTATCCGCAATGTTCTTAACAGCAAAGAAGAATTTAGCGTCGGGTTATATTTCCTTAAAGCCCTAAAAGATAAACGTGTAGAAATATATTGAATACTCTCCCCTCAGAGGTGTTTACATTGTTGAAGGGAGAATGTAATTAACGTTATAACGCGCTAATATTAAATAATTAGCCGTTCGCTTCTGTCATTATGCTAGTGATACCCTTTTTTGCTAACTCTGCTAAATCTTTATCTACGAAGAATAATGCATGGCCATCATTACCCACTAAATTAATTTTATCTAAAATACCTTTGAACAACGTTTCTTCTTCATGTTGTTCAGCAACATACCATTGCAAGAAATTAAACGTTGAATAGTCTTGGCTTGTAAATGCTTCATGAGCAAGTGAATTAATGCGCTCAGTGATTAAACACTCATGCTCATAAATCATTTCAAATAACTGTCCTAATGACTCAAATTCATGCGGTGACGCTTCAATGGCTCCTATAATAGGTAATGCACCAGTTTCACTAATGTAAGTAAATAAACGATTCATGTGCTGCATTTCTTCATTTGCATGCTTACGTAAAAATTCTGCTCCACCTGCAAAACCCTTTTCTTCACACCAAGCGCTCATTTGTAAGTACAAGTTTGAAGAGTAAAATTCTAAATTAAGTTGTTGATTTAACTTTGTTACCATTTCAGGTTTTAACATGACTTTTCCTTAAATAATTATATTAAGTTAATTTTGCCTTTTTATACCTATTGATTCAAGTAATAAATTGTATATTTTTCATTTGATAAAAACAAAAAAACCTTATTAACCAACTAGTTAATAAAGCAAATAACACGTATTTGTATTCTTCTATTGATTGCTTTTTATACCTGATTTATTGAACAATTTGAACGTGTTAACAGTAA
>Ga0308012_10001960_pt1 | contig 10645 bp, 9 predicted proteins | sample Neamet179_FD_203133 | JGI IMG/M metagenome (GOLD analysis project Ga0308012, IMG submission 203133) | Marine microbial communities from water near the shore, Antarctic Ocean - #179 | ecosystem: Environmental > Aquatic > Marine > Unclassified | place: Southern Ocean | collected 2014-07-25 | reverse complement strand
ACAAGGGCTACTAAGGATGCAATGGAAACAGCAATAGCACAAATTACTGGCGAGGCACCGTTAGGCGCACCTGGTGGAGATATGGGACTTGCTGATGTCGAAGAGCCAATGCCAACTGAAGAGCCAAGCATTGACGACATGGCTATGGATACTACAGAACCTGCCGCGGCTGGCCCAGAAGATGAGCCACTAGGTAGAGCACCAGTAGAGATTTAATTATGAAAATTGCTGAAGTATTTTTACTGGAAGCATATTTCGATGACCTACAAAGTGCTGTAATGGACCGATTGGCCCAGTACAACTCAGACGAGCAGTCGACTATCCCAACAGAAGAATTTAGACAATCACTAGCAAGTGACGGTTTTTTGTTGAGTGTCACTGAATTACAAAAAGCATTAACAGACATGGATGTAGTAACCAATGTTGATGCTAATACTATAACTCCAAAAGGATCACTAGATCCAGAAATAGCTGGAGATATGGAACCTCAAGTTGACGTACATAACATGGCAAGTGACCAAGCTATGGCAGATGTCAATACCAGCCTACCACAATAACATATAAACAATTACATACATTATAAATAACTGTATGGATCAACGACTTCAAAAAGCGGCAGAGCACCTCGACAAACAAATTTTTGATAAGTTTCAAGCACCTCATCTTGAAATATCTCTAAGTATGGTAAAAGCTATAACAAGGGGTGGAGATCCAAGTAATTATAAAAACGACCAAATACTAGATATAATGCATGATCTTATTAAAAATGAAGATAATACTTTTACTATCCACCCAACAGAATTACCTACAGAAATCCCATATATAAATTTTGATGTGTATTGGGACAATGCAGGAATAATGAAACAGACTATATCGAATCAATGGTCAAAACCTATAAGTGAATTAAAAAATCCCTTGCCAAGTATTAATTCACTTCAGCCAGGATCACAGCAATCCAACGTAAACTCCCCTTTTTCTAAACGTGCTGAAAGAGAAGAAGCCAAGTTTCAAACACTTTTGGGTGTAGATAGGCAAGGATGGTACGATGCTTTTCCAAAGCTAACATACAAACTTAATAATTACGGCACACGAAATGCTATGAGTTTAGATGACTTAAACGATAATGAATTTATTCCTGTGTTCGGGTGTAGTCATACATTTGGCATGGGCATGCCTGTGGAAGAATTATGGCACAGTAAATTAAATGCAGACTTACCTATATACAATGCAGGAGTTATAAGTGGTAACCTAACAGATGCATACTTGATGATGTCAAGCATGTACAGAACTAAAAAGTTTAAAAAGGCTTATATAGTAGTACCACATGCAGAACGTTGTACTGGAGTTTCTGAAGCCGGATACTTTGAAAGTATAACGCCCGGCGGGCATTATTTTTTAAAGCAATTTGAAAATGCCCCTCAAGTTTTAAATAACAATACTAGACAACTGTACAGATGGATGGCAATACAAAACATAATCAACTTCTGTGAAGTAAACGACATAGAATTATGCATGTACGAATCAAATACATTTATGCATGTTGCATGGTGTGGTCAACAAGATATACATATCCCTAATTGGTATTTTGTTTATCAACACATGCATAAAAATGTTAAAATTGCAAACGAAAGTGGCGATGATATATCACAATGGCCTAGACATACAGCAAGGGACCTAATGCACTTTGGATCAGACTGGCATGATAAAATGGCAGAGCATTTGTTAGCCATTAAGTAATAAAAACAAAATTGGTTCTCTATAAATATATGAATGCATATAAGTGAAACAATGGAAGCAATCGTAAACCGTACAACAGTATACGAAAGACATGTACCACACAAGGAATTCTTTACAGATACTTCGGGTAAAATAGAATATACACTAAACAGTCTGTGGCACAGAGACGATGAATTAGAGTCTTACTCAGATTACACTCTTGCAGTAGGTTGCAGTCATACATTTGGTTTAGGCGTAGATACTCCCTGGCCCACACTTATAGATAACTGTTATAATGCAGGCATACCAGGAGCAACAGTACACGACATGTGTGACGTTGCTATGGACATATATAGGACAAATCCTTATAAACGAGTACTAATGTTTGCCCCTCACGGCGAGCGATTTTTGGTGTCCCCTAAGGGCAAAACCACAGCATTAATGCCGTATAGCGAGGATGCAAACCGGTATAAATCGGTTGACACAGACACTAAAATGCTGTATACTATGAGAAGTATTAATGCATTTAAGTACTTTTGTGAAGTAAATGGTATTGAACACACTATAATCTGTAATAACAGTATACGGTTTATAAGAGAAAACAAGTCCATATTAGTAGATAAAGGTACAGACGGTGTGCATTACGGAAACTTAACTCAACAAAAATTTGCAGGATTATTTAATGCTACTAACTGAAAAAATCGAATATAAGAAATTAGACAGAACAACAACTCCAACAGGCAGAATGTATGTAGGAGACGATAATGTTCCTGTACCTAGTGTTACTACAGTACTAGATAAAACAGCAGACAAAACAGCCTTAATTGCTTGGCGTAAACGTGTAGGCGATGCCGAAGCAACACGAGTAAGTAATGAAGCGGCTGGCTTAGGAACTAAAGTACATAATGCTTTAGAAAATTATATACTAGGCGAAGAATGGGAACCTAAGGGTAATAACTTTGTAAGTATCCTTGCAAGGGATATGACAAACTTAATGATTAACGAAGGATTTAAAGACGTTGATGAAGTTTGGGGTACTGAAGTTGGACTTATTGCTAAAGGTCTTTATGCAGGCACAACAGATTGTGTTGGTATGCATGGCGGCGAAGAAGCAATTATTGATTTCAAGACAAGTAAAAAAATTAAACCTACTAAGTGGGTTCAAGATTATTTCCTACAATGTTGTGCTTATGCAATGGCACATAACGAGATGTATGGAACTAATATTCGTAAAGGTGTAATACTTATGGTTAGCAGAGATGTTGAACTTAAAGAATACATTATTGAAGGCGAAGAGTTTGACAACTATTGCTTAGAATGGACAAAACGTCTAGAACTATATTATAGTAGTTTGTAATGCTTTCCAAGTATTGGACTATATCGTCAAAGCCTCTAGCTGAGGCCGACTCAGACATATTTACACTATCTGCAGAAAACGTAGACGAAAAACAATTAGGTGGTTGGGAAACGCCTGGCTGGTGTATAGTTAAAAACACACATCTCACAATTAACCCTAATCAAAAACCTATATTAGCTTCAAGTTTTATTCTAGAGCATTTACAAGAAGATGCTGTGGGTGTTTGTGTTATGAGTAATAGAGAAGATATTGCCACCGGCGATATTGTTTTCCATAGAAAAGGCATGAGACAGTTTGCTGGACTTAATGCAGATGATTGGGTACAACGTGTACCATGGCAATCAATAGACCCAAGTTTATATTTAAGTGTATTAGGTACGCCAGGCAAAACAGCATGGGTAAGCATGACTGAAATTATGAAACTTAAATCGGGTATGACCGTAGGTATTAGTGGTTGTGCTGGAACAGTTGGAGTGCTACTGGCTCAAATGGCATTAATGCAAGGTTGCACAGTTATAGGATTTACTAGCACACAGGAAAAAGCTGACTGGTTGGAAACATTAGGTGTGAAAGCTATTGTGTCAAGTAATACAACTATTGACAGATTAGATAAAGCAACCAAGGAGTTAGTGCCAGACGGATTTGATGCATATCATGAAAATGTTGATAATGCTCATTTGCTTAATGCTATACAAAATATGAAACTTAACGGCACAATAGCATTGTGTGGTTTAATGAAAAGTTACACACAGCACATGGGACCTGGACCAAATTTATTAGGGACTATATACAAGAACGTAAACATTCAAGGATTTGGAGTTAGCAACTATAAAGAATCCTTATTAGCTAACTTCCACAATTATATGGAAGACAAATACACAGACTTTGAATTTAATCAGCATACAGTAGCCGGAATTATGCAAGTTCCAGCAGTATATAGCGATTTATACAATGCATATGGCAAAGGTAAACTTATAATCAAAATTTAATTGTGTAAAAGTGATAAATACAATTAACAAATGATTGGAGTTTAATAGTGTCACACAGCGACGATGCAAATCTAAAAGTAATAATTTCGAGAATCCAGCAAAGACGGGGTCTGAAGCAGGAGTTACCTCAACCTTTGCGACCTGGAGAAATCGGGTTTGCAACAGATAGCCGACAAGTTTATATTGGTGCCGATACGGCAGATGCAACAAGTAACACATACAACAAACAGGTTGTATTTGAAACTACACAGAATGCACAAGATTTAACTAAGGCAATGGCTAACAGCCAAATTATTAAGTTTGAAGTACCCCACATTAGATTCCCTAAAGGATCTGGTAACTTTAATAGTGCAACAAAGCAAATAAGCTGGAACGCAACTACAAGTTCTACTTATACTATTTCAGATGGCACTACAGCAACAAGAACTGTTTTCCCAGCTAATGTTACAGGCGTTGGCACACCATCTATTAACCAAAACGCAACCAACAGCACGTTCAATGCAGAAAACTTAACTGTTACTATTGGTGGCAAAGCACAGACTGGTGATGACGATGGAACAGGAGCTACAGTTAATGCGGCGTTCGATTACAACTTTATAAGTGGTAGTGGCTCAGCTTCAGATCATATTATTAATTTTAGAAGTGCTCCAGCAAACAGTCAAGACGTAAGTATTTCATACTACGGCAACACTCATGTTATTGCTTTATTAACAGCCAGTGGCGCAGTTACTAACGGAGCAACTACATCAGGTTTTTATGCCAACAAAGGTATTCCAGAATGGCAAAAGTTAGACCATAACAATGTTTTTGTTAATGGTGAAGTAGGTACAGGATATATTGGATTAGCATCAAAACATATTGATGTAGTAGGCACTGGATCAGGTATAGCAAATATAGCCAGCGTAACAGTTGGTAATGTTATTGCCGCTAAGAATCCATCAGACGTAAGTTACTATGGCGGAAGTGCAAGTTACAATGCCGCTAAATATTCAGGCACAACAGTAACATCAGTTGTAGGCAGTGGAATTATAACATTTACATCTGGTACTACAGTACTTGGATTAGCACATCAGGGTAGCAATCCTACTAACGGCTCATACGAGTATGTTTATATAGAAGGATTGAATCCAGCAGGCGTTACAGAAGCAGGATACTTACACCAAAAGATTTTACCAATTAAGAACACAACAGATGTTGCAACATCATTATTTATAGTTGACACTCCAGCAAATGCATTCACAGTTGCTAGAGCAGTTACATCAGCAGGATCCGGAGCCACACTTACTATTACAGGTAATACGGACGGATTGTCGGTTGGCAATTATGTAGACTTTGCAGGAACTAATGCAACAGAATTTACAAGTAACCCATACGCAATTACAGGCGTAACTGGAACTACATTTACAGTAGCAAACACTGGTAGCTCAGTAACAGGCGCTAAAGCAAATAACTTAACAGTTGTACCATTTAACAATGTAACAAGAACAAACGTAGTGGTAACATCCGCTAAAAACGGATTAACAACAGCACAAAACGTAACATTTAGTGTAGCAGTTGGATCTGTTAACGCGGCAACATCAACAGCAGTTATTAATGCTGGCACAAATACATTTGAAGTTGTTAGTGGAGATGTAGCAGAATCTGTAACAGGAACATTTAGTCCTGTACTAACAAACATTACAGCAAACGTCGGAGTTACACCAGCTGTAACAATTAGACTAGCTCCTGCTAGTGGCGACAAAACACTTAATAGTGCGGTAGCAGATATTAATACACATGGCAATTGGGTAAAGGCGGCACTTATTCCTGGTAGTACAGATACTACATACGTTAGAAGCAGTGACCAAACTGAATATCTTTTATTCAATGATCCAAATGATGGAATAGATTCTTGGGGCAATATAGGTATTAACTTAGCACTAGCTGATGCACTAACGGTAGGAGCTCAACATAAGTATTTGAAGAGCACAAAAACTGTTAAAGCAAAATTTGAAAACTGGTTAAAATTACTTACAGCGGAACATGAGCCTAACGTATTAACTACAGTTTACATGAACGACCAGTACGAAACACTTAATCCGTTTGCAACATACAGTTTAGATATTAACAGTACAACTGGCGAAATAGATTTTGACGGACACGAAGAAGCTGGTAACTTTAGCGAACTAGTTAACAAACTTTACTTTGAAAAAACAAATGCAAATATTAAAGGCTTAACTACTATTAAGACTAATATTGAATTGTTAACTAACGAAGCAACAGCGGCAAGTAGTGCCACAGCAGAATACAGTGAACCAAATGCAATAACACTAACAGAAACTAGTACACCAGTAGCAGTTAGTTCATTAGGTACAGACTCTACTATTATTGATACAATGATGGTCGACTATGTTATTGATGCTAGAATGAGCGGTGGATTGTTTTATAGCAAAATTGGTACGTTACAGTACTCAGCTAATCCAAATGCAAATGCTGGCGCAGGCACAGTTATTATACAAGACCTAGGCACAGAATACGGTGATAGTGGTGTTACAATAAATGATGGTGTGCAGTTTACTGCCGCTATAGCAAGTGGTACAGTTACAGTTAATGCGGCTTGTACAGTAATTCCAACTCCTGGTAACGTTACTATGAAGTATGTTACTCGAAGATGGAAATCATTCTAAACTAAGCGTACTAAAATATGTTTGAAAAACACACTACAGTAGAGACTCGCCTTGAGCAATTCAGGGAGTTACGAAAGTCAAATCTATCAATGAACGCCATTGTAGAACGGTTTGGCAACATAAAACCCCACAACAGATACCTCGATTATTACTCCCCCGACACCTGGCCCAAAGCCTTCGATCTTATTGAGCAAGGTCACTTTGATACCACATCTATATCCATTCTAATGTACCAAACTTTAGGTCATCTAAATTACCTAAAACCAGAACTTGTAAGTTGGAAAGTGATAAGTAATAACATGAATGGAAGAGACGGCGCAGTATTTACATACAACTCAATGATGTATAATCTAGACCCTCAAACCGCAATGGAGTCTAATGAAGCTAAGAATCATTACATTACATTAGTTGAATTAAGAAACTTACACATACCTTTAGTTTAAAATTTAGTTGACATTGCACAGCGATGTGCTATAATGCAGTAAAACAATCTACAGGGCAGAAACAAATATTGGGCACACAAACAATGCAGGTAATAAAAAGAGACGGCACGACAGAAGACTTAAACATAGACAAATTACACAGAGTAGTGATGTATGCATGTGAAGGTATTACTGGTGTGAGTGCTAGTGAAGTTGAGATACATTCACAGATCCAATTTTTCGATAAAATTGTAACTGAAAATATTCAAGAAACACTTATTAAAAGTGCCGCAGATTTAATATCTGAAGAGAATCCTAACTATCAATATGTAGCAGGAAGGTTAATTAACTATCACTTGCGTAAACAAGTGTACGGAACATTTACGCCTCCTTGCTTATGCGATATTATCGACGATAATATTAGTGCTGGTTTTTATGATAGCGAATTTACAGAGCTATATACTAAAGAAGAAATTAATGAACTACAAACGTTCATAGACCATAACAGAGATGAGTTTTTAACTTATGCGGCTATGGAACAATTCCGTGGCAAGTACCTAGTACAAAATAGAAGCACAGGCAAAATTTACGAAACGCCACAAGTAGCATACATGATGATTGCGGCTACATTGTTTGGTAAGTATCCTGCAAATACTAGAATGAAGTATGTTAAAGATTACTATGATGCTATCAGTACTTTTAAAATTTCCTTGCCTACACCGGTAATGGCTGGAGTTAGAACTCCACAAAGACAGTTTAGCAGTTGCGTACTTATTGAGACTGGTGACAGTTTAGATAGTTTGAATGCTACGACAAGTGCTATTGTTAAGTATGTTAGTCAAAAAGCAGGTATTGGTATTGGCGCAGGAAGTATTAGAGCAATTGGCTCGCCTATTAGAAATGGAGATGCAACCCACACAGGAGTTATCCCATTCTTTAAACTATTCCAGTCAGCAGTTAAGTCATGCTCACAAGGCGGAGTAAGAGGCGGAGCGGCAACATTATACTATCCGTTATGGCATTTAGAAGTAGAAGATTTACTCGTACTTAAAAACAATAAAGGCACAGAAGACAATCGTGTTAGACACATGGACTATGGTGTACAGTTTAACAAATTAATGTATGAGCGTCTATTAAGTGGCGGAAGTATCACATTGTTCTCGCCTAAAGATGTTCCAGGACTGTATGATTCATTCTTCGAAGACCAAGACAAGTTTAAAGAGTTATACGAAAAAGCAGAACGTATGACAAGTATTAATAAGAAAAGCATTCCAGCAATTGATTTGTTCAGTGCTTTTGTAACAGAAAGAAAAGACACAGGTAGGATTTACTTAATGAATGTTGACCATGCAAACACACATGGCTCATTTATTGAAGACCTAGCACCTATACATCAAAGTAATTTATGTTGTGAGATTGATTTACCTACTAAGCCGTTAAATGATATTAACGATGAAGAAGGTGAGATTAGTTTATGTACATTAAGTGCAGTCAATTGGGGTGCTATTAAAACACCTGAGCAAATGCATAAAATTACTAACTTAGCCGTTAGAGCATTAGACGAGCTACTAGATTATCAAGACTATCCAGTTAGAGCGGCTGAACTCAGCACTTATAACAGACGTCCGTTAGGCGTAGGCATTATTAACTTTGCATACTGGTTGGCTAAAAATAATACATCGTATCAAGATCCAGATTTTGAATTAATTGATACGTGGGCAGAAGCATGGAGTTATGGACTTATTAAAGCCAGTAACGACCTAGCAATAGAAAAAGGTGCATGTCCTAAGAACATGGAAACAAAATACGGACACGGCATTACACCTAACCAAACATACAAGAAAGATGTCGACGAATTAGTTAAACATAAAGAACGTATGGATTGGAAAGGTCTTAGAGCTAGTTTAAAAGAACACGGTATTCGTAACTCGACACTAATGGCACTTATGCCAGCTGAAACATCAGCACAAATTAGTAACAGTACAAACGGCATTGAGCCACCACGCAGTTTTGTAAGTATCAAACAAAGTAAGCATGGTGTATTAAAGCAAGTAGTACCAGGCTATCCTAGACTGAAAAACAAGTATGACCTACTGTGGGATCAGAAGAGTCCACAAGGTTACTTAAAAATTATGGCTGTATTACAGAAGTATATAGACCAGGGTATTAGTGTTAATACTAGTTACAACCCAGAACACTACGAAGACGATAAAGTTCCTATGAGCGTATTGCTACAAGATATCATTACTTTTTATAAATATGGTGGCAAGCAATTGTATTACAATAATACACATGACGGACAAGGCGAGATAGACATCAATAAAGATGATCCATTACCACTTACGGAAATAGAAGAAGATGATTGCGACAGTTGTAAAATATAATGTCAGTATTTAAGGCAAATAAAAAACGTGACCACAATAAGGTCAAAATGTTCCTCGATGGGAATGTGGATATCCAACGGTATGATGTACTAAAGTACAAACAATTTGATAAACTAACCGATAAGCAGTTAGGTTTCTTTTGGCGCCCAGAAGAAGTAGATATTTTAAAAGATGCTAAAGACTTCAAAGACTTAACAGACTTTGAAAGACATATTTTTACAAGTAATCTCAAAAGACAGATACTACTTGATAGTGTGCAAGGACGCTCACCTAATCTTGCTTTCTTGCCTATAGTAAGTTTGCCAGAGTTAGAGACATGGATTGAGACTTGGGCATTTAGTGAAACTATCCACAGCAGAAGTTATACACATATTATTAGAAATGTCTTCTCGAATCCGAGTAAGGTGTTCGACGAGTTACTAGACATTAAAGAGATTGTTGAATGTGCAGATAGTATATCATCAAACTATGATAGACTAATGGATTACAACGACCTCCGCAAACGTGGTCTTACAAGTTACGATGAATACGAACACAAAAAACGTATTTGGTTGTGTTTAATGAGTGTTAACATTTTAGAAGGTGTACGTTTTTATGTATCCTTTGCATGTAGTTGGGCCTTTGCTGAACTTAAAAAAATGGAAGGCAATGCTAAAATTATTAAACTAATTGCTAGAGATGAAAACGTTCACTTGGCAAGTACACAGCAAATGCTAAAGTTACTGCCGTTAGAAGACAAGGACTTTGCTAAGATTAAACTAGAAACAGCAGACGAATGTAAGCAAATGTTTGTAGATGCTGTTGAGCAAGAAAAAACATGGGCTGACTACTTATTTAAAGATGGTAGCATTATTGGACTCAACGCAGAACTGTTAAAACAGTATGTAGAGTTTATTGCTGGCAAACGAATGAGAGCAGTAGGCATAGCATCAGATTACAACACTGGCACAAACCCTCTACCTTGGACAATGTCTTGGATAGCAGGAGGTAGTGTCCAAGTTGCACCACAGGAGACCGAGATTAGTTCGTATGTTATTGGTGGCACTAAGCAAGACATCGACAACGAAACACTAAAAGGGTTCTCGTTATAAGGTTATGAAAACGGCATCAG
>Ga0308012_10001957_pt1 | contig 10657 bp, 7 predicted proteins | sample Neamet179_FD_203133 | JGI IMG/M metagenome (GOLD analysis project Ga0308012, IMG submission 203133) | Marine microbial communities from water near the shore, Antarctic Ocean - #179 | ecosystem: Environmental > Aquatic > Marine > Unclassified | place: Southern Ocean | collected 2014-07-25 | reverse complement strand
GTCTAAATCGGTCAACGCTAGACGGCAACAGCCCCCTTTTTCAGTTGCTCCGATTTTGGCCATTTCCATGAGACTGTCCCATAACCTTTGTCCGTTCGTGTTCATATTAGACACTGTATCTTTCCTATAGTTATAGTTATTGTTTTCAACTCTACCACTACCAGCACTTAGCCTACGGAGGTCATCCCTTGATCGGCTAAGTAGTGACTTAAACCATCGATCATGTCTTCAACAATAAGGAAGCCATAGGTCATTACCGCTGTACATACTTGAACATTGGTAACTTCTAAAGCTTTCTTTAGACACAGATACGTCGAACTTCAAGCGACTGTGCCGTGAGTTCATTAAAATCGAACTGGGCTAGATCCTGGAGCACAGAGGCGGTATTGAAGTTATTCGAGTACCCTATATAACAGGGTGCTTGTCATGTGTTGTTGAAATCAAGTGACACCACAGATCACGATGGGAGCTTTCGATCACCTTTGGAAAGCGTTCGCTCATCCAGCACTATACCTACCAATGCTCATTACGCCTGCTTAGAAACTGCTGTAAGGCTTAAAAGCAGAATTCGTCCTATATAAAACAAGAAGAAATTCAAAAAATGTACAAAAAACTTTATATTAAGAGTTATTAATTCAATTATTAACTCTTTTAAGTGCCTGTGCCATGCAGTGTATTCCACCACCTGTTTTTGATATTTCCGAAGTATCTACTAAGGCCACTTCAAATCCTCTAGCTTTTAGCTGCTCTGCAAGCGTTTTTGAAGCAGTTGGTGCTATTACTCTATCATTTCCAATAGACATAAAATTACAACCTAACGCCATAGTATCTTGAAAGGGTACGTCTATTATTTCGTGACCTTTGGATTTCAACCAATCAACTATTCCCGGTTCCGTACATGCCAAACATACTGCAGTTAATTTTTCTGCAATTGGAACTACCATTAAATCGATATGCACATAGTATTCGTCAATAAATGCTAACTTAGTTTCCCAACCTTCAGCGTCAAACCATTGTTTTACTTGAAGAGCACCTTCTTCTTGTGTGCGAGCCCCGCCACAGCCAATTAAAACACATCCCTCCTCAATAACGTTAAAATCGCCACCTTCAAAAGTACCTGCGGTAACCATATCGTAAATTGGAATACCCAGTTCTTCATAGGCTCTTATAGCAGCGTAATTTTCTCCTCTGCGCCACCAATTTGCCATTGCAGTTATTATGGGTCCAAAAGGTGTCATAACTGAGCTATCCCTAGAATATACCTGCATTGGAAGCTCAGGCTCGGGGGCTAACATATGTATTTTGACTCCAAAATGTTCATATGCGGATACAAGTTCTGCATGTTGCGCTTGTGCTACCTGAATATTGCAAGGCGCTTCACGAAGGTGTTTTCGTGACAAGCTCGATGTTGGTAAATGTCTTAAGTGTGCGGGTGAACCTAAAAGTACATCTGTTAATCGATCAGTTTCATTTTTAAATCCAAATGTGGATAATGGGGATGTAGTTCCATTAAGAGACCTTCGTTTTAGGCTAAACTTTTCAGGTACGTTTTGTGAATTCAGTGCCATGTGAGCTCTCCATTTAACCTAATATTATTATGATCTATAATTTGCGCCAATAATTTCATTACGTCAAATCCTATCATTAATAATATTATATTTTTTGAATATTTGATTATTTGTTTTTGTGGTGAGAATAAAAGTAAGACAGCTAACAAGAGACGTTATGACGCCTGATGTGCCCTTAATTTTTGTATTGCTTGATACCTTCTGAATGATTCTGCGGGAAAAGTCTCTTCAAAGTCATAAAATGCTTTGAATGCCGGTGTATCTATTGGCAATTGTAACCACTCAACTTTTGTATCTACAAAGATGTGCGCCTGTGGTGGTGCTAAGTTAGGGTTATCAAGAGTACCTGCTTTGACTACCGCCAAATACTCCGTACCACCAAAATAACTTACTACGGGATCACCACAATTTGAACATCGTTTAATGATGTGTTTTCCCCCTGATCCAGACGGGCCAGTAAAAGGTGTAAGTTCTCCAGATGTTAATTGGAAATTGGCGCCTTCTATTAGCGTGTTCGTAATAAACGCAGACCCTGTTATCTGCTGGCATAAATGGCAATGGCAACAGTGCGTGAATATGGGGGCATCTAATAAAGTATATTTTACTGAGCCGCACGAGCACCCACCTGTGTAATTTGTGGTCATATTATCTCCTTAGCGAACTAAACCTTGAGTTAACACTACTCCACCCCTTCCTCTAATTCTAGTCCGATTTTTGTACTAAAATCATTACAGTCAATTATTTTAATAATGTTGTAGATTTATGGTTAGAAGGTTTCTAACTAAATTGGCGGAGATAGATGATGATAGTATTATATTGGGCTATTTTAATGCTGCTCGCTGATCTGATGCTTGAGGCCAAAAAAGAAGAATTAACGCACCGATAAGAGCTGTAACAGTGAACGCCATGCCTAAAATCACCTCGCTCATAATGTTCGACCAAAGGGTTACACCCACTGGCGTTAAGTAAATCTCACCCCATTTAAACAGTCCAAATAACATAAGGCTGTCAAAAATTCGGCTAAAGAACGTTATAGTTGCCCAAATCAAAATACCATAATTGACCTTTCGGTAATTATCATTACTTCTATTTGACGATATCCAGCATTGAATTGCGAAAAAGAGGCCCGCAAGTAGCCCCACAATATCCAGCAACCAAGCGTTAATGCCCCAATCTGGGCCGTCCGTTAAAATGGTAACAACCACCGTTGCCAAATGGAAAGCAACCCAAAGAACGCCTAACAAAGCCGCTACACCTATCCATCGATGACCAACAGTAAGCATAGGAGATTGAAACAAATTGATATGCCTGAAAAATTCTTTTGAAGTCATATTTTAATCAATCCGTATAACGATACTATTTACTTAACTTATTCACTCAATATATACCATACACAGTGCTCGCTCATTGGCAAATAAGATTGCTAAGGATGCTAAATGTCATCCAGATCAGATTAAGCAAGCCAACGCACACAAGTCATTGGATACGCAATTGATCTATCAGAGGGACTTTAAGAGTGAATAGTTCATTTATGGGCGAAACTGGTTCAGGGAGACAGTTTTCAGAATCGTCGCAGTCTCGTTGCGGAATATGAAAGAACACTTAACTGACAGACACAAAAAACCCTGCAATTGCAGGGTTTGGTGGACGATGTAAGTCATCGTCGGACGTGTAATTGGTGGAGCCTAACGGGGTCGAACCGTTGACCTCAACACTGCCAGTGTTGCGCTCTACCAACTGAGCTAAGGCCCCACACGAGGGTAATCAAGTCGCTTAGGATGTTACTGTTGCGGCTTGATGGAGGCGTATTATAGGCACATGAGGCTGGATTGCAACCCCCTTTTAATCAGTTCAATCAGTTTTTTGTAGAAAAAGACTGTTTTTAATCAATCACTTCCGTCCATCTGCCTAATACGGTTTATAGCGCTTGGTATTCCTTATCCCAGCGCTTAGCTTCTTTCTTAGAAACACCACCTAATAGGTCTACTGCATGACGAATACGTGCCCTGCTCATGTCTGGGCCAAGTATTTGCATGGCATCAAATACAGATACAGAATTTGCGGTGCCAGTAATCACTACAAATAGGGTAGCAAATAAGTCTTTTGGTTTAATTTCTAAGGTTTCTGCCATACCTTTACAAATGGCAAAGATGTCATCTTTTTGCCAATGGCGTAAGGCTTCTAAACGCCACAAGGTAAACTGTAGTGCTTTACGCACTTGCTCTGGCTCTAGCTTTTTATTAGCTAGGTCGTCTTGTGTGAGTTCAAGCATGCCGCTAAGGAAGAAACCGGCCAATGGCAGCACATCACTAAACTTGTCTACACGGGGCTTAATGAGGGGTACGATTGGGGCCAAGAAGTCGTTGTTAATAGCCCAGGTTTGCATGCGCTGCATGAATTCGGCATCACTTAGGTCTTCTCGTATCCATAGGCCATTAAGCCAAGACAATTTTTCTTGGTCAAAGATAGGGCCACCTAAAGACACACGATTTACATCAAAATCTGCAATCATCTCATCTAGGCTAAACTTTTCCCGCTCATCGGGCATAGACCATCCCATACGACCCAAGTAGTTCAACAAGGCTTCTGGTAAGTAACCCATGCGTTGGTAATACATAATGCTGGTAGGGTTCTTACGCTTAGATAATTTGCTTTTATCGGGGTTACGTAATAATGGCAAGTGGCACAATTCTGGCATGTCCCAACCAAAATATTTGTACAATAACTGATGCTTAGGGGCTGAATTAATCCATTCTTCGCCACGTAGTACATGGGTAATACCCATGAGGTGGTCGTCTACTACATTGGCTAGATGGTAAGTGGGCATGCCGTCTGCTTTTAGCAGTACTTGCATGTCTACTTGAGACCATTCAATTTCGATGCTGCCGCGCAACATGTCTTGGAATACACAGGTGCCTTCGCGGGGGATTTTCATGCGCACAACATGAGGTACACCATCATCTAGGAGTTGTTGAACCTGTGTTGGAGATAGCTCTAAGCCGCGGCCATCATAGCCAATAGGTAGTTTGTTTTCTGTTTGGTGACGACGAAGTTCATTGAGCTCTTCAGTAGTCGCAAAACAATAGAAGGCATGCCCGTCTTTTACCAACTGATCAGCGTAATCTTTATAGATACTGCCCCGCTCGCTTTGGCGGTAAGGACCGTGAGGACCACCTACGTCTGGGCCTTCACTCCACTTAATGCCTAACCAGCGCAATGAATCTAGAATGGCTTTCTCAGATTCTGGGGTGCTGCGTTCTTGATCTGTGTCTTCGATTCGTAAAATGAATTCACCGCCGTGCTGACGTGCAAATGCCAAGTTAAATAAGGCAATGTAAGCTGTGCCTAGATGTGGGTCGCCGGTTGGAGATGGCGCAATGCGGGTACGAATAGTAGTCATGGTTTTGGTCTAACAGTGGTTATAAAATTCCGCTGCATTATACCTGAAACTAGGATTGTATGTATTGGTGAGGCGTGGGGTATTGGATTGCTGCGCTCGCAAAGACGGAGAGTGAGTGGTAGAAAAATGGATAACGAGAAATAGAAAAACTAAAAAAAAGGCCTCAGAATAACAGTGCAAACTGTCGTTCCGAGGCCTTAGACGGCAATCTAAAAGATTACGCGCCTTTTTGAGGACGCATGTCGTCGCGGCTAATACCAGCTACTTCTACTGGATTCTTCATAGCGTCGCGGCGGAACGGCTCGCCTAGCTCTTGGTTAATTAGAATTTCAATTAGCGTAGTCTTGCCCGCTGCTTGATCTGTAAGGGCTTGGCTAAGTGAAGAACTCACTTCATCCATAGTGCGCGCTTGTACGCCTTTTAGGCCACAGGCTTGAGCAATAGCGGCATAGTTAACGTTCTCGTCTAGCTCTGTGCCTACGAAGTTGTCGTCGAACCATAAGGTAGAGTTACGCTTCTCTGCACCCCATTGGTAGTTACGGAACACAATCATAGTCACCGCTGGCCACTCATCACGGCCAATCGCCGTTAATTCTGTAACCGCAATACCAAAGGCGCCGTCGCCAGAGAAACCAATTACAGGGGTATCTGGGCAACCAATTTTGGCGCCTACTACTGCTGGCAGTCCGTAACCACATGGGCCGAATAAACCAGGAGCTAAATACTTACGACCTTCTTCAAACGTTGGGTAAGCATTACCAATGGCACAGTTGTTACCAATGTCAGAAGAGATAATGGCGTCTTTAGGCATTACTGAAGCAATTGCACGCCACACCATGCGTGGGCTTAGCCATTCAGGCTTAGCAGCACGGGCACGTTCGTTCCAAGTGGTACCTGGATCGTCGTCTTCCTTGGTCATTGCAGCTAGCTCAACATCCCAAGCCGCCTTAGTAGCAGCGGTATGAGCTTTACGCTCAGCACGGCCTGCGTCGCCTGCCGTAGCAGAAAGCTGAGCCAGAATGCCTTTGGCTACTTTAGCCGCGTCACCTACAATACCTACAGAAACAGCCTTGGTTAAACCAATACGCTCTGGCTTAAGGTCTACTTGGATGATTTTGGCATTTTTAGGCCAGTAATCTATGCCGTAGCCTGGCAAGGTAGAGAATGGGTTTAGACGTGTGCCTAAAGCCAATACTACGTCAGCATCTTTAATTAACTGCATGCCAGCTTTAGAACCGTTGTAGCCTAATGGGCCAGCAAATAATGGGTGTGAACCTGGAAATGCATCGTTGTGCTGATAGCCACAACATACTGGAGCGTCTAAGCGCTCTGCTAAAGCCATGGAAGCAGCAATACCACCGGCAGCCAACACAACACCAGCACCGTTTAGGATTACTGGAGACTTGGCAGTAGACAAAAGCTTGGCTGCTTCTGCGATGGCCATTTCGCCACCAGAAGGCAATTCAAACTCAATCATCGTAGGCAGTTCAATATCCACAATTTGAGTGAACATGTCACGTGGAATGTTGATTTGCGCAGGACCTGAAAAACGATGGGCATTAGCAATAACACGATCAAGAACTTCTGCAATACGTGATGGGTCACGCACTTCTTCTTGATAACAGACCATGTCTTCAAACAAGGCCATTTGCTCAACTTCTTGGAAACCACCTTGGCCAATAGTTTTGTTAGCCGCTTGAGGCGTTACTAACAAAAGAGGTGTGTGGTTCCAGAAAGCTGTTTTAACAGGGGTAACAAAGTTGGTAATGCCTGGGCCATTTTGAGCAATCATCATGCTCATTTTACCGGTGGCGCGCGTGTAGCCATCAGCCATCATGCCGCCAGAACCTTCATGGGCACAATCCCAGAAGCTAATACCAGCTTTTTCAAAAATGTCAGACACAGGCATCATGGCAGAGCCAATAATACCAAATGCGTGTTCAATGCCATGCATTTGTAAGGTTTTTACAAACGCTTCTTCTGTAGTCATTTTCATAATCGGTTACACCTAAATTGGGTTGAAAGTGAGTTAAATGAATAGAAAGAATTTTAGAATTCTTAGATCATGGGTAGAGAATACTAAACAATTAGCTAACGGCTTAGATCCACATTAGTTATTTCGATTAGCCCAGTTACAGTTTTGGTACAAAAAAGCCCCACAAGGCAGAACCTAGCGGGGCTTTTTTAATCAGCTGTTAGCTTAGAACAAGCCAATGATATCGCCGTTTTCGTTGATGTCGATCACTTCAGCAGCAGGCTTCTTAGGAAGACCAGGCATTGTCATTACGTCACCAGCAAGAACTACGATGAAACCAGCACCGGCAGACAAACGCACTTCACGAAGTGGAATATCAAAACCAGTAGGACGGCCCTTTAAGGCAGGATCAGTAGAGAAAGAGTACTGAGTTTTAGCCATACAGATAGGCAAATTACCGTAGCCAGCTGTTTCTAGAGCAGTAAAGCTGTCACGTAGCTTCTGGTCACCTTGGATGTCGTCAGCGCCGTAGATCTTCTGAGCGATAGTTTTAACTTTATCCCAAAGAGGCATGTCGTCTTCGTACAGGTAATGGAAGTCGTTGTCGTGGTTTTCTACCAAATCAACAACCGCTTCAGCTAGTTCGATAGCGCCTTTGCCGCCGTCTGCCCAGTGGTTAGCTTCAATCACTTGAACGCCTAGGTAATCACACTTAGCTTGTACGCGCTTAACTTCTGCGTCTGTGTCGGTAACAAACTTGTTAACGGCAACAACTACAGGAAGACCAAACTGGTGGATGTTTTCGATATGCTTCTTAAGGTTATCAACACCTTTTTCAACAGCTTCAAGGTTTTCCTTGTTAACGTCTTTAAGAGGAACGCCACCGTGTAGCTTAAGTGCACGGATAGTAGCAACGATAACAACAGCACTAGGAGTGATGCCAGCCTTACGACATTTGATGTCTAGGAACTTCTCAGCACCCAAGTCAGCGCCAAAACCGGCTTCTGTTACTGTGTATTCACTTAGCTTCATAGACAAACGAGTAGCAACTACAGAGTTACAACCGTGAGCGATGTTAGCAAATGGGCCACCATGTACGAATGCTGGCGTGTGCTCAAGCGTTTGTACAAGGTTAGGACTGAATGCGTCTTTCAACAATACAGTCATTGCGCCGTGAACTTTAAGGTCACGTGCAGTAATAGGCTTCTGGTCGTAAGTGTAACCAACAACCGCGTCACCTAGCTTTTCTTTAAGTTCAGCTAATGTATTAGCCAAGCAGAAGATAGCCATAACTTCAGAAGCTACAGTGATGTCGAATCCAGTTTCACGAGGAACGCCGTGAGCTGGGCCGCCACGACCGATAGTAACGTTACGTAGGGCACGATCGTTCATGTCCATTACACGTTTCCATGCGATGCGACGTGGATCTAGATTTAAGTCGTTACCTTGCTGAAGGTGGTTGTCGATAGCAGCAGATAACAAGTTGTGTGCAAGGCCAATGGCGTGGAAATCGCCAGTGAAGTGCAAGTTGATGTCTTCCATTGGAACAACCTGAGCGTAACCGCCGCCAGCTGCACCACCCTTAACGCCGAAACAAGGGCCAAGAGAAGGTTCACGCAAACATACAGACGCTTGCTTACCAATTTGATTCAAGGCGTCGCCCAAACCGATAGTAGTAGTCGTCTTGCCTTCACCAGCTGGTGTAGGGTTGATGGCTGTTACTAGGATCAGCTTGCCATCTTTACGATCAGCAACGCTTTTGATGAACTCAGGGCTGATTTTAGCCTTGATTTTGCCGTACATTTCTAGATCATCTACATCGATGTTCAACTTAGCAGCAATTTCAGCAATCGGACGTTTCTCGGCAGCGCGAGCAATGTCGATGTCGGACAAGTAAGTCTTAGACATGATTTTACCTTGGTAATTTAAATTGAGCCGATTGGGCATCAATTTGTGGTTATTTAGCCCACTCTGCACAAGCGCAGAACGGACGACGTGAATCTTGGTGGGAAATATTACGCTTCTGTAGATTAACTACATACTTAAAAGCGACATTACGTTAGCCCTAAAGTCACGAGCTGTGACGCTTATAAGAAACTCAAGTCAAACAGCTTTCCAAAAGGAAACTTAGCCTCCTATTTGGCTCCATTGCGTTACCATTTTTAGCTCATATTACACGCCTCTTTTAACCTTCGCGCGAAACGACATTGTCAGCATTAAATTGGATAGCCATTAATCGCTATTGACCAATATTTATTCGTATTTAATCAAGTTGAACTAAAAACTCTAAGGCATAGTAGCGATGTAGTATTGATATACTATCGATGTAACAACGACACACAAAACCACCTCAGTTAGCATCCACATAAGAGCTGTTTATGGATAACGACATTTACCTTACTAAACAATACCGAACTCACCAATCAGGTGAGCCTATCGACTGCCCTCTTGCCTTGTTCAACGACAAGGTTCGTGAAGAGTGGATCGATTATAACGGCCATATGAGCGAGTCTTTTTACCTATATGCCATGGGAGAGGCTTCTGATGCGTTATTCCGCTACATTGGCATTAACGAAGCCTACCGCGCATCGGGGTCCTCTTTCTATACAGTAGAAACCCACATTAACTATTACCAAGAAGTGGCCGAAGGGGAACCCCTACGCTTTACCACTCAGATATTAGGCCTTGATTCTAAACGCCTACACTTTTTTCACCACATGTATCATGGGAAGACCGGCGACCTACTGGCAACCACAGAACAAATGTTGCTACATGTTGATATGAACACGTCCTCTGCTGCGCCTATTCAGCCACAGGTATTAGCCGTGTTAGAACAAATTTGGCAAGCCCATCAACAGTTGCCGGCACCAAAACAGAAGGGTCGCGTAATGGCTGTTCCACCGGCTAAAAAAGCCTAACCTAGCCAAACACAACCCAAAAAGCCAAACTCACTTATACACCATCCTCCTTAGAGAAGACCAGATCATGGATTTTAGCCTTACCGACGAACAACAGATGATCATCGACACCCTTAAAACCTTTGTCGAACAAGAACTATACCCCCATGAAATGGAGGTTGAAAAAACCAATAAAATCCGTCCAGAACTGTATGCACAGATCAAACAAAAAGCCTTAGATCTGGGCCTTTATGCGGCTAACATGCCGGAAGAACACGGCGGTGCTGGCTTAGACAGCCTAACGCTGTGCTTAATGGAGCGTGAGTTAGGCCGTGCCAACTTTGGTTTACAGTATATTGTTGGCCGTCCAAGTAACATTCTACTGGCCTGTAAAGGCGATCAGATTGAAAATTACCTGCACGCCAGCATCCGTGGCGAAAAGGTAGATTGCTTAGCCCTAACCGAGCCCAACGCAGGTTCTGACGTTCGCTCTATGCAGTGTCGTGCAGAGCGCGACGGTGATGACTTTATTATCAATGGCACTAAACACTTTATTAGCCATGCAGACGTGGCCGATTTTGTTATTTTGTTCGCTGCAAGTGGCGTAGAAGACACACCACGGGGCCCTAAGAAGAAGATCACTAGCTTTCTTGTGGATATGGGCACTCCTGGCTTCACTGTAGAGCCAGGTTACAACAGCGTATCCCATCGTGGTTATCACAACTGCATCCTTAATTTTGACAACTGCCGCGTGCATAAATCACAAGTATTAGGTGAAGAAGATCACGGCTTTGATGTAGCCAATCAATGGTTAGGT
>Ga0308012_10001956_pt1 | contig 10658 bp, 7 predicted proteins | sample Neamet179_FD_203133 | JGI IMG/M metagenome (GOLD analysis project Ga0308012, IMG submission 203133) | Marine microbial communities from water near the shore, Antarctic Ocean - #179 | ecosystem: Environmental > Aquatic > Marine > Unclassified | place: Southern Ocean | collected 2014-07-25 | reverse complement strand
ATCAAAAGCAAGGCACACCACCTAAAGTAGCAAGAGATATTCTTAAATTTGGTGATGTTATTTTAGTCCATAAGATGCCTAATAATAATTATCACCTTGGGCAATTACCGACAGCCAGCGCCGCTATTGTGTCACTATCACCGGATGATGGCGCCATAAAAGCAGCCGTAGGTGGCTTTAGTTTTAAGCAAAGTCAATTTAATCGTGCAACTCAAGCTAAGCGTCAGGTAGGTTCTAATATTAAGCCGTTTATATATTCTGCTGCCCTTGAAAATGGCTTTACACTCGCGTCATTAATTAATGATGCGCCGATTAATCAATGGGATAAGAGATCGGGTATGGTATGGCGTCCAAAAAACTCACCAGAAACATACGTAGGTCCATTAAGAATTCGTTTAGCTTTAGCACAATCTAAAAATGTCGTTGCTGTACGGTTACTTAAAAGCATTGGTGTTACCAAAACGATAAATCATTTAACTTCTTTCGGTTTTAACGCAAATGATTTACCACGTAATGAATCTTTAGCACTAGGCTCCGCTTCTTTAACACCACTAGAAGTTGCAACAGGCTTTGCTACATTCGCTAACGGTGGCTTTTTAATTAAACCTTATTTAATTGATCGGATAGAAAATAGTGATGGTGATATTATTTTTCAAGCAAACCCCGCATTAGCCTGTGATCAATGTATTGAAATAAGCGGCCTTAAATATCAAAAAGAAACTATAGATTCCGCTGAGACTACCGCGACTTTTAATCACTCACTGCAAGCCGATATTGATGAATTAGACGTGACTAATAATAAGACTGTAATTAGAGTCAAACAAGCCCCGCGTGTTATTAGCCCACAAAATGCGTACTTAATATCTCAAGCACTTAATAGTGCTATTTGGGGAGAAGATTGGTCTACAAAACATACTTGGCGAGGGACTGGATGGCGTGCTAAAAAATTAAAACGTCATGATATTGCGGGTAAAACAGGGACGACGAATGAAGCAAAAGATGCTTGGTTCTCTGGCTTCAATAGGCGTGTAGTAACGACTTCTTGGATAGGCTTTGATGATCCTAGTCATGTTTTAGGTAAAACGGTTTATAATAGTAATCTAGGAAAGAATCAAACCGTGGGTAGTGAATTTGGTGCTAGATCAGCGCAACCTGCATGGATTGATTTCATGCAGGTTGCATTATCTGATACCGATGTTGAAGCTTTCCAACCTCCCGTTGACATAGTCTCTGTACGTATTGATAAGGAAACAGGAAAATTAACAACGAAAAACGATAAAAGTAGTCAAATAGAATACTTCCGTTTAGGCAATGTACCCACGGATTATGTGCTAGATGATAAATCACACGAAATATTATCAGGTAATCAAGAAGGCATCAGTGAAGAGATTTTTTAATTCTATTACAGCTAAACATAGCGTTTTTTAATATAAAACAGTTCAACACTGCTCTTTTAAACATAGTGCGGTTAAACTTTTTAAGTTTGATAGGCCAATAATGACTAGGGTCTGTTGATCTTTCGAGATTATTTTTACAGCTACTTGTTTGGTATTTATACAAGGCAGAGCATGTGACGTGTAGCTGGCTACACGAACATGCAATAACGCCGTATAAATTTCAAACAAGCGCTGCCTTTAGGTTCATTTAAAACGAATTTACTCCTTGTTGCTCGCTTTTTAAATAGAATAACTATAAGTCAAAGCTCGCGCCGCGATTAAATCCGTTTTAAATTGAATAAATTTTAACCCTGAAAGATCAACAGACCCTAGTCAAATTAATAACAAAAGTATATCCACATAATAAAAAACCGCTAGTTATGACGCTAGCGGTTTATAATGCAATAAAAGTTATTGATTCAAGTGAGCCTGTAACAGGTTAAGTGGCGTGAATTCCTCATTACTTGCTCATTTTTTATATCTCTTTAATAAACACTTGAGAGTTACGTTGGAAGTTATAAATTTGTTTTTTATCTTCCGGTAAGTTCTCTAAGGACGTTTCAATAAAGCCTTGCTCACGAAACCAATGCCCACTCACTGTAGTCAATAGAAATAACGACGTTAATCCTTTCTTTTTAGCGATAGATTCCAGTGCATTAATTATCCTTTCTCCGCGATTACCTTTACGATAATCGGGATGAATAACCACGCAAGCAACCTCGCCTGACTTTGCCTCAGTAAAGGGATATAAAGCCGCACACGCTATAATAACATCTTCTTTTTTAAGTACGGTATAGCATGCGATTTCCATTTCAAGTAATTCTCGAGAACGTTTAACTAATACGCCCTCTTCCTCAAGTGGCTGAATCAATTCTAAGATACCCGCTACGTCATCAATAGTTGCCGTTGCGATAAGTTCCTGATGATCTTTGGCAATCAACGTACCTGCACCATCACGCGTAAATAACTCTTGTAGCAATGCTGTATCACTTTGATAACTAACACAATGACAACGTTCTACACCGTTTTCACCACTTTGAATGATAGATCTCAACAGTAATTGACGAACATGACAGTCGTTTTCATCTAATAAGGTTTTTACTGTACGTACACTACAGCTACGAATTAAGGATCCAGACTTATCAATGAGACCTTCATCTTCAGTAAACGCAATTAGCTTATCTGCTTTTAGCGAAATAGCCGTACGCGTAGCAACATCTTCTAACGCTAAATTAAATACTTCGCCTGTTGGTGAATACCCTATGGGTGAGAGTAAAACAATTGAACCATAATCAAGCTGCATATTAATGCCATCTGAATCAATTCTTCTTACACTACCTGTATACTTATAATCTATACCGTTACGTACACCCATAGGTTTAGCAATAACAAAATTACCTGTGCTCACCCGAATTTGTGCGCCATGCATCGGTGAGTTAACAAGTCCTGTAGAAAGCAATGCTTCAATATGAAGACGTAGCGATCCCGTAGCATCTTTCACTGCAACTAAGGTTTCTGAATCAGTTACTCGCACATTATTAACAACACTTTCAGTAATTTTTCGTTGTTTCATGCGGTCTTGAATTTGCGGTCTTGCGCCATGTACAACCACTAACTTAACACCTAAACTACGTAACAAAGAGATGTCATGAATAATGTTGGCAAAATTAGGATGAGTAACGGCCTCACCACCAAACATAAGCACTACCGTTTTTCCACGATGAGCATTAATGTAAGGTGCTGCATTTCTAAACCATTTTACGTAATTCTGATCGCTGCTATTCATACGTTCTATTTTTAACCTAATTAAAGCGTTGTATTAATATAAAGACGACTAAAAAAAAAGCCATCAAACTACTGCAATAAGCAAAGGTTTGACAGCTTCTTATGCATTTTATACTGTAAAGTTACTTAGTTTGACCCACAATGTATTCCATTGCGACTTCATCATCAGCATTTTTATCTGGGCTTGGCACACTATCTTCAATAATATTCTCAGCAAGTGAGTTTTTATCAATAAGAGTAAAACCAAGTTGTTCAAAGTATTGTGGAATATACGTTAACACAATAATTTGCTCTAATTCCATTTGATGTGCAAATTCTAATAAATATTGAACAAGTGCTTCACCTTGCCCCTGTTTTTGTGCCGTTTCTTTCACAACAACAGAGCGGATTTCAGCTAAACCTGTTTCATATATATAAAGCGATGCAGTACCAACAACAACCCCATCCAATTCTGCAACAACAACGTTTTGAATGCCGTGAATAATATCATTACGTGTGCGTGGTAGTATTTCACCTTTATCGGCCCAGAAGTTAGTCAGTTGATGAATACTATCAACGTCAGACATTCTTGCTCTACGTACCGACATGGCTGCTGCGCGCTGTGCATTTAAACGTTGTTTAACTTGTTTAAGGGCAACTTTGATTTGCTGCTTACCTGGCGCACCCACAACTTGTTCGTTTAATATGGCTTCATTGCCTGTAGCTAACGCTTTTTGTACTTGCTCACGCGAAGTACCACCAAGCGCTTCACGCTTATTAAGCGTTGATTCAATTGATAAATGTTGATAAACATCGCCCTCAATTTTAGCACTGAACTCTTGCAGTTGAGAAATACTTAAATCTTCTAAAGGCACACCCTTAGCAATCGCCGCTAGTACAACTTCACCTACAATATGATGCGCTTCACGGAACGGAATATCTTTACCCACTAAATAATCAGCAAGTTCTGTTGCGTTAGCATAACCTTGTTGGGCTGCGGCAAGTGTACGTGAACGGTTTACTTTCAAACCATCGGCAACAAGCACTGCCATTTCCATACACTCTTCCCACGTATCAAGTGCGTCGAATAAGCCTTCTTTGTCTTCTTGCATATCTTTATTATACGCAAGCGCCAATGCTTTCATTGTCGTTAACATGCCGGTTAATGAACCAAAAACACGACCTGCTTTACCACGAATTAATTCACACGCATCAGGATTTTTCTTCTGTGGCATCAACGATGAGCCAGAGCTTACTAAATCACTCATTTCTACAAAGCCCGCTTCACCTGAATTATAGAAAACTAAATCTTCAGCAAAACGTGATAAATGCACCATTGAAATACTCGCAGTCGCAAGTAATTCAATAACATGGTCTCGATCAGAAACGGCATCAAGGCTGTTCATGGTTGCCGTTCTAAAACCTAAACGCCCCGCTAGAGCATTTCGGTCTATTGGATACGCAGTACCTGCTAAAGCACCTGAGCCTAATGGCGAAACATCTAAACGATAAAGCGCATCTTTTAGACGACCAATATCACGGTTAAACATTTCTACGTAAGCTAAACACCAATGACCAAAAGTGACTGGTTGGGCTCTTTGTAAATGTGTATAACCGGGTAATACCGTATCTTTTTCACGTTCAGCTAAGTTCATCATTGCTTGTTGTAAGTTAACAAGAGCAAACAATAAATCGCCACCCGTTTCTTTACACCAAAGCTTTAAATCGGTAGCTACTTGGTCGTTACGACTACGACCTGTATGGAGCTTCTTACCTAAATCACCGGTTTTTTCAATTAACTGAATTTCTACCCAGCTATGAATATCTTCCGCATCAGATAACAAAATTTGTTTTGGGTTTTCTTCTACAGACGCTTTTAATTCTTGTAGTGCGGCAGTTAAACGAACTAATTCATCATCGTTTATGACACCTACTTCATGAATTGACTCTGCCCAGGCCATTGACCCAACAATATCTTGTACTGCCATACGGTAATCTACCGGCAGCGAGTCATTAAATTTCTTAAACTGTGTACTCGCCTTTTCTTTAAATCTTCCGCCCCATAAAGCCATTATTATTCGCCTTTACTTTTTAGAGAGTCGTTTAATGCCGTTTTTTGAGAAAGCGCAGTAATGCGGCTTGATAAACTAAATAAACGGATAAAACCTTCTGCATGTTTTTGGTCGTAAACATCATCAGCACCAAACGTTGCAAAGGCTTCTGAGTACAAGCTATTTGGAGAACGACGTTGAACAACTTGTGCCATACCTTTATATAACTTAACAACAACATCACCCGTAAGTTTTTCTGCAAATGAGGCTGCTGATGCTAACTGTGCTTTAGCAAGTGGTGTAAACCAACGACCGTCATAAATAACATGTGAAAATTCATGACCTACAGATTCACGGTACTTAAGTGATTCTTTGTCTAAAATTAATGTTTCTAAGCCTTTATAAGCAGCCATTAAGATAGTGCCACCGGGTGTTTCATAACAACCACGAGACTTCATACCGACTAAACGGTTTTCTACGATATCGATACGCCCAACACCGTGTGCCGCACCTTTCTCATTTAAGTACATAAGTGCTTCATAGGCACCTGAACCTTCAGAAGTAAAATCTTTACCGTCAACAGAAACTAATTCACCGTCTTTAAAGCTTAATTGTACTTTTTCAGGAACATCTGGCGCATCCATAGGATCAACCGTCATAGTCCATACTTCTTTAGAAGGCTCACACCATGGATCTTCTAATTCACCACCTTCGTGAGAAATATGCCATGCGTTTGCATCACGGCTATAAATTTTAGTTAACGAAGCAGCACAAGGGATATCACGCTCTGCTAAGTAATCTAATAAATCTTCACGAGAAACCATATCCCACTCACGCCATGGCGCGATAACAGTTAATTCTGGTGCTAGTGCAGCAAAACATGCTTCAAAGCGAACCTGATCGTTACCTTTACCTGTACAACCATGACAAAGTGCATCAGCACCTACTTTAAGTGCAATTTCGACATGTGCTTTAGCAATGACTGGGCGTGCCATTGACGTACCGAGTAAGTATTGACCTTCATATACCGCACCTGTTTTTAAGATAGGGTAAACGTATTCTTTGATGTACTCTTCTTTTAAATCAACAACGTGACATTCTGAAGCACCAGAAGCGATAGCTTTTTCTTGAATACCAACAAGCTCTTCTTCGCCTTGGCCAACATCAGCACAAAAAGCAACAACTTCACAACCTTCGTAGTTCTCTTTTAACCATGGAATGATTGCTGAAGTATCTAAACCACCTGAGTATGCTAAGACTACTTTTTTAATTTTTTTCTTTGTTAAAGCCATTTCAATCTCTCTTAAATTTTAGATATAGCCCGTTAGTATTATTACCAACGTAGCCTAAATTATTTCGTCGTTATCGCGTACTAAATCTGTCTCATTATTAAGTAACGATAAACGTATTTATTCCAATTTTCTCTACTCATAGTTACTTGGTGCTAGGAGCAAGAAAAAGCACTACGCTTGTAATATATAGGCGAGTACTTTTTATAAAACTATTATATCAAATAGTAGAGTAATACTTAATCAGTAAATAATGCAACAAGTACGGCATTTTGTGCCCACATTCTATTTTCTGCTTGTTGAAATACTTTTGATAATTCACTATCAAATAATTCTGTTGTTATTTCTTCTTCCAAATGTGCGGGTTGGCAATGTAACACCGTAGTCGCTTCTGCTTTGGCCATCAACGCATGATTTACTTGATACGGTGCAAACGTAGCTAACACTGCCGATTTTTTACTCGGATCTTCATCGCCCATTGAAATCCAAGTGTCTGTATAAATAACGTCTTGTTTACCAATAGCATTAATGTCGTTGGTTAATATAAATTGACTACCCGACGCAGTTGCTAATGCTTTGGTTTTATCGACCATATCTATCTGTGGCTCATATCCTTTAGGGCATATTAACGTAAAATCTACACCTAACGTTGCTGCCATAATCATTAATGAATTAGAAACATTATTACCATCACCTACGTAAGCCAGCTTTACTTGACTTAACTCAGAATAATTTTCACTTAAGGTGACAAAATCAGCAAGCGCCTGACAAGGATGATATAAATCACATAAAGCATTAATAACCGGAACGCTAGCATGCTCAGCCAAGCCTTTAATTGAATCATGACTAAAAACACGGGCAACAATCGCATCAGCAAAACATGATAAATTTTTAGCGTAATCACTCACGCGTTCACGCTCGCCTAGTTTACCATTTTGCTGACCTAAATATAACGCATGACCACCGAGTTTATTAATTCCCATATCAAAACTAACATGCGTTCTCAATGACGGTTTTTCAAAGATCATTGCAACAGATTTACCGGCTAAGACTTGGTTATAATCTGTTGGATTTTTCTTAATAGTAATCGCTAATTCGATTAGGGCCAATAATTCTTCTTTGGTTAGCTGATCATCAGCTAAAAAATTAGCTAAGTTTGTTAATACGGTATTTGACGACATTAGTTAGTTCTCTCAAAATTGAGCTTAAGCTCATTAATACTAAACGCTTGCTGGTACGAATTCTCTGGTATCTATTGACGCGATTAATCGGGCTGTATTTGTGTACCAATACCTTGTCCATTAAGCAATAGTGTAATTTGCTCTGGCGCTTGCCAACTAGCAACCGCGATACTTCGTCGTAATTGTTTAGCCGCAAGTAATGCCGCATTAACTTTTGCCGTCATACCGCCAGCAATAACACCTTGTTCAATTAAACGGTTAGCTTGCTCACCATTCAGTGTTGATAAATATTCACCATCAGCACCTTTTACGCCATTAACATCAGTTAAGAGTAATAGCTCTGCATTTAATAACTGACAAATAGCGACGGCAGCATCATCGGCATTAACATTAACGATATCACCATTACTTAAGGCACCAATCGATGAGATAACCGGTAAAAACTGGTTTTTAAGTAACGTTTCTAATAGCTTACTTTCGTTCGGTGAGGGTAAACCTACTTGTCCTAATGCTTGAGTAGACAATGTACACGTAATCATATCACCATCATGCAAAGACAAACCCACAGAGGTCAATGCCATGCTGTTTGCGATAGCCACAATAGACTTATTAACAGTTCCCGCAAGTACACCGCTTATTAAAGGGATTTGTGCTTTGGGTGTTACGCGTAATCCGTGTTTTTTCTCCGTAGTAAAGCTTGCTTGCGCTAACATTTCATCAACGACGCAGCCACCACCATGCACTAATATTACGTGCTTATCTTTTAACGTTGCGATAACAGATAATAAGGCACCAAGGGCTGATTCTTTTTCAAGAATCGCACCACCAATTTTAATCACTAATGGTTTTAATGCTTGATTTAGTACTGGCTGTGCTTGTTCTTTCGTCATTTCTAAACCTTTCTATACGTTAACTTAGTAACTAACAGTTAGCTGTTAATTAATGAATATTCACTCGGTAAACCTAATGAAATATTAAAACATTGTATTGCTTGTGAAGAAGCACCTTTGAGTACGTTGTCAATAGCACAACTTGCCACAACGACATGCTTTTCTTCATCAAACTTCCAATGCACATCGGCAAATGGCGTATAAGCAACATTACCTATTTCAGGCCAGCTATCAACGAGTCTTACTAACGGTGTTTCGCTATAAGCTTTTTTAAAAGCTTGTGTAACCTGCTCACTTGTAACCCCAATATTAAGCTGTAATGTCACCGTTGACAACAATCCTCTTTTATAAGGCGCTAAATGTGGATTAAAGATAACATCAACACTAGATTCTTGTGATATTTCAGGCTGATGTCTGTGCTGTAAAATATTATAAGGCTTTAAACTTACTTCATTAAAGTTAGTCGCTAGAGAAGCATTTCTACCTGCGCCGCTCACACCACTTATGCCATTAATGACGACAAGAGAGTTTTCCACATGTAAATTATTACTGGTCAATGGTTTTAAGCAAAGTAAACTGGCTGTTGGGTAACACCCAGGTACTGCCACTAAATTAGTATTAGCGATTTCATCCTGATTCCATTCAGCTAAACCATATATTGCTTTCGCTAAGGCATTCGTATCGGCATGCTCAAAACCATAATACTTAGGGTAATCACTTGCATCTTTAAGTCTGAAGCCACCTGATAGGTCAAAAACTTTTACGCCAGCATCTAAAAAGGCTTGTGCCCAATCAGCACTAAAATTATGAGGCGTTGCAAAAAAGACAACATCAACAGTAGCAGCGTATTCATCGAACCATGCTTGAGAAAAAGCTTGTAATGGTAGATCACACACACCTTTGAAACGGCCATGTAAATCACTAAAGGCTTTACCTTCTGAACTGCTATTTTCAGAAACTACTAAATGACATATTTGTGCTTGGCTATGATGACCAAGTAAGCCAACAAGCTCCGCGCCTGCATAACCACTTGCACCTATAATCGCAATTTTTTGCACACTGTTATTCGAATCGGATATAGCGTTTATCATTTTGGAGATAGCCTTATTTGAGCATGTTATTTACACTGTTAATATAACATACCATTGAGTGGGTATTTATGCAACTAATTAGCATAACTATTAAGGAGGTGTCGATTTAATAAACTATATATACCACAATTAACTGATTTTATTTAAAGTTTAAGCCCATAATTGTTTACCGCTTAATAAACTCTACGTAACCAAACTGGGCCAAGAAAAGAATGTCGTAATTCAATGACCAATAATAGGGTTTTAACAACTCAATTTTAGTGTTGATTAAGTATTAATACTGAGACATCACCTGACACGAATAATGAATTTAATGTACTTTTTAGGCTAAGTTAAGTTAGGCTAAATTAGGTAACGATGATGATGCTTATTCCTAGTAGGCTATGGTAATACTGTGAAAATTGATGAAAGTCGATAGGAATCTACCCCCCATAAAGTCATCAATCAATAAGATAATATTTTTAGTTTAGATGCGTATGATATGAAAGGATTATTGTCTTTATTTTACAGCTATGTAAAAATTTAAAAATTTTAAGACTCAAAAAACCGCTGTATATTCTTGCCACCGTTGATAAATAAACTACGATGGCTGACGCACGCTTTTTGCCAAAATATAAGCGATAAAACCTGACGTAGCCACTATTGGTGAAACAACCAATCTTATACCTGTAGTTATGCATAAAGTTCTATCTCGTACCGTATAAGTGTGCAAGTCAAGCACATAACCTAATGAGTTTATTGCACACAGTGAAGTTAATAAACTCATTTACCTCAATGTTATTAATGAAAGTGTAATGGTCAACTAAAACTGGAAAGATTTTAAGCCACGTTTTTCAATTTATTATATTTCTGATGCGGCGTCATATACTCAATACTTGAATGTCGGCGCTTGTAATTATAAAACCTGATATAACTTTCAACTTCATCAACAACTGAAGGGTGATTAATAAAAGTAA
>Ga0308012_10001952_pt1 | contig 10672 bp, 4 predicted proteins | sample Neamet179_FD_203133 | JGI IMG/M metagenome (GOLD analysis project Ga0308012, IMG submission 203133) | Marine microbial communities from water near the shore, Antarctic Ocean - #179 | ecosystem: Environmental > Aquatic > Marine > Unclassified | place: Southern Ocean | collected 2014-07-25 | reverse complement strand
AACGAGTTTTGTTAGTACGTTAAAGTGTGCAACGATGGCGATGGCGGCAAACACGGAGCAGCAGAGAGCTGTCCGTGCGCCGACCGACCCATAATTAGATCCGTATATGATCAGATCTTTACATAGTTTTCCACTGTGTTCTAGATCCAATAATGACATGTTCAATACTTATTAGTTTGAACAACGGATTCACAAATAACTTATAATTAGATCGTATAATCCCTGTGCACATGTGCGCTGTGAAATCACAGCTTCGATTGTGTACTTAAATTATACATACTATATTATTGTACTTAAAGATGCTTATGGCTGTTAGAGTCTGACTGTACACAGCTGTGTAAATACATACACATTGTTGTGAAGTGCGGACCCCGTCAGTACGAAAAAGAGAGATGTGAGTTGAGACAAGTGTCAATGTTACCAGCAATATTCCTGCTCAGTATCATCGCAATCATTTAATCTCAGCTCAACAACTGTCTCCCAAAACGCTTCTTGTGTGAGAAACGCTCAAGGCAAACCCCTATCGTACGGGCGGTTGTCCCCTCGAGAGACACTCCTGTCTCTGTCGTCGGTCAATAGTCAGTGTCCGCACCTACCGAGTTCGGGAACAGGGTGGGCGGGAGAACGAGTTTTGTTAGTACGTTAAAGTGTGCAACGATGGCGATGGCGGCAAACACGGAGCAGCAGAGAGCTGTCCGTGCGCCGACCGACCCATAATTAGATCCGTATATGATCAGATCTTTACATAGTTTTCCACTGTGTTCTAGATCCAATAATGACATGTTCAATACTTATTAGTTTGAACAACGGATTCACAAATAACTTATAATTAGATCGTATAATCCCTGTGCACATGTGCGCTGTGAAATCACAGCTTCGATTGTGTACTTAAATTATACATACTATATTATTGTACTTAAAGATGCTTATGGCTGTTAGAGTCTGACTGTACACAGCTGTGTAAATACATACACATTGTTGTGAAGTGCGGACCCCGTCAGTACGAAAAAGAGAGATGTGAGTTGAGACAAGTGTCAATGTTACCAGCAATATTCCTGCTCAGTATCATCGCAATCATTTAATCTCAGCTCAACAACTGTCTCCCAAAACGCTTCTTGTGTGAGAAACGCTCAAGGCAAACCCCTATCTGGAGTGGCCATGCACTACCCTCTCTGGAGGGCAGCATTCTTGTTGTGAGGTGTGGATCTATCCACGCGACCTCGCAACAGCATAGCCCGCAATTCTCATAGGTGCGCGCAGCGTGTGCGTGCCTAGCCTGCCTGAGCCACTCACTAAATAGAAGCGGAAGCAACTTACTCGTTCATTTTAAGTCGATCGGCTACACAAGCCATCAACACAGCAGATGTCTCCCATACCCAATTGTATGAGACACCCCTGCCGCCGCTGCCAATCCAAGCCCGCGGTTTTGACCGAACTAGGAACGCGGTCTGGTTTGACGCGCCTGCATCGTAGTGCTGGATCCACTTGCTGTCGAAGAGTTAACAAACTCTCCATAGGTCTGTGACCCTTTTGTCTGTGACATTAAAACCGTATCGGCAGATCTCACACGCATGTGTATTCTCCGTACAGCTTCACAAGTGGACCGTTCCTGTCCCCGGTTTTGAGATGAAGGTTCCATATCTTGGTCGGGTGAAAGAGCGAGCAATAAGCCAGCTTTCCGGTCCGCCATGATCGGTACTCGACGGTCGTTATTAAAACGCTGTCCCGCCCTGTCGCTACTGGAGTTCCGCGAAGCGGCATCTCTAGTGAGCAGTCGAACACCGACTAGCTTTCACTAATCTCCTGGATATCGCATCAGCAGGTACATCCTGCGGCCAACCCGCAGGTCTGGCAAGGAGTTCAACTGCCTGCGTCGAATCCAAGGCACCGTGGAGCACGTCATCACGTGTCCGGTGACTAAACCTCGTTAATTATCTGCAACCGATGTCTCTGGTTGCCATGCTAGTAGCGCTTCTCCGTCCGCATAACGCTGCAGTACGGGGGCCTTTCAGTCTATGGCGCCGGCAGTCTCGACAAGTCGAGAACCACTCGCGTCTTAAGGGTGGCGTCATTGTGTGCGAATTGCCCTCGGCCCTGGGCCGGGATCTGCTACACCGCTAGCTGTTCGGCAGGTTACCCCGCTCAACAGCCACCCCGCCGCCCTCCCAGGGCGGCTGCATCAATCGATGCGTTCGGCGCCGGTATCACCGCGCGCCTTCACTTCGGCCCGCATGCATGCTGGGAGTTGTGAATCGTCCGTTCCTCGTGCGGATCGTGACGTCTTTGATCGCCCGTCGCCTGCTGAGCGCGTATCTCTGATGCGCGCTATTGTAGCACTCGAGAGAGCGACTGCGTTAATGGCCGCCTTAACATATGCGTCCGTACAAAAGGACGTCCTGCTCGCTGCCGTCAGCGCTGATTCCACCCGTATCGACGTAGCGTCATCCATGTCGTCGTCCGCCTCGGGATGAGTAATCGCCGTCATATCCATCACCGTCTGTGCGCCCACAGCTATCATCGAGTCCCTGATCACTCGTGAGCCGTAGCTCCGCATCTGGCTTTGTCTCATGACTCGCCCTTGAGTTGTAGCCCTGGCGTGTAATGCCCTGGTGACAATCTGTGTCCACTTGGTCGTGTACATGTCGATGTCGATCGTGCCCGTCGTGTGCGGCCGTGACCATGGGGTTGCTTGCGCGCAGGTTTCGCGCCAGTGTAACGCTGGTCTATCTGGACTGTGGTCCCGGGTAGCTGGGGAATCTGGCTGGCGCATGTGCCTGCTAAGGTCGTCATGGCCGGTGTCGGGGACGTCCACGTCCTCCGCTTCCCGTGGTGTGCGCGCTCCTGTGTCGTTCGTCGTAACCGAATTTGCAGGGTCCGTGTCGCCGGGAGAAGAGGAATCACCCGTCTTGCCTGCCGCCTTCATCTGTGTCGGCGCAGCCACCGCGCCCTGCGGGCTGCGACAAACGTCGGTGTCGTCTATCAGGTCGTCTGTTTCTGGCAGGTCCAGCGCCTGGGCCGTCACTTCCTGGTCCCCTGGGTCCTCGTCTGACGACTCTTCGCTCTTCTGTGTCATACAGACCTCACATTCCGTTGCGACATGGTGTGCCAGCAGATGCTTCGAAATATGTTTGAGGCAGCCCGGGCATAGTTGGTACCTAGACCCGCTGAGTGTGTCCTGTAGCGCTGGTGTTCCGCCGACTGTGTGGTCCGACTCGTGAAACTCTGGGATGAGTTGGCGTTCCAGTTCCCGCGGCTTCTTTGACGCTGGCGGCGGAGAATTTGGCGCAGGTGTCGTGGCCAACATGCTGCCTTGGGGATGCCGACGTTGGGTCTGGTCGTCCCCCTTGCTGCCCATCACGCGCTTGCCTTGTGCGTTGGGACTTGATGCCGGGCTGTAGTGGTTGTCCTGGGGGGGCAGGAAAGAAGGTCCCGTGCTCCGCTTCGAGTGTCTGTGTCGGGCTTGGCCCGGAGACATAGCGCCGTGTGCCGGAGACATGACTGGCCCGGGATTCTGGGAATTGACCGGCTGCTCCGCGTCATTTCGGGTCGGGGAGACGTCGTGTCTACTGGGGTCCGATTCCGTCGTCGGTCGATGCGACACTGTTCCAGCGATTTCCTCGTCATCGTCCTCATCTGTGTCCGAGTCGTCGTCAACTGCGTGGTTCTGGAGTTCTGACTCTTCGGTCACTACCCGAAATGCGCCGTTGTCAAGTAGGCGAACGACCATCGATCGGGCCTGAGCCCGGTCCGCCGTGAACTGCCAAAGGACTTCGATAGGGGAAAGGACCGCCTTCGCTGCCGCGCGATCGGCGTGTAGATGCTTAGCAATATCGTCGCGGTTGTATGGTGCCCGGCCTTGCGTGGAAGTGTGTCCCGTCAGGCTGTTGACCGTGGCATCGTGGCATTGTCTGGCCGCTTGTTTGCAGGCGGTCGCGTACATGCTGCCGTCGTCGCCCGAATTAACGCCCGCGTCCCACGCGGCTTCGCGGGCGATCCTAAGGCTGTGGAGTCCGATTCCCCGCTTCTTCACGTCGATGCTGCACCGTCCTGCGAGTGCACGGAGAAATATGCGCAGGTTTGCCGTTGTCACACATTGTCCCCTCGCATCTCTGAATGCCGGCACTCCGCTCAGGTCGCCCTCGACGTTGTCGTATCTGTGCACTAATGTGCCCAAGACAGCCATTGAGAAAGGGGCTTCTGACGTCAGGTCGAAAACCAGAGGCTTCGTCGTCGTCTGGCGTGCAGTCTCGCTGTAGTGTGTGGACGTCTTCACCGTGGGTGGGTTCACCAGCACTGCTACTGCTCCTGCGGCTAGCAATTTCCGACGATGTCCTGCTGATTGTATGAGCCCGCCGACCGCTTGACGACTTAAGTGGTCCTTCGCGTTCCATGACGCATTCGGGACGACGTTGCCCCCACGCATGCCTTTTTCGTAGGTCATGCCCAACGCCATCGTCAGGTTCACTAGCTGGACGACTTCGTCGTTGGTGTCGCTATTTTCCATAAGGCTTATCGCGACATTGAACATAGCGTTGATTTCTTCCACCGTGAAACCCGTGCGAGTCACGCGCCCGTTCGGGCGTTCCTTTGCCAGTGGCTTTCGCAACTTCTGAGCCGTGTAGTTTGCTCCGTGGAAAGGCGGTGGCACCACTCCTAGCATTGATCGCATGAATTCCACAACGTGTGCCTTCGCCGCTAGCACTGATCCCCATGTGACGAAACGAGAAGAACAGAAAACCAGGAACATCTCCATCACAGAATCCTCTATCGGGCTGTACTCTGGTGTCCACTTCCGGAGTGGCGAGATGCCCAACACTTCCAGTGTCAGGAATATCCACAGTTTGATGAAGAATACCCTGCTTGCCAAATATCCCGGTGACAGCCCGGCCAAGCAGTCCTGCCGGCGAGACGTGATCATTTTCAAGAAAGATGACGCCGTAGTTGCGGCCACAACAGCGAGCTGATTCGTGCGGTACTCGCCGTCTTCTTTTCGCATAGATGGTGCCGAGATTGGTCTGAGATCGTTGAACGTGAACGGGGACGTGTCTCCCAATTTGTCCAGGATAGGGTCCGGGTCATCGTATGTTGTCCCCGACTCCGTTGCTTCCATCGCCGCCGCCAGCGAACTTATTTTCAAATCGCCGTCGTCTCCGTACGGGAGTGAAGCCAGAGTCTTGAGTACCTCAATGGCGGGCTTCTGGCCGCCGCGTTCGCCTTCGGATAGGGCGAACACCTCTGCTTGCGCGAGTCTGGTGTCCTTGTCCGACAGGTCGTCACCGGTGATGTCCATGTCGTCCGCTCTCAGCGGCGATGGCGGAGGGGATGTAGATCCCGTCGGGGGAGGGGGCTGGTCGCAGCCCGTCACAATGTGCTCTGAACTGCCGCATCTGTGGCAACAGTGTGAGAGCTGACAATCTTCTCCGAAGAGGTGCCGGCAGCAATCGGCGTTCCATTCTGGGCATGCGTTGAATCCTTGGTCATTCTTGCGCATCGTTCGTACCTGCCTCGCCTGTGCGGTTGTGGCTGTAGCGCCCGTCACTCGACCTCGGACTTTGCCTGTGTTGCAGCAGGACGGTGCAACGTTCCGTGAGCGTTTATTTCTGCGGACCATTCAATAAGTTTGTCTAAACTAGTTGACTCTGCTGGGACGTCCAGCCGGATCAGTGTCGCTCCCGGCTCTACTGAAGCCATTGCTCTGATGAAGCCCGAGATATCGCCGGCGGCCAGTCTATCAGCGGGTGTGTTAAACTCTCGATGCAGCTGCTTCGACGAGCACATGCGTACTCCGTCGTCGTCTCGTGATGCCCGTTGTGCCGCCAGAAAGCGCATTTCGGTAGTAGACGCCCTGGCTGAGTTCAGTATGTGGTCGCTCACGGCCTGATTGTCTCCTAGGGATAACAGGTAGTGACGTTCGTTCGGGCCGTACACTGCCGTCTGAACTGCACTTTGGAGGTCTGCTGCCACTTGCTCAGTCACCATTTCCAGTGCACCGATATTGCAGACTTTGACTTGTGCGGCCGGCCATTCATACATAAAGAAGAAGACTATCTTCGATTTCCATAGCCGGAACCAGCCGCCGCCGCCGCCTTCGAACGTTTCAGTTGATCGACCCGCATCAGTTGCTGTCGACCAAACTCGGAACCCATCTGCGCCGGGCCGTAGAGCGTACGGAGTAAGGGGAGTCCCGGCCTGGTTTATCATTTCGAACTGTGCGGCTTTGAACAGGTGAACCATTTCTCTGTTTGCCTGAACGTACATTTCGTAATGTTGGCACTGTATCAGCGACAGAAGCCCTCCAAAATGGCGCCATATGCGCGGTACTGGGCCCGCCGCGTGGGCGAGCCTGCCCATTACTTGTACCACTGATTCCATCAACATTAAATCGTTTGGGTGCTCCATCGCTTCCTCAATTATTTCTGTAATGTTTCCGCAGTAAGTCTCCACTTTCAGCTGCGGGAGGCGCCATCGGCGGTCGCGTGCGCGGATGTCGAATCCTACCACTGGTTCCCAGATTTTTAGTTCCGCCCAGTAATTCGTCGCGGCTTTCGGCAGTGATACGTCCCAGTGAAACTCCGCCCAGGTGTCGTATCGAATTTGTCGAAGTCTCGCCGTGATAGGGCTGAGTGATGCGGCGACATTGTCGTCAAACCATGGGAATTGTTCGAAACCCCGAGAATGACCTTTTACCAAACGTCGAACCGCCATGAACAGCCGGCATTTGTCTATTATTTCGCTGTTCCACGGAGATGGGTTTTCAAGTATGTTGTCCATCAGCTTCGAAGCCCGCGCCTGGATGACGTCACACATCATGAAGTTAATCCTATTCAGGTCGTCTGGGAGGCTGGATATCCCGAACTCGCATCGCAGCCCTTGGGTAGATCCCCCAGCGCTGATAATCATCGCAGAATACCACTTATCGAACTCGCCCAAGGCGAACATCTCGTAGTAAGCTGAAAAGTCGTCATGAATTGTGTCGACCGGGCACCCGGAAGATACCAGCAGGTCAGTCATGGTCAGGAATTTTGAGAATACGGCGTATTTGCACCTTGATCGGTCGTCCGGCAGGCATGCGTTCACGCTGTCGTCGCCCGGCTTGCCTTTTGTGCTCATCTTATCTATAAACTTCCCCCGCGACATTTCTTTGGCCGAGACTAAGGCCTCGCGTAATACCTGACGTGCCGCGTCTGCCGTCTTTCCGGTCTGTGCCCGTGCCACATCCCGTGCCACGTCCAAACGGGTGATCCAGCTGTTGAACTTTCGGCGTTTCTTTCGAATCGCACCACCATCCGTAACTGTGCGCATCTTCAGGCCTTTTGGATAAGCAGCGCATACCGTCTTGACCTGCTTGATTACGGCCTTCGGGTGGTTCCTGTATGGGATTCCGTTCGGGTGGCTGCAGGTTTCTCCTAACCGTGGGTGCGCCAACTGCAACTTCGCGTCCCGGTCAGTCTGGATGTGACTTAGCCCGTCGGCGTCGATTTTGTAGTTCTGAAGTACATCGACACCTGTGTCAGCGGTAGAGTTGGTCGATGCGCCGTAGAGCCGAATCTTCGACACGATCTCCATATCATTTAGTCCGCTGTCGATGCATGTTTTATAAAATGCGTCCATGTCCATATCAGTCTCATCGTCTGGCAGTCGAGGCTCGCGCATAATCGGCTTGCCGTCAACACTTTTCCACTGGCAGCGCCTGAATTCTGGGAATAGAGCGTCGTATCCGTATCTGACTCCGTCGAGGCCGCCTTCGATGTCTTTGGGTCGCAGAGGTATCCCGTCGACTTCTAGAGCCTGTAGTTGCGCAGCCTGCTGCGTGATTGCAGCAGTTGCCCTGTCCCATGACTTTTCCGGATCGATGTGCATCTCCCTGAAAGAATTTGGTCCGTCTCCAAATCCGCCGAATGGGGAAGGGCCGTGAAGTATATCGAATGCCGCTCCTGCCGCAGCCGCTGCCTCGAGCTGCTCCTTGTGCCAGTAGAAGATAGGCACGTGTCGGCTCTCCTGGGACTCGTATACCGCGATGTCCGGGGTGGCGAATTTAATGTAGTCAGGTTCTTCGACGAACTGGGTGTTCGGGTGTGCCGCCTCCTGGGGCATCCTGCACCAGCCTTCCTGCTCGATGAGACACTCGCCATCGATCTTCACCTCGTCAGCGCTGATCTCCTTCACTGGGCAATCTGGTATACCCTCGGTCGGCTGCAGCTTCGGTGGGGACGGTAACCATTCTCCGGCTGACCATGCTACCCACGACGATGGGTCTCTTGCGTCGCACCCCTTCCATTCCGACGGGATGTTCGTCATCGACTTGGCTGCCAGAACGGGCTGGGCGGCTATCCTCATCCGGCTCCGCCGCGCTGCCGCCTCGATGCGTGCGTCCTTCCGCGCTGTCTTCTGGAGTTCAGTCTGAAGTTTCTCTTTGTACTTCTCGAAATCAACTGCCTTCTGCTCGGAGCGGTGTGTGCTGTCTTCGTGCCCCCGGTCTGAGCGTACCGTGGTATCTTTACAAAGATTCTGCCCGTCCAGCTTCTCTCTCATGCCGTCGTGCCAGTATTTCGTTCGTCCCATAGACGTCCCGAGGAAGACTGGGTCTGTCGTGGGCTCACAGAGAGTCCGCAGCTGGTCTGCTGCCTGGTTGCTGTCTTGGAGGTCCTTCATATGCCTTCGCAAGCCTCGCTGCCGGAGTATTCCGTGACTCCGTTCAGCGGCGAGGTAGTCTTCGTCGACTTCCAGCCGGTCTGAGAGCTCTTCCGTCTCCTCACCCGTTTCCCCTGCTTGCCCCGTCTCAGTCTGCCACAAAGTAGCAGTCGTCACAGACGGGGCTTTCGCAGAGGGCCCCTAGCCACGGCCGCGGCCCCGCTTGGATCCGCGACCCTTGCCACGTTTCCCTCCCCGGCCGCCACGTCCGCGCCCGGTGGCGGGCCGGTTGCGGCGTTTGGGCGGAGTCACGAGATCCTCGTCTGACTCGTCCGACTTGCCGCTGTCGCTCGACTCATCTTCGAGGTCCTCTTCGTAGTCCTGTCCGGTGGTGGTTGCCGTGGAGTTGCGGCGCTTGACGACCTGGTTGGTCTGAAGTCGGAAAAGCTCCTGGTTCATCACATTGAACGCCTGGTGGGTGGTGAGGCCCATCTCCGAGATCGCGTCTTCCAGCGAGCCCGGGTCTTTGCCGTCGCCGCTCCAGAATTGCCAGATGGCGCCCAGCCACTGGGCGACCGGGTCCAGGATGATCGTCTGGGCGAAATGCCACGCAGCACTTTCCTCCCACGGCGTGCCCCGCGTCTTGGCCCACGCGTCGAAGTGTGAGTCCAGGATTGCCCACTGGTTGAGCAGCTGGACTGCCCTGTCCGCTACTCCCACTCCGACTGCCTCCCCAATCGACGCCTCGATCAGAGTCAGGAGCGCCTTGACGCCCTGCTGCACCTGCGCGTATGCCCACTTTTCCAGCTCCGGGCCGGGAACCTGTAGGATGGTGGTCGCGATGAGCTTGAAGAGCGCCCGCATCTTCACCGTGGTGCATCCGCTGAACTCCAGGAAGCTCAAACGAGCCTTCTCGATCGCCGGCCCGACTAGCATAGCTTTGGCCGGCATGACTGAACGCAGGAGTTTGGTTGAGTACGCACGCTGGAGCGTCTCGTACTTCAAGAGTGTCGCGTTGAAGGATGCCCGGCGCGGCTCTTGTTTCGACACCGCTCCGTGGATGCCGATCGCGGAGTAGAGGCAGAAGCGCTTCATGTTCCTCGCAAATTCGCTGGGGCCACTCAGTAGCACTTCCGCACCTGCGAGGTCGCCAGCGTCGAGCTTGTCATTGAACAAGGCCCAAACACTTGTGTATTTGAACGTGCACATCGAGATCTCCTCGTAGGACGCTTTCTGGCCTGCTGTGATCTCCACCGAGGTGGACCCCGAGCCGGTGGGCGGGCTGTCCGAGAAGACTGCCGAAACTATGTTCTCGAAGAGCTCCTGGTTGTGCTGGAAGAAACGGATCATGTCGCTAGTTCCGTCCCACGTGAACACAGCTGTCGACCAGTCCATCTTGTCTCCCAGCTTGGTCATGTGGGCCATGACCGTCCCGATCTCTGCGGGGGTGTGGACACCAGCCTTGGAGAACACTTCCTCCCCCCATGCCCCGGCGCGGGTGAGATTTTGGCCTATGTGGCCTGTCACTATCTCGTCGCTGCCCGCGCCAAACTTGTCGTTCAGCTTGGCGGTGAATGAGTTGAAGTCAGTGACAGGGGCGGCCATCTTGAACACGAGTAACGAGTTTTGTTAGTACGTTAAAGTGTGCAACGATGGCGATGGCGGCAAACACGGAGCAGCAGAGAGCTGTCCGTGCGCCGACCGACCCATAATTAGATCCGTATATGATCAGATCTTTACATAGTTTTCCACTGTGTTCTAGATCCAATAATGACATGTTCAATACTTATTAGTTTGAACAACGGATTCACAAATAACTTATAATTAGATCGTATAATCCCTGTGCACATGTGCGCTGTGAAATCACAGCTTCGATTGTGTACTTAAATTATACATACTATATTATTGTACTTAAAGATGCTTATGGCTGTTAGAGTCTGACTGTACACAGCTGTGTAAATACATACACATTGTTGTGAAGTGCGGACCCCGTCAGTACGAAAAAGAGAGATGTGAGTTGAGACAAGTGTCAATGTTACCA
>Ga0308012_10001950_pt1 | contig 10674 bp, 8 predicted proteins | sample Neamet179_FD_203133 | JGI IMG/M metagenome (GOLD analysis project Ga0308012, IMG submission 203133) | Marine microbial communities from water near the shore, Antarctic Ocean - #179 | ecosystem: Environmental > Aquatic > Marine > Unclassified | place: Southern Ocean | collected 2014-07-25 | reverse complement strand
AGAGCCAGAGATAGCTTCTCAAACAGAGCTCGTACATAAGCACGCATTAATTTCTTTGAATAAAGTTTTTTGTTGTTGACAAGGGGGAGTCCACATAAGCCAGTTATTGGTCAATCGAGCGCCTTGTCTTAATATATTTTTCCTTCGCACAACAAGATCACAAACTTAATCAAACTGGTATTAGTCACAAAAATTTATCTTTAATTTAGTTATTTAAAGAAAATTTTAAGTAAATAAATAAAAAAAGCTTGAGTTGGTGGTACGACCAGTGCTTTAATCGAGTTATATAATTATAAATACAACAGTAAAGTTTTGGAGTAGGCAATGCTAAGTTATAAAGCACCAATAGCAGATATTAAATTTTTGATTGAAGATGTATTCGATTATTATGGTCATTATAAAAGGTATGAAGAGTTTGAAGAAGCTAGCCCTGATTTAGTTGATGCCATCCTCCACGAGTGTGCGAAGTTTTCCGAAAATGAATTACTCCCTTTATATCAAAGTGGTGATAAGGAAGGCTGTCATTTTGATAACGGTAAAGTAATTACTCCTAAAGGTTTTAAAGAAGCATATCAACAATATATTGATGGTGGTTGGTCTGCACTATCACATCCATTAGAACACGGTGGGCAGGGTTTACCACCTTCATTAGGTATGGTCCAATCAGAAATGACAGGAACCGCCAACTGGTCTTGGGCAATGTACCCGGGGCTCAGCCATGGTGCAATGAACACTATTAATACACATGGTAACGATAAACAAAAAGAGCTGTATTTATCTCGTTTAATACAAGGTGGTTGGACAGGCACTATGTGCTTAACGGAACCACAATGTGGTACTGATCTAGGGCAAGTTACAACGAAAGCTGAACCTAATGGCGATGGCACATACAACATTACTGGTACCAAAATATTTATTTCTGCGGGTGAACATGACTTAACCGATAATATTATCCACATAGTGCTAGCAAGACTGCCTGATGCGCCTAAAGGTACCCGTGGTATATCATTATTTATTGTACCTAAAATTAAAGCTTCACAAGATGGTTCGCTAGGTGATGCAAATAATGTTGTTTGTGGTTCAATAGAAGAAAAAATGGGCATTAAAGCTTCTGCCACTGCAGTGCTTAATTTTGATAATGCAGTAGGTGAACTTATAGGCCCTAAAAATAAAGGTTTAGAATGTATGTTTACCTTTATGAATACCGCTAGAATTGGTACCGCTCTTCAAGGTGTTTGTTCATCAGAACTCGCTTTTCAAAACTCATTGCTCTATGCGAAAGAGCGTTTGTCTATGCGTTCTTTAACAGGTAAAAAATACCCTGAGAAAGTTGCAGATCCCATAATTGTTCACCCTGATGTTCGTAAAATGCTGATGACTCAGAAAGCTATTTCAGAAGGGGGTAGAGCAATGATTTATTACACGGCTAAAATTGTTGATGACATTTCTATGGCAAAAACGGAAGCAGAACGACAAGCAGCCGATGATCGCTTAGGGTTTATAACACCCATATTAAAAGCGTTCCTAACGGAACTTGGCTCTGAAAGTGCGAATCATGGCTTACAAATATTTGGTGGTCACGGATACATAAAAGAGTGGGGCATGGAGCAAATTGTTCGAGATGCAAGAATAGCGACACTTTATGAAGGTACGACTGGAATTCAAGCACTTGATCTATTAGGAAGAAAAATTTTATTGACGCGAGGTAAGTCACTCAATGAGTTTTCTAAAGAAGTACTTAGTTTTTGTAAAAACAAAAGTTTAATTTCAAGTAATCCTCATAAACGTCAAATGAATAGATTTATTTGGCCATTGAGTAAATCAATTGCTAACTGGCAGCAGTACTCAGTACGTCTAGGACTTAAAGCTAAGTCAAATAGAGATATTGTAGGCTCAGCGTCTGTTGATTTCTTAATGTATTCAGGTTATGTCGTTATGGCGTATTTCTGGGCACAAATGGCTCAGTCAGCTTATGAAAAACTGGCTGGAGATGTTGAAAATCGGGATTTTTATCGAGCTAAAATTAAAACTGCTGAGTTTTATTTTGAACGCATGCTTCCTAGAACAAAATCTTTAGCAAAAACTATGATGGCTGATCCAAAAACTTTAATGCAGTTAGATCCAGAGTTAATGTCATTTCTATAATCATTTAAAGGAATACCTATTAGAGCAAATAAAGAAAATGCACTGTTTTGGCAATGTATTTATACCTATATGAAAGGTAACGGGTATACATATTGATAACTGTCTTGAAAGGCAGTTAAAGGTAATTACTTTACAGACATAACCCAAGCAATAATTCGACGTGTTGTTTGTCTAATTAACTCACTATCTATATTTACTTGGTTTGCAAGCTGGCTATATTGAAGTTGTGAGAAAACGGTATACATTATTTTAGCATCAAGTGCAGGGCTGACTTTATTGAAGAAGCTACAAAGCTGTTCATAGGGAACTAATTGCGCTAACTCATGTTCTTGAACAAGTAAACGTAACTGTGGGGTAACTTGAACTTCAGTTAACATTAATTGTTCTACCGCTAATGAAATAGCCTGGTGTTTGATATTTTCAATCAAATGATTAGATGTCATGTCACTCAATTGTTGGCACAATTCCTCTTTGACACTTGTCTTTTTTAATTCTTTTTTCTGTATCTTTGTAATCGAAATGAAACTTGCTTCTAAAATAGTATCTGAACGAAATAAAATCCGTTCGGAGTTCAATTTGAATGCTTGATGAATAAGTTCTTGAATATCTTTGAAATAATAAGTCGTTAAAGATAATTGTAATTCTGCGTGACTAGCAATTGCACGGTGAGTAGTGCCTTTTATTCCACTAAGCGCTAATATTTCAATAGCTGAAAGTAATATTTTTTCTCGTGTTTTTTCCCCTTTAGTACGACGTTTTATAGGCATATTTTTATGCTGTTCAGTCAACTCAGTGGGTGTTTTTTCATTTACAGTCATCTTAGCTGTTAATCCATTAGCATCACATTTACCTCATGTTAACATATTTTTTGATTACTGATAGTACCAACAAAGAACTTATTTTATTAATGATTGAATTTATACCCCCTTATTCTAAATGAATAACAATTTGTGCATGCGGGGGAATAATTATTTACTTAACCTGAGTTCTGTATAATGAATTTTATAAGCCATTGAAACTTAATTAATAAATTAAGTAAATACACAATGATGGTAGTTTATTCGTTATCAAGGCGCTTTTACGTACTCAATAGTGGGCTATTGATAGTAAAAGGAACGCTGATAACGATTTAAATAGCTTTATTGTGTAACATTGCTTATCCAGAATTCAGGTTACTTAAAACGGTTACCTAAATGTGGCTAATTCCTCACTATCAAAGTCATCGACAGAAATTACCCATTTACGTCCTTTTTCTGTAGCAATTAATAAGTCAGCTTCAACTTTGGAAATAATATTTTCAGACAAGGCTTTAGCAGCTAAAATATCCAACTGATAGAAAGGCGGTTTTGAGTTCATAGCTTTACATATTTTGTCATATATAGGTTCACTATTAATAATATCTTCAAGAGTCTGTTCTAGTCGTCCAAAAATATTTGAGCCATCTCGGGTTAGATATTGACCTTGACCTAAGCGTGAACGCGCAGAAGAGTGGGTTTGTAATAACCTAGAAACCTTGTGAGATATCTCATCACTCGGTTTACTTAACCATGTGCCTAAAGGAAAAATGATTACCCTTAATATTTTGGCTATTGTTTTATTTGGAAAATTGCAGATTAGTTCATCAATTGCATGTTGCATATCAAATAGACAATCTTCAATCGCAAACTGAACAAATGGTAAGTCATCAATTTTTCTACCTTCATCGTTATAGCGTTTTAATGTAGCGCTAGCGAGATATAAGTTACTTAATATATCGCCTAATCTTGCGGATATTCGCTCTTTACGTTTTAAGTCAGATCCCAATGATAACATTGCAATATCAGACAGCATTGCTAGATTTGCGCTAAAGCGACTGAGTAATTGATAATAACGGCGAGTTCCATCATTAAATGGGCTGCTTACAAAATGAGAGCCAGTGATAGAACACCATAAGCTCCGGCTAATATTACTAATGCTGAAGCCAATATGACCAAATAACGCATGATCAAAGTCATTAAGGGCTTCTTCATTATCATGGTTATTTGCAGCTTCTAATTCAGCTAAAACATAAGGGTGGCACCTAATAGCACCTTGCCCATAAATAATCATGCTACGGGTTAAAATATTTGCCCCTTCAACGGTTACAGCAATAGGAGCGCCTTGATAGCCTCTCGCTAAGTAATTGTTAGGCCCCATACAAATACCTTTACCGCCATGAATATCCATGGCATCGATCATAGAAGAACGCATTCTTTCAGTAAGGTGATATTTTGATATAGCTGAAATAACAGATGGCTTTTCACCAAGATCAATTGCACCAGTAGACATAGTTGTTACTGCATCCATTAAATAGGCATTAGCGCCTATTCGAGCTAAAGGTTCTTCAATACCTTCCATTTTTCCAATTGGCATTTTAAACTGGCGTCTTATGCGACTATAAGCACCTGTTGCAAGAGCTGTTGTTTTAATTCCTCCTGCACTATTGGAAGGAAGTGTAATAGCCCTGCCAACTGAGAGACACTCAACTAACATCCTCCAACCTTGTCCAGCCATCTCTGAACCACCAATGATAAAATCTAATGGTACAAAAACATCATTACCTTGGGTAGGGCCATTTTGAAAAGGTACATTAAGCGGAAAATGCCTCCGGCCAATGGTAATATTTGGTAAGTTTGTGGGAATTAGTGCACAAGTAATTCCTAAATCTTGTTTATCTGAAAGGAGATTATCTGGATCTTGGAGTTTAAATGCTAAACCTAAAACGGTGGCGATGGGGGCTAAAGTAATATACCGCTTATCCCAAGTAAGCTTCATTCCTAAAACATCTTCGCCTTCAAATTTACCATGACAAATGATTCCGTAATCAGGAATCGAGCCAGCATCTGACCCAGCCTCTGGGCTAGTAAGCGCAAAACATGGAATTTCTTCACCTGTTGCTAATCGAGGAAGGTAATATTCTTGTTGTTCTTTCGTACCATATTCTTGTAATAGTTCACCAGGGCCTAATGAATTAGGCACCCCAACGGTACTTGCCAGTACAGAACTTACGCCTGTGAGTTTTTGTAATACACGAGATTGAGCATAAGCTGAGAATTCTAAACCACCATATTGCTTTTTAATGATCATGGCAAAAAACTTATTATCTTTTAAAAACTGCCAAATTTCAGGAGGTAAATCCGCAATTTCATGAGTAATATGCCAGTCATTAACCATTGAACAGACCTCTTCAACAGGTCCATCTAAGAATGTTTTCTCCTGTATACTTAATCTAGGTCGAGGGTAATTGTGTAGTTTTTTCCAATCAGGATCACCACGAAATAAATCTGCATCAAACCATGTGGTACCCGCATCAATTGCTTCTTGCTCTGTGGAAGACATTTTAGGCATTATTTTTTTAAAAATAGCCAAAAGAGGCATACTAATAAACTGTTTACGAATGTTGTCGATATTGATAGGTAATGCTATTACGGCAAAAAGTAACCAAGAAACAATGCCGATAATGTTAAATAGTGAGCCTATAACCATTAGTGCGGCAAAAAAGAGCGTGTAACTTGATAATGATGCTCTTGTGTAGCTCAAAAACCAAGTCAAAGATATTGCAACTAATAACCAAATAATAATATCCACAAGGAATCCTTTTTAGTGTTTATATTTTAAAGTTTCATATTGATAAAAAAGTAATTGAATTTAAAATAATTTTTAGTCAATGATATACTCTATTTATAGAATAAATTGCCAGTTTAGCCAAGCACATTTCACTTTTAAGTGTTTGGTGAGTTTAAGAGGTTAAAAAATGTGTGAAATGTTAGCGATGAGTGCCAATGTACCAACGGATATCTGTTTTAGTTTTAGTGGATTAATGCAACGTGGGGGAAATACTGGCCCACACAAAGATGGTTGGGGTGTAACTTTTTATGAAGGGAAGGGCAACCGCAGCTTTAAAGACCCCATGCCAAGTGCAGAATCACCGATTGCAGAGCTTGTTACAAAATATCCAATAAAAAGCGAAGCAGTTATTTGTCATATTCGTCAGGCTAACTCTGGCGAAGTGTGCCTTGAGAATACACATCCATTTGTACGTCAAATGTGGGGAAGAAACTGGACATATGCGCATAATGGTCAATTAAAGGACTTTGAGACAGAGTTACCCATTGAATTTCATTTGCCTATTGGAACAACGGATAGCGAACATGCTTTTTGCTGGATACTTGATCAATTGCACCTTGAGTTTGGAGCGAATAAACCAGGAGATTCCATCTTATATCGTTTTATAGCTTCACTTGCACAAAAAGTAGATGGGTTAGGTGTTGCTAATATTATTATTTCCGATGGTGAATGTTTATTTGCGTATTGCTCTAATAATTTACATTGGTTGACTCGTAAAGCCCCTTTTGGTCAAGCCAGTCTAATTGACGCAGAAATGGCAGTGGACTTTCAAAAAGAAACTACCAGTAATGACGTCGTCACGGTTATTGCGACAAAGCCATTAACAGATGATGAAACCTGGCATAAAATGAAATCAGGTCAATGGCAGTTATTTTGTTTGGGAGAGCTTGTTGCAGGCGATATTATTAGTAGTATTTAAGAGCTAACTAATATCATAAAAGCTCCAAGCAACAAAACGACTTATTTTTTGTCCTTGAGTCATATTAATCACTTTAATTTGGCTCACTTGGGCTTTATTTAAATTAAGTTTTATTTTTGGAATATGATCTTTTTTTGAAACTAAACAAGTAAACCATATTACTTGTTTATGATAATTCTTACTTTCTTCAATCATTTTTCCAATAAAAGCTAATTCACCACCAGGACACCAAAGCTCAGCTTTTTGTCCTCCAAAGTTTAACGTGGTTGATTTTTCTTTGTTGCTTTGTTTGGATTTATTCAAATTTTTCCATTTTCTGGTAGTTCCTTGACTTGCTTCAGCCAAAGAACTGTGAAAAGGAGGATTGCATAAGGTCAAATGGAAAAAGTCGTCTTCAGCTATGACTCCATTGAATATATGATTGCTGTTCGTTTGTAAGCGACATTTTATCTTTTTATCCAATAATTTATTACTAGAAATTATTTGTTGTGCAACTTTAATAGAAACAGGGTCAACATCTGATGCAACAAAGTTCCAATCATACTCTCTTTGTCCCAATATAGGATAAATACAACTTGCTCCTGTACCTATATCTAATACCTTAATTGCGGAATTGTGTGGATATAATGTTTTTGGTGTTGTAGAAAGCAAATCATTAAGATAATGGATATAGTCTACTCGGCCTGGAACCGGAGGGCATAGGTAACCATCGGGAATATCCCAAAAAGTAATTTTATATTCACTTTTCAATAAAGCCAGGTTGAGTGTTTTAACCCCTAAAGCGTTTGAAAAATCGATTGTATCTTGATTGTTATATTTATTTTTTATAATAAATTGTGATAATTCAGGACAATGTTTGACTAAAGCTTTAAAGTTGTATCCCTGTTTATGTCGATTATTTATATGCAAAATAGGACCGTTTATATAATTTACTAAATATTGCGTAATATAAGAGGGAAGAGCCTCTTATATGAATTGGGATAAGTATATACCCGTTACCATTCAAGATGCATGTTTCAGAGTGCTTGAGCGATTTCAATTCAAGGCACTGTGATGAAAGAATGGTTATTCAGGAGAATGCTGGGAGCATATTCTCCTGAGCAACCATTATCTGCGTAACGCGCCTTGATCTGATTTCCTAGTTTAGCTCTGAACCTGCATCTTGAAGTGTAATGGGTATATATTTGTTTAATTACTACTCGGCTTTAACCCAATTTGAAAATAGCCATTACTTGTAAATTGCACAGCTTGTTGTCTTTTTTTACCCAGTAGAATAGGACCGTCATCCATAAACAGAAAATTTTTCCAACAACGTCTAAATACCAACCAGCTGGTTTCTATAACATTATCTCTAGAACTACAGTAGTAAACGACAGTATTTTGATCCCAATCCAAATGTTTTTCAATTAGTTCAGGTAACCCTTCTTCACTGCTATCCCATAAGCCTTCCCACTTCCCCTGCTCCAACCAATTGTTTTTATCTGATGGCCAATCACCTTTTTTGAAAAAATCAGGATGATCTACTTGTCGAGAAATAAAGGTATCCCATACAATATTGGCGCGTTCAACGCTCATAGGTTTAATTCTGGTGAGATCAGTTTCAATAATCGGTAAACTTTTGTGCTTGAAAATCCAAGCATTTTTTAAACTATCTAACGGCAAGTAATTCATTAATAGTGCTCTAAAAGGGAAACATCGTAATTATACGCATCAAAGGACAATTAAAAAAGCGTTACGAAACAGTAACAGTTTAATAAATCTGAAATTAGGGCAATTAGTGATTAGTAAATTAATGAAAGTACCCTTTAGCTATTTTAAATAGTGTCCTATTGAATTGAATCTAGTTGACTATTTTTATTGTCTTTTTTAGCAATTCTGTAGGCATCAAAAGCAGCCATCACCCAAATAATTAAGAGTAAATAACCAATAGTTGATAAATTAGAGTTTTCTAGGACCCCTTGATCAAGCAATGCTTGGCGAATTGCTGACGTTTCCATTGGGATTTTTCCCTCAAGTATATTATCAATTACGTGTTGTATTTTATCGTTTATGTCTTTGAAAAAACCTAAAAGTAAATATACCACACTCGTTATGAAACCTGCGGCTACAACGTATCTTTTTAAAGCCAAATGGCCGGCTCCAGGCAATACTAGTAAGGATAATAGAATGACTTTGGTTGTTAGTTTCATGTTTAATCGCTATTAGATATTAAGGTCTTATTATTACGCATCTTATCCTGTAATGTTTAGTTAGGCTAATAGTAAACATCATAAAATTTATCTCATAAGTAATAGCTGTTTAGCAATTTAAGACCTATTAACGACCAATAATTAAACAATTGTTTTTATTGTCATAAATATGTATACTTACAAATATTAAAAGGATCTTATTAGATAATTTAATTATTCAAATAAACTCATAACTATGAGAGGGAATGGAACCCTTACTAACTGGTGCTCTTAGCACTAACTATCTATATTTTGATTAAAGATAACTAAGGTTTGATCAAAATAGCATTTAATTAGCTCTTGTGTAGTTGATGTTCAAATGATAGTTTTTAATGAAATAATAAAAAAGGTGTCGTTATGCCACAATCAGCAGTTCGCAAATATGAAGATGAACAGATGCATTCAGCAGAAGTTGATCAACAAGCAGTTTCAGAAGCGGAATCCCAAGAAGAGTCAGTTACTGATAATTCTCAAGGAGCTGAAAAAGTGACAGATGAAAATTATTATCGCTATACCATTGATACTAAGGATCCTGATCCTTGGTTAGTTAAACATAGAGGGAAGTTAATTTCGTCACTTCTTTTTGTTTCAACATTAGTTGTAGGGCTTGTTCTTTATAAAGACTTAGAATCTTCCAATGTAACGAAAGCATTTATTGCGGAACCGCAAATAAATGATTTGTATTATGTAGATTTTCGAAAAATTAAAGATAATCTTCGCCCAAATGAAAAATATAGAATGGCTAAAGTCAGCGATATCACAGGTGACGTGGTAACAATTAACTTTAGTAGCTACTTTTACATGCAAGAGCATGAATTGAATGAAGCCATTCGTTATGCACAACTAAGATACGATAAGTTTTTCCAAGAAAATAGAAACAATTATAAAATATCTGAACTTCAAGAAATGATGGCGTCTGGTGCTGTAACGTTAGCACGTAGACCAATTAATAATATGCTTGATGGAAATGTTGTTATCCCTGATACTCAATTCGAATCTAGTTCAGTATTTATTCCAGGTAAGAAAGAAAACCTTACTGGTTTAGAGCATTTAAAATATGCTAAAAAATATCCGGTTAGAGCTGAAGAAGCATTAGAGATGTTTGAAGAATCAGCAGAATTAAATTTTGCTGCAGGTCAAGTAAACCTTGCGCAAATGTATTTAAATGGTACCGCAATAGATAAAGATTTATATGAATCTCTCGCTTGGTTTAAAAAAGCAGCATTACAATCCTACGAGCCTGCTATATTAAAATATGCAATTGTTTGTCAGCAAGTTGAAAGTTGTATGGTTTCTGATTTTTATCAAGACTTAGTTAAGTCTGGTGTAAATATAGAATTTACTAAACAAGTTGATATTAGAGCTACTACAGAGCAGTTCGCAAGAGATTTGAAAACAGCTGGAGAAAAGAAAGCTAAAGCAGCTAGAGAATAGTAATTACTTAAAGTACTTAAAAGGCTTGGAATTTATTTCAAGCCTTTTTTTATGCCTGTAATAAAGTTAAATGATGATATATACCCATTACCATTCAAGATGTAGGCTTCAGAGCGCTTGAGCGATTTCAATTCAAGGTACTGTGATGAAATAAGGGTTATTTCCTTGTAAATCACCGTAACGACGAAGTGATATTGCTCAAGCCCTTCTTCGATGGGTTTAAAATGACTTTAATCGGCGTTAAATAATCAAAGTATAGAGCGACTATACGTAAATTATCCTCCTTGCCTAAAGTCATTTTAA
>Ga0308012_10001948_pt1 | contig 10678 bp, 6 predicted proteins | sample Neamet179_FD_203133 | JGI IMG/M metagenome (GOLD analysis project Ga0308012, IMG submission 203133) | Marine microbial communities from water near the shore, Antarctic Ocean - #179 | ecosystem: Environmental > Aquatic > Marine > Unclassified | place: Southern Ocean | collected 2014-07-25 | reverse complement strand
CGGAGATCATGCTCGGCCTGTTCGCCGCGACTTTGTTGATTTCACTGATACCGGCGTGGTCAATAGTATTCAGGATGAGCAGGTCGAAAAAGAGGAGGGTAACTGGGAGATTGGGGGCGACTATGAATACAATTTCAAGAATGGCTCACGTCTATCTCTTCTTTTCTTAGCTAACGATGAAATTCGCAACACAGTACGTGAGCGTTTCGAAAGCAAGCCCGCGCAAATCGGATTGAGCAAGAACTTATTCATCGATTCCAGACGTGAACGCCAAGAGTTCATTGTTCAAACGAATTATAATTTTTCATTAACCAGCGATCAGTCCTTACGCGTAGGTTTAGAAAGGGCTGATACACAGCTAGATTCCAGCCTCCTTATAGGGAGCAGTTTTGGTTCTGAACCGCCTTCAGTAAATGTTGGCGGCCTCTCTCCCTTATCATCGATCTCTAATCCGGGCACGAATGTTCAGGAAATTCGGTATGAAGGATTTGCTTTTCATAACTGGACATTGAACGGTCGCAGCTCACTTGAAAGCAGTATCGTATATGAGACATCAGAAATAGCGCAAACTGGCGCAGTAAAAAAAACCAGAGATTTTCAATTCTGGCGACCTTCTTTCGATTATCGCTTCAACATTACGGATAACTTTCGCTTTCGCGCTACGATAGAGAGAAATGTTTCACAACTGAGTTTTTCCAGTTTCGCCGCCACAACGAACGAAGATGATCGAGATCTCAACGCTCTCGCTGGAAACCCGGAACTAGAACCTGAAACAAGCTGGAATTATGAGGCCGAGATAGAATACAGACTACCTAACGACGGAGGCGTGCTCTCTAGCAGGATCGCCCATACTTATATCGACAACCGTATTGGAAGGATCAATGCTACAATCAATCCGGACCAGCCCCTTTCGGCAACAGGAAATGTAGGACCAGCCAAGCGCTGGAGTATATTTAATCGAGCCAGCATCCGCCTCAGCAGACTAAATGTACCTAACGCAATCTTAGGCGTGACTCTCGGTCTATATGACTCCGAGATAATCGATCCTTTCTTAAAGACAGAACAGCGAATCGGTGGTCGCGGTTTCGTGGGAATAAATTTTCGACATGATGTCACTCCTCTCGGCTTAAGCTATGGCATCGATTACAGTCACTCTATCCGGGGTGGCAACTACGATATCGATATCCAAACTATCACTCGTAATGACAGGGAACGTTCATTGGATTTATTCGTCTCAAAAGTCTGGTTTAAAGACTGGACCTTTCGACTTGAAACTGACAACACTCTCAATGCATCACGCTGCCGTTTTCGACAGCGTTTCGATGGTACTACTATCGATGGATCGCTCAAATTAATACAAGATTCTTGCAGTAGTCGCTATCGTCGTTGGACGCTTAGTGTGCAGACAACTTTTTAGATTCTTTAGATAAGAAAATTTAGTGGGAAGGGTCTTATTCATAAATCAAATAAGAGTTTTCTACTATCGTGTTGTCCAGTAGAAAACTTCCCACGTATACAAAGGTTCGTTCTGCCCAACGACTACCTCACCTTCAAAATCGTAACGCATCTGCATGCCATTATTTGCACCATAGGCTTCTAACATTGGAAGTCGTGCATCGCCAAATATTTCCGTTGCCTGCAATGCATAAGTTTCTTCATCAAAGCGAACCCAGCCGTTTGGATTTCCTCTGACTCGACTCGCCCAGTAACCATTATCCGGACGTGTCGCGGTGATAATGCCACCTTCATCCGTAGCATAAAAAACTTTCACCACCATCGGAGGAAAGCCCTCCATCTTCATATAGGCAGCGCCATCTATGTTTATTGTGTTCCAGTTAGTGGGGTGCTGAGTTAGCTGCCCTCCAATTCTGACGCCCGGAAGCCTCTGGTAATTGAATGGAGCGGTATACACATAGAACACAACGGCCGAGGCTAGTACGATGCCTATTATCCAGCAAGTGATTTTAAATTTACTCATTATACGAACAGCCTGCTTTCCTTGTATTTTGTAGTCCCGTAATGCTTGCACTGGTCAGCAAAATCTATCCCCGAAAATTGTACGCGTTAGTGGCGCAGATAGCGGACAGGCTAGCCAATCTGGATGAGCACTTCACCCGGTGTGATTCGGTCGCCCTTAGTGACATTGATTGCTAGAACCTTGCCGTCGATGTTAGCGTGAATCTCCGTCTCCATCTTCATAGCTTCAGTAACCAGCACAGCCTGACCCGCACATACTGAATCTCCCTCCACCACGAGAACATCGACGATATTGCCTGGCATCGCCGCGGTGACATGGCCGGGTTCAGTAGCCTTTTTCCTCTTATCACCCTTCCCTGCAACATATTCATTGAGCGGCTCGAAGATTACTTCCTCGGGCATACCGTCCATGGAGAGATAGATCTTGCGGCGACCGGCTCCCGACTCGCCAACGCCAGTGATTGCCACATCATAAGATTCCCCGTGCACGTCGAGTTTGAATTCGGTAGCCATAGAAGCTTTTGGCTTGCTTCCAGTATCATTAGGCAGCAAGGCCTCTGGCTCCAACGTGCCATCAGCGCGTTGCTGTAAATACTCTCGACCCAGATCAGGAAACATAGCGAATGTTAGTACGTCTTCATCATTCCTGGCTAGATCACCAATATCTTTACGTAACTTTACAAGTTCTGGCTTGAGCGAATCTGCAGGACGTTCATCGCTATAGGTTTCCTTACCGATAGCCTTATTGCGAAGCTTCTCATTCACCGCCGCAGGAGGCCGGCCATAGCCCCCCTTTAGATAGCGCTTTACTTCATTAGTAATTGTTTTATAGCGCTCACCGGAAAGAATATTGTAGACGGCTTGCGTGCCAACAATCTGTGATGTGGGAGTGACCAGAGGCGGGAATCCAAGATCTTCGCGCACTCTCGGTATCTCATCGAATACTTCCCTAATGCGATCGAGCGCGTTTTGCTCCTTTAACTGATTCGCTAAATTCGACATCATGCCACCTGGAACTTGGTTGATCTGCACCGAGATATCTTCGCGTGTAAACTCACTTTCGAATTGCTGATATTTCTTGCGCACCTCACGAAAGTAATCGCCAATCGCGGTAAGTTTTGCCAGGTCCAGTCCCGTTTCATAGGGGCTGTCTTTCAGCGCGGCCACCTGGGCTTCGGTCGATGGATGCGAAGTACCCCCAGCGAAGGCGGATATAGACGTATCGATTCTATCCGCACCCGCTTCTACTGCCTTTAGCTGACATAGAGGGGCTAGCCCAGAAGTTGAGTGACTGTGGATAGCAAGATCCAATGGCACAGCATCTTTTATCGCCTTAACTAACTCATATGTCCCATAAGGCGTCAGGAGTCCCGCCATATCTTTTATGACGATTGAATCCGCTCCCATTGATTGGAGCTGCTTAGCTTGTTCTACAAAAATCTCAGCATTATGAACAGGACTGGTCGTATAGCAGATTGTACCCTGAGCGTGTTTTCCCGCATCCTTAACAGCTTTCATCGCCGTTTCGATATTGCGCAGGTCATTCAAAGCGTCGAAGACACGAAAAACATCGACACCATTGTCAGCAGCTTTTTGCACGAAAGCTACTACAACATCATCAGCATAGTGACGATAGCCAAGAAGATTCTGTCCTCTAAGCAGCATCTGTAAGCGTGTGTTGGGTAGTGCTAGTCGCAGTTTTTGTAACCGCTCCCAGGGGTCTTCTTTGAGAAACCGTATACAGGTATCAAAGGTGGCGCCTCCCCATACTTCGAGTGACCAGTAGCCAATCTCATCCAGTTGCTGGCAGATAGGTAGCATATCTTCCGTGCGCATACGTGTAGCGATCAATGATTGATGCGCGTCTCGCAGAATGACATCGGTTACTTGAATGGATCTAGGCTTCGTCATACTTATTTCTCCTGCCAGTATTTTTTTATTACCAACCTGAGTAGGCAGCAACTGCAGCCGCCAGCGCCAGGGCGACTTCGCTAGGATGACGTTTATCGGAATAGTTAAGTAATTCTGGATGCTCCACTACAAAACTGGTGTCAAATTCTGGCTGCTGAAAATCCTCATGTGAAAGTATCTGCTTGTAATAAGCTGCCGTTGTTTTAATCCCATGGAGACGCATGTCGTCGATCGCTCTCCCTGCCCGCGCCGTAACTTCCTCCCAGGTATGAGCCCAAACTATAAGCTTCAGGCACATCGAGTCATAGTAAGGTGGAATTTCATAGCCGGTATATATAGCGGTATCGACACGAACACCAGGACCGCCAGGCGCATAATAGTGAGTAATGCGGCCGAACGAGGGAAGAAAATCGTTTTTCGGATCTTCGGCATTAATGCGCATCTGTATGGCATAGCCGCGGTAGCTGATATCTTCCTGTTGATAGCTGAGCTCCTTACCTTCGGCAACGCGTATCTGCTCGCGCACAATATCAATACCAGTTATTTGCTCGGTAATCGTATGTTCCACCTGAATCCTAGTATTCATCTCCATGAAATAGATTTCTTCACCACTGAGGAGAAATTCAACCGTACCTGCGCTTGCGTAACCAACCGAGCTGGCGGCGGTGACGGCTAGCTGCCCCAAATAGTGTCGCTGCTCTTCAGAGATCTGCGGGCTAGGTGCAATTTCGATAAGCTTCTGATTGCGACGTTGAATAGAACAGTCGCGTTCATAGAGATGCACCACATTCCCATGAGAATCTCCCAGCACCTGAACTTCTATATGCTTGGGATTGATGATGCATTTTTCGAGAAACACCTCGGCCGAACCAAAGGCCTTTGTAGCCTCAGAGATCACCCGGGGGTACTGACTCTTCAATTCTTCTTCGCTATCACAACGACGAATGCCACGACCACCTCCACCAGAAGTCGCCTTAATCATTACCGGATAACCGACACGTTTCGCCTCGACTATGGCCTCTTCGATATCGACAAGATTACCGTCAGTACCTGGGGTTACCGGCACACCTGCTGCCGTCATTGCTTTACGCGCCTCGGTCTTATCTCCCATGCGCTGTATGACCTCGCTTGTAGGACCGACATAAGCAATGCCTTTCTCTTCGCACAGCCGTGCTAATTCTGGATTTTCAGATAGGAATCCGTAGCCAGGATGCAAAGCATCACAACCAGTTTCCACAGCAAGGTTAACTATCCGCGCGGGGTGCAGGTAACCAGCGAGCGGATCTTCACCAAGCAAATAAGCATCGTCAGCGCGCTTGACAAACAGACCGTAGCGATCTGGCTCTGTATAGATCGCCACCGAGCGGATGCCCATTTCGGCGCATGCGCGGACGATGCGCAGGGCAATTTCACCACGATTAGCGATTAATAGTTTCTTGATTTTCCGCTTGCTCATGTCTTCGGATCCGTGAGTTTTGCGCTTCATTTTGTCTGCTCTAAATCTTCGCCCCGCACGGCTTTTAGGCTTCGGGGGATCCGGATTTTACCTAAAATCAGCCAGTTAGGCGACAGCTATCAACCAGAGAGAATATAAGCGTGTTTATTGGCTTTACCAATGCCTATCGGAACTTTGGCGAGACTGAATTCGCCAATCACCATCTGCTGAAACCAATGGAAACATTAGAAATTAACTGAAACTAGCTAATGGAATTATACCTAGCACTGAAGGAGTTGTGCTAAGAAGTTGGCGATTCCAATGCGACTGCTAAACGGCACGGAATATGATCGTATTTTTCAATTAGAAAAATATAGATTTTGACAACAACACCTGGATTATTAGCAAAGCAAAGATGCTAAGAAATTTATTCATCTGCCTATTTCTTAGTTTAAAAAAGATCTATTTCTTTATAGTTTAATTGACTCACTATAACCAATCTATTACATGAATAGGCGCAAAAGAATATCCCTGAGCCCGCCCCAATAGGATTCTGTATTCTATTGGCCCTCGCTTTCATCCATCTCCTCCCGACGAGCGCCGGCTAGAATAGAAGGCAGCGAGTAGTTACCCTCATGACAGGCATATTCATACATCTGCTCGCTCAGGATTGCCATCGGCATCTCCGCTGTCCATGGCTGCGAGTAGAGCTCTGGATCATCGATGGTGAATGAATAGTGAATCCTGTCAGCTGCAACTCGTGAGAAACGCTCGGTTAGCTGCACGTTTTCCGAGATTAGATATTCCTTGACCTGCCAGGGATTAAAATCTCTGGTGACGACGACCAAGGTGTCTTCCTCATAGTAGCCGATTGAGTCCCCAAGCCACTGTTCGAAGGGAAGGTCACGAAAGTCTTGATCGATACGCACGACGCGCACATTGTGAACCATCTCTGCTAACAGCATGACATGCGTAGGGGACTGTACGATCTGCATATTATTGTTGTAGAAACTGCTAACGAAAGGCATCGTCGATGCATAGCTGACCAAACAACGGTCTGCTAGTGCCCTACCCTCGGGCCCGTCGCTTCTATCACGTCCCATTAACAAGCTATCGCGTTGAGCTTGGCGAATTTCCTGCCCACCTTGTTTCCATGGAATCTGTCCATCGGCAGGATCAATGATCAAAGAAGTTCGGTACATACCGTTCATAGTCGCTAGTGAATTGCCCGGCGCGAACCAAAAATCATTATAGGCACCCACCGCACCCCCGGTAGGGCCCTCAGCACCGGTCTCTGCGAGAAATTTGTTGTACTCCTCCGTAGAAATCATTTTCGCTAGCATTGTATCTTCGTCTATTTCAAGCGCACCTTCATAGATCTCGGGTCTTTGCAGTGACGTCCTAGTTTCATAAGTCCAAATACCTTGCACATCTGGCACGCCGAATGCTGTCTTAGGTGGGTCATAGTTTTCTGCAGCCGTGGCAAAGGCCATACCGATTGGCATCAGCAATGCTGCCAGTAGATTGAGAGCATTTTTCATATGGGTTTCTCACTTACTGTAATCTTATTTACTATTCTGATAGTGTAGATATGAATAATCGAGGCATTAAACTTCTTTGCCCTATACGCCTCAGTTCAGATCAAGATATAACGGGACTATAGGTAGATAAAGCCAAAAAATACTCTATTGTCATGTGTGTAAGCATAACAATTAAAAACCTAAAACGCCTCTGGCCCTATAGAGTAATATTCTCTTTTCGCCATAAAGTGTATGTTGAAACAGCGCATATCAGATCTGCTGGACAACTACGCTCAACATAGATAGTTTTAGGCAACCTTAAAAACAGAAGATCGTCATATAACAAGCTTAATTGGAGGTCAGCATGACCCAACGTCGAGAATTTCTTAAATTTCTAGCAGCCAGCCCACTACTCACAAATTATTCCGCCTACGCACAAGAGGTAGAACAAACTCTGGGGCAGCGACTTACCGACCCCTCAGACGTTATAAACGTTTTCGAAATGGAGGCAATCGCGCGCGAGCGGATTCCTCCTGCACACTTGGGCTATTTGTCCACAGGTGTCGACAGCGATCTTACATTGCGAGCGAACCGCGCAGGCTTCTCTCGATTCCAAATAAAACCCCGAAGGCTAGTTGATGTAAGCCAAACCGACACATCGGTTAATGTCCTAGGCAGTGAGGCCAGTTCCCCTATTTTCCTCTGCCCAGTAGGCAGCCAAGGCGCATACCATGCAGATGCGGAGCTCGGCACTGCCAGAGCGGCTGCAGCGAAAGGCCATCACATGGTATTGTCCACTATGTCTTCGACGTCTGTAGAGGCAGTTTCTGAGGCTAGAGGCGCGCCCATCTGGCATCAACTCTATTCAACTAATCGCTGGGAATATACCGTTGCCATGCTGCAGCGAGCTGAGGCAGCGGGCTGCACATCGGTCTGCCTAACGATCGACCTACCAGGCGGTCGAAACACCGAGACTAGCGCGGTACTAAGACGCGAAGATACGCGTAACTGCGCCTCTTGCCATGCCGGGCGGGTCAAGCCGATGTTCGACGGCTTTGATATGAGCGGTGTCACGACCTCAGATGCAGCAATGACCTGGGGCGTCATAGCCCGAATGAAAGAAGTTACAGATATGAACATCGTTATCAAAGGCGTCGAAGTAGCTGCCGATGCAGCGCTGGCGGTTCAGTTTGGGGCAGATGCGATCTGGGCTTCTAATCACGGTGGCCGCGCCACAGAAACTGGCCGGAGTACTATTGAATGCCTGCCGGAGATTGTAGCTGCCGTGAACGGACGGATACCTATTATCGTCGATGGCGGGTTTCGCCGTGGAACAGACATCTATAAGGCGCTGGCAATGGGTGCTTCGGCGGTCGGCATCGGTAGGCCTTACTGCTTTGGCCTAGGTGCGTTCGGGCAGGCTGGCGTTGAGCGAGTTCTGGACTTGCTGAATCGAGAGCTGTTAATCGCCATGCGCGGGAGTGGCACACCGACTATTGACTCTATCGGTTCTGACTATGTGCTGGACGCGGGATATAGAGTGCCGCGCGGCAGACTCGGCAGGGAACTGCTTTAACCCTTAGTAAGACCTACTATTAGAGGTGGGGCTTATAGTGCTAGCCCTCCCTCTTTTTAGAATCGCAGCTTAATTCCGCCATTAGCAACATATCCATCGAGAGGAGCAAAGATATCTGCAAATATCGGAGCCGCTAATGTTCCACTGTTTATCAAACCATAACGTGTCTGTCGCGTATCTGTAAAATTTTCAAAATTAATAAATAGTGAAAATTTATCACTGAATATCTTTTCGATCATGAGACCAAATATCCAATAGTCTCTGCTCTTGGCTCCACTAGTTAGCTCTTGCCTTCCGTAATAGTAGGCTTCAAAGCCAATCCTTATGTCGTCTTCACGCTCGTAGACAAACACGCTGTTCAGCCGATTTTTTGGCACCAGCGGAGCGCTTTCAACGCCACCGATTGTATTTTCCTCTGCATCGGCATGTGTATAGCCGAGGAATATTTTGAAGTCATCCCATCTCCATACCGCATTGATCTCAGCACCGCGACTATCCAAATGATCATTCGGCTGACGGAATATGTACTGATTCTCATCTATCTGTATAAGGCGCAGGGGGTCTTTCACCTGCGTATAGAAGAGTAATAAATTAAGATTCAGGGACAGATTACTTTCAAAATCTAGACTCTTATTGATATCAACATTCACGCCAGCTGACTGCTCGACATCAAGAGCAGAAGTATCTAATGGCAGCACGCCGCGATATTGAATGCTTTCCGCCTCTTCTGTAAACGGTGTTGGCTCTTTATATCCAAGTCCGCCACCGATTCGTATCGTTGTATCGAAGGCTGGCTTATAAAGTAGCGAGGCTCGAGGTAATAAGAAACTGCCATAGTCGGACGTATGGTCTATCCGCAGGCCACCTTCAAATACCCATCGGTCTGAGAGAAGAAAAGTTCCCTGCACAAACGCGCCTTCTGTTTGGCTATCGAAGTCCAATTCGGAACCCGCAAATACTCCGTCTTGATTGAAATCTTCCGTCCAGATATTGAGCCCAGCAATCCAGTCTAGTGCTCCTGACTCACCTAGAATATGCGCCTCACTAAAACTAGAGAGCTGCGTGCCTGAGAAAGAAAATTCAGGCACATCGAGTGAACGCTCGAAGTGATTTATACTGTTGCGAAGAACAAATTCGTTGCCAGAATCCAATCGCGCAACGTATTCTAGTTGGGTGGATAAACGATCTGTCGAACTGTCTTCATAATAGGCTGGCACATCACGCCTGCCTTCTATGTAATCAATACCACCACCCAAGCGGTCTTCGATAACCGCACTCAACCCCAGTCTAAGCTCACTCCTCCCTCCTTCGAAGAATAGCTGTGGATTTAGGGTCAAACGCTCAACCTCTGGGATAGCGCTCAGCCCGTTGTCCGCAGGATCGTAGGCTTCGCTAGTATTGTAAGAAGTAAAAAGACTAGCTCCGACATCTCCGCTCATGCCCGAAAAATATCCGCTGGCATCCAGGCCACCTGCCGAAGTTCCGTTCAGCAACAAAGAGCGTTCTGCGTCTCCATCCGGCCTCTTTGAAATAAGATTAACAATCCCCGCGATAGCGCCGCCGCCATACAATGTAGAATTTGAACCTTTGACGACCTCCACCTGCTTCAGATCCAGGGGCGCGACCTGCAACAAGCTTAAGCCCCCTGAGAAACCTCCATAAAGAGGCATACCATCACGTAGAAGCTGAGTGTATTTTCCATCAAGTCCCTGAATACGTATGCTGGAATTAAAGCTTGTTGCGGAAGATTGCTGCAAGTGAATCCCCGTAGTCTCATTCAATAGCATACGAATATCGCCCGGCTTCATATTTGCCTTCTCGTTAATCTCCTCAACACCTAACACTTCAACACGAGTCGGCTGCTGTTCGAAACTACGTCGACTGCGAGTAGTGGTAACGATAATTTCTTCGACCTCCTCTTCCTGAGCAATCGCAGACTCGTTATACATGAATGACAATGACATGAGAAAAAGAAAACTTGAGAGCACAACTTTACCTGGCAAAATTCTATTCGCTCTATTTTGAGAAATCATGAGGGAAGAACTGCAGAATCAGCACGAATAATAACGGGCAACTACCAACCAAAAGTCTGTTCCTTAGTTCGAGTACAGTACCGTATACTAATTACTAAATATTTTACTTTAACCTTGATATTGAATCTGCATAGAGTATCTAGGGATACCGTCTCTAGCCTTAATTACAATTGTATACAAGCTATTGCGATACGGCCACTTGAGGTGAGTATCGTTGGAATCTGAG
>Ga0308012_10001934_pt1 | contig 10727 bp, 10 predicted proteins | sample Neamet179_FD_203133 | JGI IMG/M metagenome (GOLD analysis project Ga0308012, IMG submission 203133) | Marine microbial communities from water near the shore, Antarctic Ocean - #179 | ecosystem: Environmental > Aquatic > Marine > Unclassified | place: Southern Ocean | collected 2014-07-25 | reverse complement strand
GTTGCAGTGCAAGTTTCGCAAATTTTGTATCTTCTTCCGGTACACTAATCTGGTTTACTACGTTTCCATTTATCAGGTTCTCTAACGTCCAGGCAAGGTGTTGAGGGTCAATACGAGCCATAGTAGAACACATGCATACAGTTGGGGACATAAATTGTATAACTTTTTCCTCAGGCTTAAATTCTTCTGCAATACGACTAACAAGATTTAATTCAGTCCCTACTAACCAGCGAGTACCTCTTTCTGCTTGTTTTATTGTATTAATGATAAAGTCAGTAGAGCCAACATAATCAGAATTATTACAAACTTCAAAACTACATTCTGGATGAGAGATAACGAGTCCATCAGGATATTTGTTTCGGAACCGAATAATATGCTGCGGTTGGAACATTTGGTGAACCGAGCAGTGTCCCTTCCATAAAAGAATCTTGGCTTTTTTAATTTGTTCTCGAGTAAGGCCGCCCATAGGTTTATCAAAGTCCCAGACCACCATCTCATCCTGCGGAATTCCAAGTTTGTGCCCACTCCAACGCCCTAGGTGTTGGTCAGGGAAAAAAAGTATTTTTTCACGCCGTGAGAAAGACCATTTAAGGATTTCAAGAGCATTACTAGATGTGCAGACGATACCACCATGTTCTCCACAGAAGGATTTCAAGTTTGCCGCTGAGTTGATGTAAGTTGCTGGCGTAATAGTTTCATCCGGGTCCAATACTTCTGACAATTCACGCCAGACTCTTCTTACCTTAGTGTGGTCTGCCATATCTGCCATCGAGCATCCTGCAGAGAGATCAGGCAAGATAGAAATTTGATCGGGTTTGGATAGAATGTCAGCTACTTCAGCCATGAAATGTACGCCACAAAATACTAGATACTTTGCATCAACCTGGCTTGCAAGACGTGAAAGTCCGAGTGAATCTCCGGTAAGATCCGCGTGTTTATAAACATCGGCTCTCTGGTAGTGATGTGCAAGTATTACTGCACGTTTTCCTAGAATAGCTTTCGCCGCAATAATACGTTTCTCACAAGCGTCATCCTGTAGCGTATCAAATTGATCAAACTCCATTACTTCTGCTTGCATGGCTACTCCATTACTGAATAAGGAAGATAAACTATACTAATAGGACAAAAATACTAGGTATGAGTTCTCATAGACTTTTATTTGTTCTTACTGAGGATGACAAATTACGTATCGCTTCCGCATTGCTACATGAGAAAACCTTCTCTATGGCCTCCTGTTGAGGGAGCCAAGCATAACGCAGATGCTCTCTCGGTGACACTATAACTGGGGTAGGCTTTGGTAAAAGTAAGCTAAAAACATGTTCAGTATTATGAGTTACGCCCGGAGCATAGCGCCATCTCCACTCCTGATAAATCTCATATTTATTTATAAAATTCAAGTCCGTTAATAAAAAATTAGTGGCATCTATCCCTGTTTCTTCGGTGGTTTCTCTGGCTGCTGTTTGTAATAATGCCTCATTCTGATCTTGACTGCCGGTAATTGACTGCCAATAGCCAGGATGGTCAGCCCGCTCCAGTAATAGAACCTGTAGATCAGGAGTGTAGACTACGACTAAAACAGAAATAGGGGCTTTATATTTCTCCATAACATCAGGTAGAAACAGCAGGTGAAATAGCGGGCTAACTTTGTATTAAGTAGTACAAATATTTTAAGTTTCTTGTTTTTCAGTACGACGTAGCCGTATATGTAGTTCTTGTAATTGTTTCTCGTCTACTAAACTTGGTGCCTGCGTCAATAAGCATTGAGCGCGCTGTGTCTTGGGAAAAGCAATAACATCACGTATTGATTCTTCACCCGCCATCAAGGTAACCACACGGTCAAGCCCGAATGCAATGCCGCCATGAGGTGGCGCCCCATACTGTAAGGCTTCCAATAAAAAGCCAAACTTCTCTTTGGCTTCGCTTATTTCTATATTTAGGGCATGGAATACCTTTAACTGTATATCTCTGCGATGAATACGAACTGATCCACCTCCAATCTCAGAGCCATTTAGTATCATATCAAATGCTTTCGATAAAGCTTTTCCGGGGTCTGTTTCCAGTAAATCCTCATGACCATCAGCAGGAGATGTAAATGGGTGATGTAGCGCTTGCCATCGATTCTCATCCTCATTTCGTTCAAACATTGGGAAATCTATTACCCATAAAGGTTTCCATCCAGGCTCGATAAGGTCTAAATCCTGGCCAATTTTTACGCGTAATGCACCTAATGATTCGTTAACTATCTTTAACTTTCCCGCACCAAAGAATATGAGGTCCCCGTCATTAGCAGCTGTACGTTCAAGGATAATCTTTACTGTTTCTTCTGGTAAGAATTTCAATATTGGGGACTGTAATCCCTCAAGCCCTTTTTCAAGAGAATTGACCTTGATATAGGCAAGTCCTTTTGCACCATAGATCCCAACAAAATTAGTATAGTCATCAATTTCTTTACGAGACAGCTTGCTACCCTGAGGCACACATAGTGCTGCTATACGCCCACCTGGTTTCTGCGCAGCGTCACGGAATACCTTGAACTCTACTTCCTTCATGGCATCGGTAAGTTCTGTGAGCACCAACGGTATTCGCAAATCAGGTTTATCAGATCCATATTTCAACATGGCCTCAGAAAATGCCATACGTGGAAAAGGGGATTGCAGCTTAATTTGTAATACATTGTTGAATAAATTACAGATCATTTCTTCCATCAGCACCATAATCTCAGGTTCTTTGAGGAAAGATGTCTCGATATCAATCTGTGTAAATTCTGGTTGACGGTCGGCACGAAGATCTTCATCACGAAAGCATCTTGTAATCTGGTAGTACCGATCAAACCCTGAAACCATGAGCAGCTGTTTAAATAATTGCGGTGATTGTGGAAGCGCAAAAAAATGTCCGGGATTTGTGCGTGACGCCACCAGATAATCACGTGCTCCTTCCGGGGTTGATTTGGTTAGTATCGGTGTTTCCACATCAATAAAATCCTGTTGGTCCAGAAATTTACGAATTTCCATTGTAACTTTGTGGCGTAATCGTAAATTTTTCTGCATCTGTGGCCGTCTAAGATCAAGATAACGATGTTCCAGGCGGACAGTCTCACTAAGATTTTCGTCATCCATCATGAAGGGTGGCGTCAGAGAGGTGTTAAGAATCTCGATTGATTTTGTCAGTACTTCAATCTCTCCACTTATAAGGTTTGTATTGATAGTCCCTTCCGGGCGGTGGCGAACTAATCCAGTAATTTTAAGAACGAACTCGTTTCGAATTTTTTCCGCACTCTGGAATGCCAATACGTTATCTGGATCACATACAATTTGTACTAGACCTTCACGATCGCGCATATCAATAAAAATTACACCTCCGTGATCACGGCGGCGGTGTACCCAGCCAAATAGTGTCACGGTTTGATTAAGGTATTGGGTGCCAATGAGACCGCAGTAATTGGTGCGCATATTATTTCTTTTCGCTATCTGTTTCGTTGATCAAGGTTTTATCGTTCCCACTAGGCGAGACAACACCCATGGAAATAATATACTTCAGTGCTTCATCTACGCTCATATCAAGCTCAATTACGTCACTTCTCAGCATCATTAGGAAGAATCCTGATGTAGGGTTAGGTGTAGTAGGAACATAGATGCTTATGTAATCCCCCTTCAGGTGATTAGCAACATCCCCACCGGGTTGTCCTGTCATAAATGCAATTGTCCACGCACCCTCACGTGGGTACTGAACCAGTAACGCTTTACGGAAGGCCTCTCCTTTACTTGAGAATATAGTGTCACTTACTTGCTTAATGCTCCAGTAAATTGATTTAACTACCGGTATACGCCATAGCACTCCTTCCCAGAATACGAGCAGCTTTTGGCCAATAATATTTGCAGTCATTATGCCGGTTATGAATACAACGAGCAGTGTAAGAATCGTACCAACTCCATAGACATTCATACCTAGTAGTACCTCAGGCTGAAATTTGTCAGGTAGCAGGAGCAGAGATTGATCCATAGTGCTAATCAAAAATTTAAGAACCCAAGCGGTCAGGCCTATAGGTACCCAGATAAGAAGTCCGGTAATAAAATAGCGTTTCATATTGAATGATTATCCCTGCAAGACATTTATTTTGTAGTAGAAGGTGTACTGGCTTTTGGCGCAGGATTGGGTGTAGTTTTAGGCTTGGTTCCAGACGTAGACTCATTCTTCACTTCAGTTTTTGGCTTTGATTGAGGTCCATTCTTGAAATCAGTGGCGTACCAGCCGCTACCTTTTAACTGAAAACCGGCAGCAGAAATAAGCTTAGTATAAGTATTGCTGCCACATGTAGGGCAAACTGGAATAGGCTCATCACTTAATTTTTGCAAGTGTTCTTTTTTAGTGCCACAAGGTCCGCACTGGTATTCGTAAATAGGCATGTAATTTCCGACAACACATAATTTAGAATAGTAAGATTATACCCCAACCACTTAGTTTAATTGTGGAGACATGAAGAGCCTAGTATTAGTTAAAGAAGTAAAAATAGCTTGAATAATCAGAGAAATTACGATTAGGGTTAAATTGCTTAACTATATGGTCGGCTCGGGTTGTCTATTACAAGAGAGGCTAATCTTCAATTTTTCTTCTCATGGTTTTAATCTGTCCATGACGTGTCTTACTATCTAGACGCTTTCTATTAGAACTCATAGTGGGTCTTGTTACTCTACGTTTCCTGGGTACGCTCGATACGCTTCCAATTAGTTTAAATAATCTTTTTAAAGCCTCGTCCCGATTTTTTTCCTTACTACGGTATTGCTGCGCCTTAATTACAATAACGCCTTCAGAATTAATACGCTGATCATTTAATTGTAATAGACGTTCTTTAAGAGGGTCCGGCAGGGATGAGGAATTAATAGAAAAACGCAAATGAATTGCATTAGAAACTTTATTTACATTCTGCCCGCCCGCTCCTTGTGCCCGGATTGCATTTATCTTTATCTCATTATCTGCAATCGTAACCTTGCTAGTTATATGGTGGAGGGCATATCTTTGCATTCTAAATATATGGCTATTATTATTTTAAATAGAGAAATACAGTAAATAGGGGTTAATATTTTCTACAAAAATAATATAACATATTGATATGTATTTGTTTTATTGTTTTTGTTCTCTTGGAAAATTTTTAGGGTTTGTAATGGAAAGTAAATGATGTTATAAATACAAATACGAATGGTTCTCATTATTAATCAATGCGACAATTTGCCACATTATAGAAACTATTGAAATGAAGTAACATCTAAAAACATTCACAGTAGAACGAGCCAGCTAGTTGAATTTTAAAGATGAAACATAGCCAGCTAGTAAATTGATTAATGACTGAGCTTAAAACTGAATTAACAAAAGAGCCTATTGCAATGGAAACGACAAATAATCTTAATTCGCCAAATCGACACAAAACTATTCATAGCCATGAGTTGTTGCAGAATGGAAAAGAGATTTTTATCCTGCATAAAGGTGATCAGTACCATTTGCGTTGTACGCGCAATGGCAAGTTGATTTTAACTAAATAGTAGACTTAACACGCTTATCATGTATATTTGTATCTGCAGAGGTGTAACTGATACCGCAATCCGTAAGGCTGTTTGTGATGGTGCTGACCGGATGAAGGATCTGAGAGCCTGCCTTGGAGTGAGTGAGCAATGCGGTTTATGCGCTGCCCATGCACGAGAGGTATTAGAGCAAGAGTTGTTGCGCAAGCATAGATAGCAGTCGTAACACTCTGAACCTACTCGGCATATCCTTTTATGCAGCCTGAGGAGGCAGATATGATAGGCAATCCAGAGATTATCAAACTATTAAACAATCAGTTACGCCATGAGTTGACCGCAGTTAACCAGTATTTTTTACATGCACGTATGTATAAAAATTGGGGATTTATCGGTCTTGGTAAGCACGAATACGATGAGTCTATAGAAGAGATGAAGCACGCTGATCTGATTATTGAACGGATCTTATTTCTGGAAGGGCTCCCTAACCTGCAGGAGTTAGGAAAGCTTATGATTGGTGAGAAAACAGAGGAATGTGTGGCATGTGATCTCAAGCTAGAGTTGGCTTCACGTGATGATCTAACAATTGCAATTACCGCGTGTGAAGGTGCTAAGGACTATGTCTCAAGAGAATTGTTCAAGAAAATCATGGAAGATACGGAAGAGCATATCGACTGGTTGGAAACGCAATTGGATGTAATGCATAAGGTTGGTACTCAGAACTGGCTTCAAAGTCAAATGTAACTCTGTTCTGGTTCAGTCGTTTCGACTGAGCTTGTAATAAAATTTTCCTTATTATTTATGTGGGAATGTTGGTCAGTGTTCTACTCCCTTGCCAAGGGTCGTTAGGTCACAACGATCTAGCAGCGCGCATGGTTTGCCAGATTTTCTACTCCCTTACCAAAGGTGGTTAGGTCACAACGATCTAGCAGCACGCATGGTTTGCCAGATTTTCTACAAAAATGTTTTACAGCAAAGTAAGTTTCATGGTTTACACAATCAACTGGGCAAATAACCATATCTGCACAAGTTAGAAGATCAGGTAAGCGATCCGTATCGCCTTTCTGATTACCACGATAAATCAGTAAATTCCCTCCTAGTGACTCGATCAGGCAACGATATTCAGGATATAGCTTGCCACGCCCACCAACACACAAAACACATTTATTTGAGATATCAGGACAATTAATTTGAATCTTATTATAGGTGCGGCTACTTGATGTGCCTGCTGCAGGAGAATGCGCAGTAGTGACCTTAATAAGGGGCATCCAATTCGCCTCGGATAGTCTGGTTATTTTGCATCGATTAAATTTATATATTAGTGAGTTACAAATCTCTTTGAGATATAAGGTATTGCTAACAATGTTTCTTATTAAGTGCTTAAGTTTAATATCTGCTCTATGACGGAAGTGCGAGAACTTAAATTCCTTCGTTTGATCCAGGGCCTGATTCACGATAGGAGCAGTAGAATCTAAAAGATACTTTTGGGGGTGGCTCACAGTTTTAACTCCTTATAAGTAGCTGAAAGAGGCTGGCTGATCTTGGAATTAAGACTGGCTTGCTAAATTATGGTTGGCTTAGGGTAGCTACTTAGTAGCAACAATAAATTTACCAAATATTTACATTAAATTAATCTAAACCTGGTAACTATCTACCAAGTTATTACGAATGATAATCATTATCAATAATAAACTATTATTTTAGAATTGCAAGTAAATTATATAAAGTAATGATTATTAATGCTTTAACTAAGAATTCTGGGAAATTTAAACAAATTATGAGATTAAGCTTGCAAATATTTCATTTGGTAATATAATAACGAATCATTCTCATTTGCAGTTAGATTCTAGTTGTGAAGTTTATTTGAGATAATTTTTTCGTAGCTGCCAGATTTCCTAGTCTGGCGGACCTTGGCAAGCCAGCTCGAACTCCCTTTGAGCAAGCCAGCCTTTTTTTATTATAGAAATTAGTTTTTGAGATATTTGTAAGCTAGATAGAGATAATTTTTTCGTAGTCACCAGATTTCCTAGTCTGGTGGAACTTGGCAAGCCAGCTTAACTCCCTTAAGCAAGCCAGCTCTTAGTTGGGTATTTTTAGGAAAAACTTGGCAAGCCAGCTAACTCCCTTTAGCAAGCCAGTCTTTATAAGATAAAACGCGGCAAGCCAGCTTAACTTCCTTAAGCAAGCCACCCATTTTTTTTGTTGTTTTTTTATGAGAGTACTACTATGAACTATTTAAAAAGTAGCTTTACAAAAAATTTATTCTTTTCATTAGCCTTATTTGGATTAGCTACAGTAGCTTTACCTGGTAAAGCTATTGCAGCCTCATTGGATGAGGTGGTTAATGCAGGAACCTTTGAAAAAGTTATAGGCCTTTCTTCCGGCATCGAGGAAACTTTTGATGGAGTGGCAAACACTCTCTCAAAAATCAAGAATGAAACATACGATATCCCTGGCGGCTCAATGAGCACTGCACTAGGGCAGTATGTGAAGCAGTCTGGAATAGATATTGATTTTGATGCTGCAAAATTAGAGGGCATTACGTCAGCTGGAGTGAAGGGTACATATTCTGCAAGGAAGGGGCTGGCTATTCTCTTGAAGGGAAGTGGACTGCAGGCAGTAAAGCAGGCCTCCCTAAACCCAATCGCTAGTAGTTACATCATACAGAAAGCTGCAGTAGCAGCAGCATCTGGGTCTACAGAAGGCGCGGTGGTGCTTCCTGGAGTAACTGTAGCGGGAGACGTTGATTATGGATATCATCAGCCAAACTTGGTAAGTAATGCGTTGAATAAAGGCCAAGATATTTTAGTACGTGATACTCCGATGTCCATAACGACTATATCAGCGAAAGAAATCGCAGATCGGATGCCACTTAGTGTAATGGATGCTGTTGCCTACGTACCTGGTATCGGTCTTTCATCTGGTGAAGGAAATCGTGATGCATTGGTTTTTCGTGGCCAGAGAAATACCGGAGATTTTTATGTTGATGGAGTACGTGACGATGTTCAGCATTATCGTGACTTTTACAATATTGAAAAGATTGAGGTCATAAAAGGGCCGAATGCTCTGATTTTTGGTCGTGCTGGTTCGGGCGGTATATTTAACCGGGTCCGAAAACAAGCAAACTGGAACCCAAAACAAGAACTTAAATTCTCGGGTGGGTCGTATAATCATAAGAGAATGAGCCTTGATACAGGTTATGTTATCAATGACAAGGTGGCTGTTCGAATGAATGGCTTATATGAGCATTCAGGGAGTCATCGTAAAGGCGTTAAGCTTCAGCGTTACGGCTTCTCTCCAACGGTTACTATTAAGCCTACTAACAAGACCAAGATCGTTATTGGGGCAGAGCTGTTTAAAGATGATCGGACTGCTGATCGGGGAATCCCATCAGAAAATGGCCGGCCGTTTAAACGAGGTAGTAAGAATACATTCTATGGTAATTCGGCATTGAGCCCGACAGATACTAATAAGAAAGCAGTTTATGTGCATATGGACCATAAATTTAATGAAAATATTAGTGTTCGTAACCGCATGGAATACTCTAAGTTTGACAAACGTTATCAGAACATCATGGCAAATGGTTCCGTCACCGGTAATCAAGTACAACTTGCTGGTTATGCCGATGAAACTGATCGTGAGAATTTCTTTAATCAAACAGATCTGTTACTTAATATAGATACAGGTCCTTTAAAACATAAAATTATTACCGGTGTAGAAATATCGAGACAGGTTACAAAGCAACAAAGGGACTATGCATATTTTGGTGGTGGGTCCTCGAAAACAGCTATGGTAAATATATTTGACCCAGTTTATCGCGGCGCAATAAACTTCCGTAGGGATATTGGTACAAAGAGTCACTCTCATTCAACCAGTACGGCTGGAGTCTATATACAAGATCATATAGAACTGCATCCAATGGTACATGTAACAGCTGGGGTTCGTTACGATAGATTTGAGCAAGATTCTCGTGATAGACAAACCGATTCAACGATTAGGTCCAGAGAGGATCATATATCGCCACGTTTTGGGTTGATACTTAAACCATTAAAAAGGCTGTCTGTTTATGGTAGCTGGAGTATGACGCACCAACCGCGTAGTGGAGATCAACTTAAAAGCTTGTCTATAACCAATGCTACGCTGAAGGCAGAAAAATTTATCAATATTGAGGGCGGAATTAAATTTGACGTTCTTGATAATTTATCTTTCACCACAGCTTTCTTCCAGTTAGATCGTACTAATGTGATCCTTGCGGGGCATACGGCAGGCAATACTCAGCTGGGTAAAGGCACAAGGACCAGAGGTGTAGAAACTGGATTACAAGGTCAACTTACAGACAAATGGAATATTATGGCTTCCTACACATATATGGAAGGATCAATGAATGCAAATTCAGCAAGCAATGCGGGTAATGTTTTAAAAGAAACACCTAAGAATATGTATGCCGTATGGAACCGGTATGATGTTACCCCATGGTTTGGTGCTGCATTTGGAGTCGTAGGACGTAGCCAATCGTTTACTAAAGAAGATAATACAGTAGCATTACCTGCATACACACGGGTTGATGCGGCGCTGTATGGAAAAATTAATAAAAATTTACGTATGCAGGTAAATATCCAGAACTTGTTTGATACAAATTATTATGTTGCTTCTCATAATAATAATAATATTATGCCGGGTGCTCCTATCACGGCACGTGTAACGCTTGTAGCAAGTTTTTAATACTAGTTAAAAATTGCTCTTAAGAGAGCAAGCCCCTACTTCAAATTTCATAACAAAAATGGAATTTGAAGTAGGGGCTTGTTCAATTAATCCTCCTCATGCTCATCAATAACAATGTCTGGAGTCATCATATCTACAGCCTTAACAAAGGGTCTTTCCGGTATAAGCTGCTGTTGTTCCTGCTGCATCTAAGATTGCTACCGTAGTAGAACAAGCATTCAGTAATAGTTATCAATACTGTAACAAGTAATATACTTTCATTACAATTCTGTGTTGATGAGGTCTATGGAGATATAGATTATTTGGCTTAGAATTTTTACTGTTTATATTTTGAGATGTAAAAAATCTACACTGCGTCTCAGTTTACCAGTCTCTCTTTGATTAGGTCACGAGGGCGGAGATGTTGCATTCTCTTGGCGTGTTATTTGGAGTTGCAGAAAGTTGCTGGCTATGGTTGCAGTTGTTTGACAATTTTGCACATTTTCAGCACGCCTA
>Ga0308012_10001923_pt1 | contig 10785 bp, 10 predicted proteins | sample Neamet179_FD_203133 | JGI IMG/M metagenome (GOLD analysis project Ga0308012, IMG submission 203133) | Marine microbial communities from water near the shore, Antarctic Ocean - #179 | ecosystem: Environmental > Aquatic > Marine > Unclassified | place: Southern Ocean | collected 2014-07-25 | reverse complement strand
CTGGCTCAGCCAACACCAGTTGAGGCAAGGAACAAAAGTTCAGGCTGAATTAAGGATGCGTATTGTAGGGAAAACAACCAACAAAAGCAAGTAAAACCCGTTTAACTAATACGGAGACTTGTCAGGGTGGATTAAAAATATAAATACGTCCGTATAGGAAATATATATTTCATTAAGCTTGATTGTTCTTTCTGGGCTTTTTTGACAACTTTTTATTAAATATTTATAGCAGGCAGGGACTTTGTAATGGGATAATTCCCCATAAAAAAAGCGATAACACCGTGAAAATGATCAATAAACGCTGTCCGAAGGATTTAGCTACTAGTACTTTATTTTTTGTTGAATAGTATGTGCTTAAAATGACTAAGCTACTCGTCACGATTAAACCGCTTTTATCTCGAACAATATTTTATCTCGAACAATATTTTATCTCGAACAATATTTAATCTTGAAAGTTTGAGCTTGAAAGTCTAACCGCTTTTAATTTATCGGCTCAATATTTACTATTTCTGAGCGGTTTAAAGTAATTTTAAAGCGCTGTATCGATTCTTCTTTTTGACATACTTGCCGTAAAACAAGGTTAATTTGATAACGGCGTTCTACACCTTGGCTAGATATTTTTTGTCCATCTAAACTATATAATCGACCAGCCCCTTTTTTTAAAAAGCGAACAAAAGGTGTAAGATTAAAAAAAGTTTGTTGCTGAATTTCATCATATCCGGGTAAAAATTCCTTAGCGATAACCTTATTATCACAACGAAAATGTAATAATTGCGCAGCTTGCTTATTTTGCTGCCTGCGCCTTTGAAATAGGGCGTTAACGGATTTAGGTAAGTCTTTAGTATTGATATATTCTAACCAAAGTATTTGGCTCAAAATACGTTTTTTTGTGACACTGTGCGTAAATATATTTTGCCACTTAGGTCGACCTTTTTGAATTTTCCGCCATATAAGGTTCGTTAAATCTTCTTTAAATGTTTCACGTAAACCATAAACCACACCTAAAAAGGCAATTAAAGCAACGGTTACTTCCGTAAAGTTGGTACGTGCATTAAGTACTAATAACATAACAAATGCCATAATAACGGCGGTTACAACACCCCGTACGAAACGCTTGAAGTTAACATTTAAGAAGCGTGGTTTCCGTTTAAACACAACTCCGTATTCTATCAACCTTTCCAACAGACGCATTTTATTCGTAATACGATTAGCATCATCTAAGGTCACTTGTGAATTATATTTATTGTCGATACGATACTCGTTCTCACTACGACATAAATGCAGTAAAAGTTCTCGCTCTGCGGTAAAGTCTGAGCTTTTAGGGCCTATATTAAGTAATTTTAAAAAAGACTGCTCTATATGCCAACTTAAGTAGTTATCAGCGTTTTCGAAAAATGAATTGAGTGTGGTATCCGAAGGTGTGTAACGCCTTAACTTTTTGGTCAACCCCGATGTTTGCTCTGCTAGCTCAACAGCCGCTGGATAAAATTCTTCAGGGGCTTTTAACTTTAAGGTTTGTTTAATATCAGCATCGAGTGCTTTTTTTACTTGATAGGAATATAAGTTAAGATTTAATCGATAATCACTTTGTTCACCTTTATTTTGGCTAATAAAACGACTTCTAACTAATGGCAGATGTAGTTGATCTGCATAATAAGCACTATGATTTTTAATATTTGCGTAAAAAAAATCTTCTTCGTTTAAGGTGCTAGAATTTATGCCCATCTCAACAGGAAGGGAGAAGTAAAGATCAATACGTTGATAGTCTTCAGGTAATAACTGGTGACTAACTTTAAAAGATAAATTTTCATCTTGACTTAATGTAGCTTTATTCACACTTAGATAGGTTCCTATTATTTCAATGATTTGCGATTAAAAACCGTAAATTAAGAATAGCAAAAACAAGCGTTTTTGATAGCTTTTTTATGATTAAATTATCCTCTTATTTAATCATAAATGTATTTGATTATATTAGTCCCCACGGCTGATTAAAAATATTCACGTGTAGATATATAGCTATGATACACTTTAAAATCATTACTTTTTAGACAATATGTAGTCGAATAGACCATGAAGGCAGAATCATTATTACACCAAGCACAACTTGTTTGCCAAAAGAAAGGCGCTCGCTTTACTAAAGTTAGAGAACAAGTTTTTTTATTACTGGCTAATCATCAAGGAGCTGTTGGTGCTTATGACCTATTAGAGGAATTGAAAGAACTGGATCCAGCAGCAAAACCTGCTACTATTTATCGTGCTTTAGACTTTTTATCTAAACAAGGATTTCTTCATAAAATAGAGTCTATTAATGCCTTTATAATGTGTCATCATTTCGGGGAATGTAACCATCCAGTGCAACTCCTAATTTGTGATAGCTGTGGACATGTTGAAGAAATACAATCAAATGATTTTGATTTAGCGCTACGCACAATGGCTAATGCGAATGGCTTTACTATTAGTCACCAAATAGTTGAAGCGCACGGAAATTGTAAAAATTGTACGCAAAGCTAATTGCTTAATTAAGTCAATAATAACAAGACTTAACTTATATGTTTACTCTTTAACACGCTAAATATGAAGCATAAATATTCTGAATGATACGGAATATATTGTAAAAATTAAGAAAAAATCAAGAAAAAATAGTTATTTAAAAATCAGTTTTAAATTTTTACCACAAATAGTGGTAAAAAATGCAATAGTCACCGATACTTACTGTTAATAAATTTATACAGCTAATTTTCAGAATAAGTCTATTCAAGTTAAAGATTTTTTGATAACTTAGGTTTTAACTATTAAATTAGAAAATACAAACTACATCTAATAAACAGTCTCAATAGCAAACAAAATGAGTAGTTGGCTACATAAATTATATAACTATCACGCTATTTGATTTACATACTTATAATAAATATGCAAAATCAATTAAAGCACTTTATCTAAACAGTTAAAATTCGGAATCTCCATGAATGTAGAGTTTATCAATCCCTTTTTATCTTCATTATTAAATGTTATGTCAACGATGGCTCAAACGGAATTAATTCCAGAAAAGCCACGTCTTAAGAAAGATGAAGTAGCTATGGGAGATGTATCAGGTTTAATCGGTATGGTTAGTGAGCAAGCTAAAGGGTCTCTTTCTATTACATTTGAAGGCGGTTTAGCCTTAGCCACAATGAAAAAAATGGTTGGCGAAGCGCCTGATGAAGTCAATGAAGAGATTACCGATTTAGTGGGTGAAATTACCAACATGGTTGCTGGTGGCGCTAAGCGTATGCTAAGTGAGAAAGGCATTGAGTTTGATATGGCAACACCTATCGTTGTATCGGGGCCAAATCATAGAATTCATCATAAAGCGAAAGGTCCTATCGTACTTATTCCATTGAAAAATGAATTAGGTAAGGCGTATATTGAATTCAGTTTTGATGATTAAAATCCAATGACTTTTATATATCATAATAGGCCTTAATTTTAGCTATTCATCGATATAAAATTCAGATATAAAAAAAGCGACTAAAGTCGCTTTTTTTATATCTGAATTTTATATCGATGATACATACTCGACGGTATTTTTTACAATTAACCTTTAGCGTTATATCCCCAACGCGGCATAATCTCTTGTGCAATATCGAGATGATCTAATATTCGGCCCACCATAAAATCTACAAGGTCTTCAATTGATTTAGCTTTATGATAAAAACCAGGAGAAGCAGGCATAATAGTCACGCCTTGTTGAGATAAACTCAGCATATTTTGTAGATGTAATGTTGAAAAGGGCGTTTCTCGTACGACTAAAATCAGTTGTCCCCTCTCTTTTATTACCACATCGGCAGCACGCTCAATTAAGTTATCACTCATGCCATGACAAATTGCTGCCATAGTACCTGTGGTACAAGGGCAAATAACCATTTTTTTAGGTGCTGCAGAGCCTGACGCTACCGGGGAAAACCATTGTTCTTTACCAAAAAAAGATATTTGATGCTCTTTTGCTTGATATTTTTCAGTAAGAAATTTACAAGCTGCGTCTGGAGATCCAGGAAGTTTAAGCCCTATTTCAGTATCTAAAACAATACGGCCGGCACTTGAGCATAAAATATAGAGTTGATAGTTTGCTGAAATTAAACACTCAATAAGGCGTAGCGCATAAACAGCACCTGATGCGCCTGTAATGGCAAGTGTTATTTTGCCATTAAAATTGCTTTCCCTACTATTCACATCATTATATTTTTGTATCATTTGTTAACAGTCCTCAGCTGTAAAGCTAATATCTATAGATAACAGGTTTAGCCATTCTTAATTGTTTTCTTAACTTTTTTAAGTGCCATTTGTTGCTTAAGCGGTGATAAATATTCAATAAACAATTTACCTTGTAGATGATCAATCTCATGCTGCATAACAATCGCAAGAAAATTATCACTCGTAATAGTAAGAGGCTTTCCTTCTCGATCTAAAGCTTCAACAGTAACCTGAGTAAATCGCTCAACATCTGCATAATAACCCGGAACAGATAAACACCCTTCTTGACCTTTAGCCTTTTCTTCACCGTGTACAATTTCAGGATTTATAAGCACAAGCGGATCATCACGATCATCTGAAATATCGATAACAACGATAGCTTCATTACTTCCTACTTGCGTAGCTGCTAAACCAATACCATCTTCGGTATCGTACATCGTTTCAATTAGGTCATCGATTAATTGCTGAACTTTACTGACATCTGATACCGGAGTCGCCGACTTCATTAACTTGTCATTGGGTGCAGTAAGTATGGTTAATACTGTCATTTTCTTAACTCTCTTCACTATTTTGGTTAAATTTTATTACGTAAAAAACATTAATTATTTATACGGTTATATTCGCTAAACGGTTCAATATTTTCTCATGTATTCCCGCAAAACTTCCATTACTCATCACGACAATTATATCTCCCGCTTGCGCTTGTTCGCTGATACCTTCAACGAGTTTTTCAATGTTACTTTCCACTTGGCAAAACGGCTTACATTGACTAATTAGATCTCTAACAGACCAAGCAATTTGATCGTCTTGGTAAATAAAAACCTTATCGGCATCAATAAGTGATTTAGGTAAGGATTCTTTATGAATACCCGATTTCATAGTGTTCGATCTAGGCTCTAATACAGCGAATACTCGTCTGGGCTGACCTTCTTCTATTATTTTAGCGCGTACTCCAGCCAATGTTTTTGCAATGGCTGTTGGATGATGAGCAAAGTCATCATAAACATCAATATTATTAACGCTGCCACGCAACTCAAAACGACGCTTAGTATTTATAAACTCGGTTAATGCTTCAATAGCAATAGCGCTGGGTACTCCAGCATGACGTGCTGCCGCTATCGCCATAATACCATTATCGATATTAAAGTCTCCAATGAGACCCCAATTTACAGTACCTTGATTTATACCGTTGAATTTAACGATAAATTGACTGCCTTTTGCGTTTAACTTTTCAACTTGCCAACCTTGATTCTCATGTAACGGCTGTTTAGATAATTCCGTTGGTGTCCAGCACCCCATTGCCAATGTTTCATTAATTGCTTCTTCATCTGCGGGAAACAAAATTAAACCATTACTGGGTACCATACGAATAAGGTGATGAAATTGTTTTTGTATATCACTTAAGTCATCAAAAATATCCGCATGATCAAATTCTAAATTATTGATGACTAAAGTACGAGGGCGGTAATGTACAAACTTAGATCGCTTATCAAAAAAGGCACTGTCATATTCATCTGCCTCAATAACAAAGAAAGGCGCATTGCCTAACCGAGCAGAACTTGAAAAGTTTTGTGGCACACCTCCAATTAAAAAACCGGGTGATAAATGGGCATACTCTAAAATCCATGCCAACATACTACTTGTAGTCGTTTTTCCATGCGTTCCAGAAACGGCTAAAACCCAACGGTCTTTTAGTACGTTATCTAAGAGCCATTGTGGTCCTGATGTGTAAGGAATATTACGGTCGAGCATATGTTCTACCATAGGGTTACCACGCGACATGGCATTGCCAACAATGACCATATCAATATCGTCAGTAAAATGTTCAACTTGATAACCCGAAAGTAATTCAATACCTAACTGTGTTAACTGAGTACTCATCGGTGGATATACATTCGCATCAGACCCACTAACTCTAAAGCCAAGCTCTTTTGCTATTGCTGCTATGCCCCCCATAAAGGTCCCACAAATACCTAAGATATGAAGGTGCTTAATTTTATTGCTCATAGGAAATAATCAAAATATAAAACGTTATAATGAGTAATATCATACCCTAATAACTATTATTTATCTTTAAGACTCCCTTTAAAAAGTTATACCCAAACATTAGTCTGCCACCTAAAGACTATTTTACTAAAATATTGATGAATATATTAGAAAAAACACTTATGATCTTCCTGTACACTATACAATTATAATTTCTATAGTAAGGTAAAAAATGAATTCAGATAAAGTATCAATTTACTTTAAACGTTGGGATAAACGTTATAAAGGCAATACACAAGAGAACTTATTAGCTCAAGGAGAAAAAGCAGGATTAATTCTTCCTTATTCTTGTTTAGGCGGATATTGTGGCAGCTGTAAAGCTAAATTAATCAGCGGTGAAGTTAAGCAGCATTCAACGGATGGATTAACCGTTAATGAACAGAGCGAAGGCTATATTCTACTTTGTAGTTGTAATGCATTAACGGATGTAGAAGTAGCTCATGACTAATTTTATGATTAGATAACCTCTACTTAACAATCAAAATGCACCGATAACAAACATAAAAAGCGCTAAAAAGGTGCGTTGAGAGCATTGAAAGTCATCAATTAAAGACTCATTTTCACATTATCGAGACTTTTGTATTAAAAATAAAACGTTATCACCTGCCAACCTGCTATATACATAAAAACCATTAATGTAATCTAGGCATATAGTCTAGTTTATCTCTCCCTTACTTGTCTCTTTTTAATGCTTAATAGCTAATATAAAAAGCTAAACTACAATAAAAGTAATTTATCAACTACATTTATACCTTAAGCACTTATTAATAGATAAGCTATAAAAAGGTTTTTTTGTATAAAAAGTAAATATATACTTAAAACTTCTTACATTATGGAATGATGCTGTTGATCAATAATCAAAAGACAGGGGAAGAAAAGTACACATGATCAAGTTATTACTCTTTATATTATTAAGTTTCGCACTCGCTATTCCAGCCTACCCTAATACTGCAAAAATTTATGTATGGCGTAATACACAAGGTATATTAGTGTTTTCAGATTCTCCTAAGCCAGGCGCTGAAGAGGTCAAAACTAAACCGGGTAATATAATTCAAGCAAGTACACCAATAAAAACTAAAGTGCTTGATATATTTCCTCAAAAAATACTAGAAAAATATGAAGTAGTCATTAATACACCTAGAAATAATGACACTATACGCGATAATACAGGTTCAGTTTATATTGCAGGCAGTATAAAGCCAAAATTTAAACCGGGGCTAAAAGTGCAATTAGTACTCAATGGTACACCTCATGAAAAACCACAAGAACACTCTATTTTTTCTCTAAAAGGTATAAACAGAGGAGAACATAAAATTAAAATGTTACTACTGGATGAAAAAGGCAGGGTAATTGCATCATCACCATCAGTAACGTTTTATATGCATAAATTTTCAAGAACCTAAGTTAGTACAATAAACTTAATTATTTGTTATTAAAGAATTTTTTATTATTATTTTTATATAACTTAGAAAAAAAACACTGCAAGTAAAACCTTTTTTTAGTAAACTCACATTTAACGCACCAATTTAGTGCGTTAAATTTATCTTCCTAAGGGTTTTTATGCTTAGCCGTAGCTATATACAAGATCAAATATTACCTTACCAACAATCACTCGCTAATCAATTAGTGACCGCGGTTATTATTCTCAACGAAGAACTTGTCATTGTTTATGCAAACCCCGCCGCTGAAGCATTATTAAATAAAAGCTTATACCGCTTATATAATACTGAATCTGAAATGATTTTTTCTAATACAAGTATAAGTATTTCTCGCTTAAAACAGCTGCTTGCGACAGGTCAAGAGTTTACAGACAGTGATATTATTGTTGAGTTAAGTGAGAGCCTCCGGTTTACTGCAGAAGTTACAGCGTCTTCTGTAGAGTTTGATAAAACGCCGCATGTATTACTTGAACTTAAACAGATTGATCAACAAAAAAAAATCAGTCTAGAAGTTTTTCAACACCAACAATGGCTTGCTGCACGAGATTTAATTAAAGGGCTTGCACACGAAATTAAGAACCCTCTAGGTGGATTAAGAGGTGCCGCACAGTTATTGAGTAAAGAAGTCAGTAATGAACAGCAAGAGTACACGAGTATGATCATTGAGCAGGCAGATCGATTAACAAACCTTGTTGATCGTTTACTTGGTCCTAATCAGTTACCACAAATACAAGCACAAAATATCCATGGAATACTCGAAAAGGTATGTCAGTTAGTTAGCTATTCCAATGGACAAAAAATTCACTTATTACGTGATTACGATCCTTCATTACCTGTTGTCGAGTGTGACCAAGAAAAACTACAACAAGCGGTACTTAATATTGTTAATAATGCCATTCAAGCGATTGATGATAAACATAAGATCACACTGAAAACACGTATTGCGAGTAATAAAACTATTCATGGTAAACGAATAAAATTAGCCGTTTTAATTAGTATTATTGATAACGGTCCAGGCATCCCAAGTAAAATTCAAGATACACTTTTTTATCCTATGGTTTCAGGGCGTTCTAACGGCACAGGGTTAGGTTTATCTATTTCTCAAACTTTGATAAATCAACATCAGGGTAAATTATCTTGCCATAGTCGCCCTGGGCATACCGAATTTACAATTTTACTCCCTCTAACACAACAACCTTTAATTCAAGCACCTTTATCACAAGAGAATAAATTATGATCACCGAACAAGTATGGATAGTTGACGACGATAGCTCAATTAGATGGGTACTTGAGAAAGCATTTGCTAATGCAAATATAAGTTGTGCTGCTTTTGAAAGCGCTGAAAATCTATTAATCGCTTTAGACCACGGTCAACCTGAAGTGATTATCTCTGATATTCGTATGCCCAATATCGATGGGATGGAATTATTAAAAAGACTACGTAAGCAACATAATCATATCCCTGTCATTATTATGACTGCCCACTCTGATTTAGACAGTGCGGTTAATGCTTATCAAGGCGGCGCCTTTGAATACTTACCTAAACCCTTTGATATAGACGATGCTATTAATCTAAGTAAACGTGCACTCACACATGCACGCGAGCAAAGTGCAAAAAACAAACAACAAAAAAATCCTCCTTTAGCTGTAGGTTTAATTGGTGAAGCACCCGCTATGCAAGAGGTATTTCGAGCTATAGGACGATTATCTAGATCCAGTATTAGCGTGTTAATTAATGGTGAGTCTGGCACTGGTAAGGAACTAGTTGCACAAGCACTACACTCTCATAGCCCTCGAGTTAATGAACCTTTTATCCCTTTAAACATGGCTGCAATTCCAAAAGATCTGATTGAATCAGAGTTATTTGGTCACGAAAAAGGTGCCTTTACTGGCGCTAATGCGGTTAGACAAGGACGATTTGAACAAGCACATGGAGGGACTTTATTTTTAGATGAAATAGGGGATATGCCTTTAGATATTCAAACGCGTTTATTACGTGTATTGTCTGACGGTCAAGTTTATCGTGTAGGAGGACATTTACCGGTACAAGTTGATGTCCGTATTATTGCAGCGACACATCAAAACCTTGAAGAACGAGTGAAAAAAAATGAATTTAGAGAAGATTTATTTCATCGTCTCAATGTTATTCGTATTCACTTACCAAGCCTTAGGGAGCGTAAAGAGGATATTCCTCAACTGAGCCAGCATTTTTTAACACAAGCAGCCAACGAACTTAGTGTTGAAGTAAAAACATTAGGTAAAAAAGCCAGTGACTTTTTAAATAGCTGCCATTGGCCTGGTAATGTTAGACAATTAGAAAATATTTGCCGTTTTTTAACGGTAATGGCAAGTGGACAAGAAATTTTAATTGAAGATTTACCGAATGAGTTAACTGAAAAATCAGTCCCGTTGAAGCAAGATTCAAATGCCTGGCAAGACGTACTTAGTCACTGGATGGATCAAGAATTAGCGCAAGGTAAAGAGGCTATTTTAGATTATGCTCAAATAGAGTTTGAAAAAATAATGCTTGAGCGTGCATTAATATTTACTCAAGGACATAAACAAGATGCAGCTAAAAAATTAGGTTGGGGTAGAAATACTTTAACAAGAAAGTTGAAAGAGTTTGACCGCTAAAAACGTATTATAACTTATATATCCGTGTCATCTTAATATTGCTCAATAGCTATTGAAATAAAGCGGATATATAAGCTAACGGGTACAATCAGTTTAACTGTGACAAGCCTCGTCATCGCATTTTTTACAGCTATTACATAATTTTATATTAATAAAATGAGCCGCAATAATCAGACTAGCGCCTCCAATAATAAAAAAAGGCTCTAGTGTTTCTGAAAAATCATGCTTTATCCAATACAGAGCAATACCTAAATAAAGTAAGTAGAATGGATAAAGGCGTTTATGGTAACGTTTAAAACCAGAGAACAACGCAATAGTACCTAATGCCGCGGTCATCAACAAAAATACATGTTCCCAAGCATGATCAGCCAAAAAACTTAGACCCACTAAAGGCAATACCGGTAATAAAATAGGTAATAAAATGCAATGTAATGCA
>Ga0308012_10001918_pt1 | contig 10797 bp, 9 predicted proteins | sample Neamet179_FD_203133 | JGI IMG/M metagenome (GOLD analysis project Ga0308012, IMG submission 203133) | Marine microbial communities from water near the shore, Antarctic Ocean - #179 | ecosystem: Environmental > Aquatic > Marine > Unclassified | place: Southern Ocean | collected 2014-07-25 | reverse complement strand
TCTGGGGTTCAATAAATCGAGGCGTTAAACCAAAATATAATCTAACTCCAATTAATGGTATTAATAAAGGGTGAAAAATATAAGCTGCACTACGTAAAAAATAATTCATTATATTTTTTTTCGCAATCGAGCAACAGGAACGTCTAATTGCTCACGGTATTTAGCGATGGTTCTACGCGCAATTGGGTATCCTTTGCACTTTAGTGCAATCGCAAGTTTATCGTCTGTTAGGGGCTTTTTTTTATCTTCTTCTAAAATAATGTTTTCAAGGATGTTTTTTATTTCTCTAGTAGAAACATCTACACCTTGATCATTCTTCATGGATTCACTAAAGTATTCTTTGATTAATTTCGTTCCATATGGAGTGTCTACATATTTACTATTTGCGACTCTTGAAACCGTAGAAACATCCATATTTATTTCATCTGCAATATTTTTTAAAATCATAGGCTTGAGTTTTTGCTCATCACCAGTTAAAAAATATTCTTTTTGATGATGCATAATTGCATTCATTGTAATAAATAAGGTTTGTTGTCTTTGTTTAATAGCATCAATAAACCATTTTGCAGCATCTAACTTTTGTTTAATAAACAAAACAGCATCTTTCTGAGATTTCGTTTTTTGTTTAGTTACTTTAAAACCTTTTAGCATTTCGCTATAATCTCTCGAAACATGTAGGTCGGGAGCATTACGCCCGTTAAGAGTTAATTGTAGTTCTCCATCCCTTATTTTAATAGCAAAATCTGGAACAACATGTTCTACCATTTTAGTATTTCCAGCATAAGAACCTCCAGGTCTTGGATTTAAAATTTCAATTTCATGAATAGCTGAACGTAATTGTTCTTCTGTAATGGAATATTTTACAAGTAGTTTTTTATAATGTTTTTTTGAAAATTGCTCAAAAGATTCTTCTATTAACAGAATTGCTATGAAAACTGCTTCGGAAGTATTTTTCCTTTTTAATTGTATCAATAAACATTCTTGAAGATTTTTTGCTCCAACACCTGCGGGATCTAAATCTTGTACAATTTTTATGATTTTAATCACCTCATCTTCAGTGGTGAATATGTTTTGAGTAAAGGCTAAATCATCGACAATATCAATTAAATCTCTTCGTATATAGCCACCTTCATCAACACTTCCTACTAAAAAGCGAGCAATTTCTTTTTCCTCATCATTAAATCGATATGTGTTTAGTTGCTGTAATAAATATTGATTGAAAGAAGTTCCAGAAGCATAAGGAATTTGTTTATCTTCATCATCTGGGCTATAATTATTGGCAGATAATTTATAATTTGGAGTTTCATCATCATTTAAATATTCGTCAATATTTATATCAGTTTCAATAAGCTCATTCCCATCATCTATTTCACTGTCATATTCTTCATTACTAAAATCATCATCATATTCATCTTTTTCATCTTTTCCACCTTCAAGGGCTGGATTTTCTTCAATTTCCTGCGATATTCGTTGTTCAAATGCCTGCGTCGGTAATTGAATAAGTTTCATCAACTGAATCTGTTGAGGAGATAACTTTTGAGAAAGTTTAAAATTTAATTGTTGTTTTAGCATGCCTATTTCTATCTTATAAAAATAAAAAAAACAATCTATATATTAAGGATGAAGATTGTTTTTAATCTATAATATATATAACGATAGTTTTATTAAAAACTTGCGTTGCCTGGTGTACGAGGATAAGGTATTACATCTCTAATGTTACCCATACCAGTTACAAACTGTACCAGTCTTTCGAAGCCTAGTCCAAAACCGCTATGAACAGCTGTTCCAAATTTACGTAAGTCTAAATACCAATACAATTCTTTTTCATCGATATCTAAGTCAGCCATTTTTTGCCTTAACACATCATAGCGCTCTTCTCTTTGAGATCCGCCAACAATTTCTCCAATGCCTGGAAATAGAACATCCATAGCTCTTACCGTCTTTCCGTCATCGTTAAGACGCATGTAAAAAGCTTTTATGTTTGCAGGATAATCAAAAAGAATTACGGGACATTTAAAGTGTTTTTCAACTAAAAAACGTTCGTGTTCACTCTGTAAATCTGCACCCCATTCTTCAATAATATATTTAAATTTTTTCTTTTTGTTAGGCTTGCTATTTTTTAAAATATCTATAGCTTCTGTATAACTAACACGTTTAAAATTGTTTTCTCCAATAAAAGCTAATTTATCTCTTAAAGACATTTCACTTCTTTCTGCTTGAGGCTTGCTTTTTTCTTCTTGAAGTAAACGTTGTTCTAAAAATTCTAAATCGTCTTTACAATTTTCAATAGCATAGTTTACTACATATTTAATAAAGTCTTCTGCTAGATCCATATTCTGATCTAAATCGTTAAAAGCAACTTCTGGTTCGATCATCCAAAACTCAGCTAAATGACGAGAAGTATTAGAGTTTTCAGCTCTAAAAGTAGGTCCAAAAGTATATACTTTACCTAGTGCCATTGCATAAGTTTCTGCTTCCAATTGACCACTTACTGTCAAGTTTGTTTCCTTTTCAAAGAAATCTTGTTTGTAATCTATATTCCCGTTTTCATCTAAAGGAGGGTTTTTAGGATCTAAGGCTGAAACACGAAACATTTCTCCAGCACCTTCAGCATCACTTCCAGTTACAATAGGAGTGTTCATGTAATTAAAACCATTTTTTTGAAAGTATTCGTGAACAGCAAAAGCCAGTTTAGATCGAGTTCTCATTACTGCACTAAAAGTATTGGTGCGAATACGTAAATGAGCTTCTTCTCTTAATTTTTCAAGAGAATGTCTTTTTGGGGAAATAATAGTCATTTTTACGTCTTCTGGATCAGCTTCACCTAAAACTTTAACCTTTGATACCTGAATTTCAACTTTTTGTCCTTGCCCTTGACTTTCTGCGATCGTACCAAAAACCTGAACAGCTGCTCCTACAGTAATTTTTTTTAATAAAGATTCTTCAAAATTTTCATAATCAACAACACATTGTAAATTTTTTATGGTAGAACCATCATTTAGAGCAATAAAACGGTTGCTTCTAAAAGCTCTTACCCATCCGTTAATACTTATTTCTATTGGAGAGGGTTTTGTTTCTAATAAATCTATAATTCTTTTTTGTTGCATGACTTTTATTTTGATTGACAAAGATACTTTTTACATATAAAAAGACAAATGAGTTAGGGATTTTCGTTTTCTTCTTCTAATTCAGTATCAGATAATATTTGAATACTTGGTTTTTTAAGCGTTTTTTTATTGGCTATACCTCTTTCGAATGATAATAATAAGGAAGGAAGCAATAATAGGTTAGACAACATAGCAAATAATAAGGTGATGGAAACTAAAATTCCCAATGCTACGGTTCCTCCAAAACTTGAAATGGCAAATACTGAAAAACCGAAAAACAAAACAATTGAAGTATATAACATACTTACGCCGGTTTCTCTTAATGCTGCGTAAACAGATTTTCTAATTTTCCAATGATTTGCAATCAATTCTTGTCGGTATTTTGCTAAAAAATGAATGGTATCATCTACTGAAATACCAAAAGCAATACTAAAAACTAATATGGTAGAAGGTTTTATAGGAACTCCTATGAAACCCATGAGCCCTGCGGTAATAATTAAGGGCAGTAAATTAGGGATTAGAGATACTAAAATCATTTTAAAACTCCGGAACATCCAAGCCATAAATAGCGCAATTAATAGGATGGCTAGTGATAATGATAAAATTAAATTAGTGACTAAGTATTTTGTCCCTTTTTGAAATACTAGTGCTTTTCCGGTTACGATGACATTGTACCGTTCTTCAGGAAATATTTTTTTAATTTCAGCTTTTAAATCTTCTATAATACGGTCAAACCTTTTGGTTTCAGTATCTTTCATAAAGGTAGTGATGCGGGCATATTGACCGGTACTATCTACATAATTATCTAAAAAATGGGTATTCTGAGTACTGCTTTTTGCATAAGAAAGTAAAAAAGTTCGTTCTTGACTATTAGGTAATTGATAATACTCCGGATTGTTATTATAATAGGCTTGTTTGGAGAATTTCACTAATTCTACTACCGATAAAGGTTTAGATAACTCTGGAACCTCTTCAATGTAGTTTTGAAGTTGATCCATACGTTTTAATGTAGCAAGGCTCATTACTCCTTTCTTTCTTTTGGTGTCTATTAATATCTCTAATGGCATAATACCTTCAAACTCTTTTTCAAAAAATCTAATGTCACTAAAGAATTTTGTTTTTTTCGGCATATCTTCAATGATACTACCTGAAATTCCAATGTTAAAAATTCCAATAATACTTATACAGAGTATCGTTACGGAACTAATATAAATAGTAATGCGATGATTTCTAACCATGTGTTCGGTCCAATCTACAAATTGATTGATCCATTTTTTACCTAAATGTTTTAAATGCTTTTCCTTTGGAGGAGGTAAAAAACTATACATTATAGGGATGATAAAAAGGCTTAATAAAAATATGGTTATAATGTTGATGGAGGCAACAATACCAAACTCTTTTAATAATTTACTATTGGTAAGTATAAAAGTAGCAAAACCAGAAGCAGTTGTTAAATTGGTCATTAAGGTTGCGTTACCAACCTTGGTAATTACTCGTTGTAACGATTTTGCCTTATTGCCATGAAGCTTGATTTCTTGTTGGTATTTATTGATTAGGAATATGCAATTTGGGATTCCAATAACAATAATCAAAGGAGGGATTAATGCAGTAAGTACTGTAATCTCATAATGCAATAGTCCTAGAATTCCGAAAGCCCACATTACTCCAATAATTACCGTAAACATTGCAATGATAGTAGCTCTAAATGATCTAAAGAAAAAGAAAAACAGTAAAGAGGTGACCAATAAAGCAGCTCCTACAAATAATCCAATTTCATCTATGATGTTTTTAGAGTTAAGAGTTCGAATATAGGGCATCCCAGACGTATGAACTTTTATTCCTGTCTCTTCTTCAAATTGTTCTATGATGGGAATTAAGTCATTTATTATAAAATCTTTTCGAATGGAAGTATTTATAATAGACTTTTCCATGTAGATAGCGGTTCTAATGGATTGCTTATTTGGACTATAAACTAATCCTTCGTAAAAAGGAAGTTTGTTAAAAAGTTCGTATTTATATTGTTTAAGAGATTCGTTTGTAAAAACAGAATCTTTAATAAAGGGAACTAATTTAAAAGCAGTAGTGTCTTTCCTTTTTTCAAGTTTTAATAGGTCACCTACAGAAATAGTAAAATCTATTTCTTTATATTTCATTAAATCTTTTGATAATTTATTCCAGGCTACAAATTTTTCAGGAGTAAACAGTGTTGAATCTTTTATTCCTAGAATAACTAGATTGCCTTCTTCACCAAATTCTTCTAAAAATTTATTGTATTCAACATTGATATAATGGTCGTCTGGTAATAAATTAGCTTCTGTTGTTGAAAAACGCATATTGTCCCACTGTGTAGCCAATGCAAACGTAATTGCTGCAATTAAGATTAATAGAAAAGCTCTATTTCTTAAAATAAATCGTGCAAGTGCACTCCAAAATCCTATGCTAAAAAGTTTATTCAACGTATTTTTTAATATTGATTTCTATATGTTTTTAGAAAGGTACAAATGTATTGAATTAGGCTACAACTATATAGGCTTATGCGGTTTAAATGTAAGCTAAATTAAAAACTGATTTATAATTACTTGTAATAAAAAAGCGGCTTTTGAGCCGCTTTAATTATTTTAGCAATGTATTTTTTAAACAGTCATAATTTCTTTTTCTTTTAAAGAGAACACTGCGTCAATTTTAATAATGTGATTATCCGTCATTTTTTGAATGTCCATTTCAAGATTTTTCGTTAAATCTTCAGAAAGATCTGCTTTTTTTATTTCGTTATTTGCGTGTTTACGATCATTTCGTACCCCAACTTTTGTTTCTTCTGCTTCCGCTTTTGCTTGTTTTACCAATTCTACTCTTCTTTCTTCAGTTAAAGGAGGAACATTGATAATCACACTTTCTCCATTATTCATTGGATTGAAACCAATATTAGCTAAATGAATCCCTTTTTCAATTTCTGGAATTAAAGATTTTTCCCAAGGTTGTATAGAAATTGTCATACCGTCTGGAGTCGAAACATTGGCAACTTGACTAATAGGTGTTGGAGTACCATAATAATCAACCATTACACCAGATACCATGGAAGGCATTGCTTTTCCAGCTCTAATGTTTATGAATTTTTTTGTAAGATGCATTAGAGCATTATCCATCCCCTCTTTAGTGCTGTCTATTATAAATTGTACTTCTTCGTCCATGACTGTTAATCTTTAATTTTGCCTAACATAATTTAACAAAACAAATTTAATAATTTTTAAGCAATTAATATTCTACTAATTACATATTTACTTTGGTTCCTATATTTTCTCCAGAAACCACTTTTAATAAATTTCCTCTGGTATTCATATCAAAAACTACAATGGGTAATTGATTTTCTTGACTCAGGGTAAAAGCAGTAGTATCCATTACTTTTAGTCCTTTTTTAAGAACATCATCAAAGCTAATAAAATCGAATTTTGTTGCTTTCGAATCTTTTTCTGGGTCACTAGAGTAAATTCCATCCACACGTGTTCCTTTTAAAATTACATCTGCTTTAATTTCAATCGCTCTTAATACAGCAGCAGAATCGGTAGTGAAATAAGGGTTGCCTGTTCCTCCTCCAAAAATCACAACTCTTCCTTTTTCTAGATGTCTTAAAGCTCTACGTCTAATAAAAGGTTCTGCAACTTCATTAATTTTTACAGCACTTTGCAGTCGAGTTGGGATTTCTTCATCCTCTAAGGCACCTTGCAAAGCTAAACCGTTTATAACAGTTGCTAGCATGCCCATATGGTCTCCTTGAACTCGATCCATACCTTTGCTGGCTCCAGCTAAACCTCTAAAAATGTTACCACCACCAATTACAATGGCAATTTCTACTCCTTTTTCGGTTAATTGTTTAATGTCTTCGGCATATTCTTTTAGACGGTCAGGATCAATACCGTATTGGCGGTTGCCCATTAATGCTTCACCGGATAGTTTTAAAAGTATTCTTTTGTATTGCATAACAGAATTTTGTTATGCAAAAATAAAGAAAAAAAGTGTTCGACCCTAAGAAGAAAATTAGTAATAAAAAAAACCGACCTAAAAAATAGATCGGTTCTTAAATAAATAAAAAAATGTACTTATCCTAAAGCAACTCTTTCAAAAGAAACAACTTCATTTCCTTTAGAAGTTACGTAATCAGCCACACTTTGTTTTTCGTCTTTAATAAAGTTTTGATCTAATAAACACTTCTCTTGGTCCAGCGTAGTGTTATCAGAAATAAAACGCTCTAATTTACCAGGAAGGATTCTGTCCCAAATTTGCTCTGGTTTGCCTTCGGCTCTTAATTCTTCTTGTAAGCTAGTTTTAGCAGCTTCCACTATTTCATCAGTTAATTGAGCTCTAGAAATATATTCAGGTACATTAATTAGATGTTTTCCTAAACGTCCTCTTTCTATATTGTCTTTTTCAATTACAGCAATTCTAGCCTCTGTTTCCGAAGCGACAAATGCAGGATCAAAATCTTTGTAAGATAAGGTAGTAGCACCCATAGAAGCAACTTGCATTGCAATATCTTTAGCAACAACATCAGCACTATTTTCACCAGAAGCCAATCCAACCAAAGCAGCAATTTTATAACCGTGAATATAAGCACCTACAAAAGGAGCAGTCAATTTTTTAAAGTCGTTAATTTGAACTTTTTCTCCAATAACTCCAGTTTGCTCAATCATTTTTTCTGCAACAGTCATACCACCAAAATCTGCATTTAAGAAAGATTCTTGATCGTTACAGTTAATTGCTAATTCAGCTAAGCTTTGTGCCAATGCAACAAAATCATCATTTTTACCAACGAAATCAGTTTCACATCCTAATACAATTAAAACACCTTCAGTTTTAGCATCATTTACAACTGCTATTGCAGCACCTTCACTAGATGCTCTGTCGGCTCTTTTTTCAGCAACCTTTTGTCCTTTTTTACGTAAGATAGATACGGCTTCATCGAAGTTACCGTCAGCTTCTACTAAAGCTTTTTTACAATCCATCATACCAGCACCGGTTGCATCTCTTAATTTTTTTACTTCTGCGGCTGTTATATTTGCCATTTTATTGAAATTTTAGTTATTTATTATATTAAAAAAAAGTCGTTTAAGTTATTTCAAAAAAGAATAAAACTAAAACGACCTTCGTAAAATTATTCTTCTTATTTATTCTTCTTCAGATGAAGCTTTAACCTCTACAGCATCAGCTTTAACTTCTACAGCAGCTACTCTTTTACGAGCAGTTTTTTTAGCTGCAGGCTTTTCTTCTTTAGCAGGAGCAGCTTTTTCAGCTTTTGGAGCTGCAGGCTTTTCTTCTTTAGCAGGAGCAGCTTTTTCATCGGCACCTTTCCGGTTACTTAAACCTTCAATAACAGCATTAGAAACACTTGTCATAATTTTATCGATTGATTTTGAAGCATCATCGTTAGATGGGATCACATAATCAATTATGTTAGGATCACAGTTGGTGTCTACCATTGCGAAAATTGGAATTTTTAATTTCAATGCTTCAGCAACTGCAATATGCTCACGAGTAGTATCTACAACAAATAAAGCACCTGGAAGACGTGTCATATCAGAAATAGAACCTAAGTTTTTCTCTAATTTAGCACGAGAACGATCTACCGCTAAACGCTCTTTTTTAGATAATGAATTAAATGTTCCATCTTCTTTAGAACGATCGATTGAATCCATTTTTTTAACAGCTTTTCTAATTGTTACAAAATTGGTAAGCATTCCGCCTGGCCATCTTTCAGTAATGTAAGGCATGTTTGCTTTTCCTGCTTTTTCAGCAACAATATCTTTAGCTTGTTTTTTGGTAGCTACGAAAAGAATTTTTCTTCCGCTAGCTGCAATTTTTGTAAGAGCTTCGTTAGCTTCTGCTAGTTTTGCAGTAGTTTTATAAAGATTGATAATGTGGATTCCATTACGCTCCATATAGATATACGGTGCCATGTTAGGATTCCATTTTCTGGTTAGGTGACCAAAGTGTACACCTGCGTCAAGTAACTCTTTTACTTGTTCGTTGTTGTTTGCCATTTTTGTAATAGTTTACGTTCTTGTGTTATTATAGATAGCAACCTCTTCTAATGAAAGGGTTTAGATGCTAAACTAACTCTCCGACTCTCGGAGTAACAGCGGTATTAAAATTGTTTGTCAAATATAATTTGACGAATATATAAGAACTTATAACTTGAATTGGGCATCCTAAGACACCCAGCCAAGTAGTGTGTTTTCTAACGTTTAGAGAATTGGAATTTTTTACGCGCTTTTTTCTGACCGAATTTTTTACGTTCTACCATTCTTGGATCTCTAGTTAATAAACCTTCTGGTTTTAAAACTAAACGATGCTCTGGATTTAACTCGCACATTGCACGAGAAATTGCTAAACGAATAGCTTCTGCTTGTCCTGTTGTACCACCACCATGAACATTTACAGTAATGTCAAAGCTTTTAATGTTATCTGTTAACGTTAAAGGCTGCATTACTTTATATTGTAAAGTTCCTGTAGTAAAGTAATTTTCAAACTCACGCTTGTTAATTGTAATATTACCTTTTCCTTTGGCAATATAAACACGTGCAACAGCGTTTTTTCTTCTACCTATTTTGTGAATTACTTCCATTACTTTTTATTGTTAAGGTTAATGGTTAATGGTTTTTGTGCTTCTTGTCCGTGATCTGCACCTGAATATACTTTTAGATTTCTGAATAAAGCAGCACCTAATTTGTTTTTAGGTAACATACCTTTTACAGCTTTTTCTACAAGTCTTGCAGGATCTTTTCCAAACAATTCTTGAGCAGTAAGACTACGTTGTCCACCAGGATAACCTGTGTGTCTAATGTACGACTTGTCTTCCCATTTTTTTCCGCTTAAAGTAATTTTTGAGGAGTTAATAATAATTACGTTATCACCGCAATCTACGTGAGGGGTGAAATTAGGTTTGTGTTTGCCACGAAGTAATATTGCAACTTCACTAGCAAGACGACCCAATGCTTGCCCGTCCGCATCTACTAATAACCACTCTTTATTTACAGTGTTTTTGTTAGCAGATACTGTTTTGTAACTTAATGTATCCATTTAGTTCTTTGTCTAATTGTTAATAAATCATTGTTTTTTCCCTTTAAAAAGGGCTGCAAATGTAATACTATTTAATTGAATAACAAATGGTCATGTTTTAATTTTTTATAGGTGAATTTTTCACACTAGTTTTTAGTTAAAATTCTCATAATTAAAATAAGTATTTGTAACAATTTAACGAAATTCAAATCCTTTAAGAAATCAATCATCATTATGACTAAACCATCACTGCTAATCTTGTTGATCCTTTGTGTTTCAATAAAAGGATTTTCTCAAGAAGAAAAAACGAGAAGCGAACCACCCACAAGAATTTATACCACACAATTTGTAACTAACAAAAACGCTCCAAAAATTGATGGTAGCTATGACGATGCTGCTTGGGATTTAGTGGAATGGACATCCGATTATGTGCAAAATGAACCAAACAATGGAGCAGTTCCTATAGAACAGACCAAGTTTAAAGTAGTGTACGATAGTAAAAATATTTATTTTATTTTTTTGAATCTAGATAAGGATCCTGATAATATTGAACGCCGACTTTCAAGAAGAGACGGTTTTGAAGGTGATTGGATTGAATTAAATATTGATAGTTATCATGATAAACGTACCGCTTTTTCAT